>Ga0172379_10005957_pt1 | contig 16663 bp, 15 predicted proteins | sample GrowelOW334metaG_FD_119756 | JGI IMG/M metagenome (GOLD analysis project Ga0172379, IMG submission 119756) | Groundwater microbial communities from an aquifer near a municipal landfill in Southern Ontario, Canada - Groundwater well OW334 metaG | ecosystem: Environmental > Aquatic > Deep... | reverse complement strand
TTGCTACTCTCGGATGGTCGCGTCAAATGGGTGCGCGAACATTGCTACACGATCTACGATCAGGCGGGTAAAGCGCTACGCTCCATCGGCATGGTGCAAGACATCACCGAGCAAAAACGCAGCGAGGACAGCCTGCGGGTGGCGGCGGTCACGTTCGACACCCAAGAATGTATCTTGATCACCGATGCGCACTCCAACATCCAGCGCGTCAACCGTGCTTTCGAGCAGGTCACCGGCTACCAGCAGTGTGAAGTGTTGGGGCTGAACCCGCGCTTCCTGAGTTCTGGGCGGCACGATGCGGCGTTCTATCGAGTGATGTGGGAGCGTCTGACGCTGGAGGGTGGTTGGTCTGGTGAGATATGGGACAAGCGCAAGAACGGCGAGATCTATCCCAAATGGATGACCATCACCGCCGTGAAGGACGACCAAGGTGTGATCAGCAACTATGTCGCCATCTTCAGCGACATCACCGAGCGCAAGCGCCAAGAGGAAGCGATCCACAACATGGCTTTCTACGATGCGCTGACGCAACTGCCCAACCGGCGTCTGTTCATGGATCGTCTGCGCAACGCCTTGTCGGCTTCGACGCGCAACGCCGATTTTGGTGCCTTGCTGTTCATCGACCTCGACCGCTTCAAGGTGTTGAACGATACCTTGGGGCATGACTACGGCGACCTGTTGCTGAAGGAGGTAGCCGACCGCCTCAAGGCTTGCGTGCGAGAGATCGATACGGTGGCCAGACTCGGGGGTGACGAGTTCGTGTTGGTGTTGGAAGGCATAGGCGGTGGCCGTGAGGAGGCTTCGTACAAGGCGGGCTTGGTGGCGGAGAAGATACGCGAGTCGCTGTCACACCCCTACCACCTCAAGGATCACCAGCACTACAGTTCGCCCAGTATCGGTGTCGAGCTGTTCTCCGGTGACAGTGTGTCCATGGACGACTTGGTGAAATACGCGGACGTGGCGATGTATCAGGCCAAGAACGCCGGACGCAACACGGTACGTTTCTACGATCCCGATCTACAGCACGATATCGATACGCGGGCCATGCTGGAGAACGACCTGCGCCGCGCCATCGAGAAGGATGAGTTGCAACTGCACTATCAGGTGCAGGTGGACAATGCACGCAAGATCATCGGGGTCGAGGCATTGTTGCGCTGGGAACATCAGAAACACGGCTCGATCTCGCCCGTGCATTTCATCCCGGTGGCGGAAGAGAGCATGATGATCATCGACCTAGGCGACTGGGTACTCAATCATGCGTGTGCACAATTGGTGCGATGGGCCAATGATCCGCGCATGGCGGGCTTGACCATGGCGGTCAATGTCAGTGCGCATCAATTCTCCGAGTCGGATTTTGTCTCGAATCTGGAGGCCATCATGAAGCGACACGGTGTGGCGCCCGGTCGTTTGAAACTGGAACTCACCGAGGGCGTGGTGGTGAACGATATCGGCGAGGTGGTGGAGAAGATGGATGCACTGAGCGCGCTGGGTATCTTGTTGTCGCTGGACGATTTCGGTACCGGCTACTCCTCGCTGTCCTATCTGAAGCAGTTGCCGGTGAGCCAGCTCAAGATCGACCAGAGTTTCGTGCGGGACATCGCGACCGATGCGGGTGATGCCGGTATGGTGTGTAGCATCATCGACATGGCCAAGAACTTCGGTCACGACGTGATCGCCGAGGGGGTGGAGACCGAGGCGCAATTGAACTTCCTACATCATCACGGTTGTATGGCTTATCAGGGGTATTACTTCAGCAGGCCTGTCCCACTGGAAGAGTTGGAACGATTGGTCGCAACGTGGCAAGCCGACTGAGCGGCCGCTGTCCGTGCGGGCGGACAAGTTGAATCAGCCACTCCTTGGGCCTTCCTGTTTTACAATCCCACCATGTCTGAATTCCACGCTTTAGTCCCCGCTGCCGGCTTCGGCGCCCGTATGGGTAACGAGTTGCCCAAGCAATATCTCGATCTGGCCGGCCGTCCCATGATCTGGCACGCGCTTTCCACCTTGTGCGCTAACACCAGCATCAAGACCGTGTTCGTGGTGCTCGCACCCGATGATGAATATTTCGCACGCTACGACTGGTCGCATTGCGCGGGCAAGTTAGAGCCGCTCTACTGCGGTGGTGCGACGCGCGCCGAGAGCGTGGCGAACGGTCTGCTAGCCTCCGAGTTGGAACCGGATGATTGGGTGTTGGTGCACGATGCGGCGCGTCCCTGTCTGAGCGCACATCTGCTTTCGCGCATGATCGCCGAACTGCGCGATGACCCCGTGGGCGGCATCCTTGCCGTGCCGGTGGCAGACACCTTGAAGCGCGGCGATTCCCAACAACGCATCGCCCATACCGAGCCGCGCGAAGGTTTGTGGCAAGCGCAGACACCGCAGATGTTCCGCGCTGGGGTGTTAGCGCAGGCCTTGCAGCAATGTAAGACGGTCACGGATGAGGCGTCCGCCATCGAAGCGTTGGGATTGCAACCCAAACTGGTGGCGAGTGATAGCAGCAACTTCAAGGTCACTTACCCGCAGGACATCGTGTTGGCGGAGTTGTTATTGAAGGATCACAAATGAGGATAGGTCAAGGTTTCGACGTTCATCAACTGGTGGAAGGGCGCAAGCTGATTATCGGTGGCGTAGACATTCCCTATGCGAAAGGTCTGCTCGGACATTCCGATGCGGATGTGTTGTTGCATGCCATCTGTGACGCCTTGTTGGGTGCGGCGGCATTGGGTGACATCGGCAAACATTTCGCCGATACCGATGCGAAATTCAAAGACATCGACAGCCGTATCTTGTTGCGTGATGTGGCGCGCAAGATCGAGTCGGTCGGCTATCGCGTCGGCAACGTGGATGCCACCATCATCGCGCAAGCGCCCAAGATGGCACCGCACATCCCTACCATGGTCGCGAACATCGCGGCAGATCTCGGCATAGCGCACAACTGCGTGAACGTGAAAGCCACTACCACCGAACAGCTGGGCTACACCGGTCGCGGCGAAGGCATCGCGGCGCAGGCGGTAGCCTTGTTGTTGGTGCATGTGGAGATGGTTGGCTAAAGTCGAATGCGTCTCCTTGCAATAGAAACCTCTACCGAATACTGCTCCGTCGCCTTGTGGCAAGACGGAGTCGTGCACGATCGTTGCGAGTTGGTGGGGCAGAAGCATTCCGAGGTGTTGATGGAGATGTTGGATGCCTTACTCAAAGAGGCTGGCGTCAAGGTCAAGCAAGTGGATGGTATCGCCTTCGGCAAAGGGCCGGGTTCGTTCACGGGTGTGCGCATCGCCTGTGGCGTGACGCAAGGATTGGCGTTGGGGGCGGAGGTGAACGTGGTCGGCGTATGCACTTTGGAAGCGCTGGCCGAGGCATCGGGTAAAGACAGAGTCATCGCGGCACTGGATGCGCGCATGAATGAGTTATATCTGGCGGCGTATGAGAAGCGTGATGGTGAGTGGTCGGCGGAGATAGCCCCATGCCTATGCAAAGCCGAAGATGCGCCTGCGTTGAGCGGTGAGGGTTGGTTCGGCGTGGGAAGTGGTTTTGCAGTGAGCACCGTTGCCTTGCAAGCGCGTTACGGCGCTCAGTTGATCGGCATGGATGAGAAGGCAGTCCCCCAAGCCTCGGCAGTCGTGCGCATCGGCGCGCGTGAGTTCGCCAAGGGCAATGCGGTGGATGCGGCGTTGGCGTTGCCACTCTATCTGCGCGACAAGGTGGCACTGAAGACCAGCGAGCGACCTGCAAAATGATCCTGCGTGAAATGAAGGAAGCCGATCTTGATGCTGTGTTGCGCATCGAGCGCGAGGTGCATGGGCATCCGTGGACGTTGGGGAATTTCAGTGATGCTTTGCGCAGTGGGTATCAGTGCAAGGTGTTCGAATCGGGTGGTGTGATGATGGGCTATGCCGTGATGATGCTGGCGGTGGACGAGGCTGAGTTGCTGGATATCGCCATCGACAAGGCGCATCAGCGCAAGGGCATCGGCCGCAAACTGTTGGAAGCTATGTTGTCCTTGGCGCGGCATGAGAACATGCGGCGCATGGTGTTGGAGGTCAGGGCTTCAAACCAAGCCGCCATCGCGCTGTACCGTGCGAGTGGCTTCGAGCAGATCGGTCTGCGCCGCGATTACTATCCGGCGACGAACGGGCGTGAAGACGCGATATTGATGGGAAAAGGGCTGTGAACCTAAGAGACGAGAACGTGTTGCGCGAGATGAATCTGTACCCTTTGTGGGTGCGGAAGGACATGCCTGCGCAAATCGAACAACCCTCCGTCGAAGTGCCTCAAGTGATTGAAGCTCGGCCTGTTGTCGATATCGCACCGGTCGAAACTGTGCGGAATGTCGAAACGAATATCGAACCTGCGTCCGGTTGGAGTGAACTCAAAGCTCAAGTGAAGGATTGCACTGCTTGCAAACTGCGCGAAGGATGCGCGCAGACCGTGTTCGGTGTGGGCGATGAGCAGGCCGATTGGTTGTTCGTGGGTGAAGGTCCGGGTGCGGACGAGGATGAGCGCGGCGAACCCTTCGTGGGACAAGCGGGCAAGTTGCTGGACAACATGCTTGCATCCATCAAGCTCAAGCGCGGTGACAACGTGTACATCGCTAACATCGTGAAATGTCGCCCACCTAACAATCGCGCGCCTGAAGCAGATGAGGTGGCGACTTGTCTGCCTTATCTGAAGCAGCAGATCGCCCTCATCAAGCCCAAACTCATCGTGGCATTGGGTAAGACCGCAGCGACATCGCTGCTCGGAAAAGAGGCGACGTTAGGCTCGCTTCGCGGTGCTTTGCACGATTTTGAGGGCACACCGTTGCTCGTGACTTATCACCCAGCCTATCTATTACGTAGCCCCTCCGAGAAGGCCAAAGCGTGGCAAGACCTCTGCCTGGCCGTCAAATCGATTTCCTGACTAACACACTCTACTTTTACCTCTATTCCACGCTTTGATTTCCCTGACTTTGGGACATAATCGCGAGACCCTCATGCTCGCAGTCAAAATCAATGAGGGAGCGATAAGTGTTTCGAATAGGAGAGAGCATGGAATACCCTTCCGGGTACGGCAGACTGCGCCGTGCCGTTGTGTGGCCGTTCATATTGTTGGCATTGCTGTTGAGCGCTTGCTCGCAAGAGGCGAGCCCGCCATTGCGCATCGCCAGCAGTCCTTGGCCAGGCTATGAGCCACTTTATCTCGCCAGGGACTTGGGATATTTGCCAGCCGAAAAGGCGAATATCTATGAACTTCCTTCTTCTGACATCACGCTAGAATCGTTCCGCAATCGCTCTGCCGACATCGCCACTTTGACGCTGGATGAGACGCTCGATCTGCTCCACGCGGGTGTCAAATTGCGCGTCTTGGTCGTGATGGACAGTTCGCATGGTGCGGATGCTGTGATGGCGACGCCGAAGATCAAAAAATTAGCGGATCTGAAGGGAAAACGTATCGCGATCGAGAACATCCCGCTCGGCGTGTATATGTTGAGCCGGTTGTTGGATGCCGCCAAGCTGACCCGAGCTGACGTTCAAATCATCACCACTGCCGAAAGCAAGCATGAGGAGATGTATCGGCAGAACAAGGCGGATGCCTTCATCACGTTCGAACCCGTCAAGACTAAATTGGCCATGCTGGGTGCGCACGATATCTTCGATAGCAGCGACATCCCCAACGAGATATTCGATCTGTTGGTCGTACACGAAGACGTGTATGTCCAGCGGCGCGAGGAGGTGTGCAACGTGGTGCAGCAATGGTATCGGTCTTTGGCATACATGGATGTCTCGCCTACTGAGGCCGCCGTTTCGATCAGCAAGCGTCTCGGGGTGAAAACGCAAGAGTTCACTGCGATGCTGAGCGGTATCAAGACGCCAAGTCTGCAAGAGAATCTACAGATACTGTCGGGTGACCAGCCATCCATCGTGCTTGCGGCAAAAAAACTGAGTGACGTGATGGTGCGTGAAGGACAACTCACCACGGCTGTCGATATCGGGTTGGGATTGGATCCCCAACTCGCTTCTTGTGCCACCCAATGAGACGAAGCCGCATGAAGAACCGCCTCTCAGTCGTCATTCCACTGGTCTTGATGGTCGTCTCCATCACCAGTTCGGTGCTCATCTACTTGCAGGAGAGTCGAGAGAACGAGATGCGCATCGAACAGTTGGAGACACGCGAACTCGTGCTGCAAATGACGCAGTTGCAGAACATCCTTTACAACCGATTGACTGCCGGGAACGAAGATGAGGCTCTGCTGAGCCTGTCATTGGCGGCGATGCGACCACACATCAATTCACTGATGTTGGTGGACGAGCGCAATGACGTGATCTTGTCGAACCGTTATGCCCATAAGGGTGAGCCAGCCTCCGCACGTCCACTTTTCTCGGTCGCTGATGCCGCTGCCGCGATACGCGGCGGGGTGGGGCGAGTCGGTTTCAATCCAAGGCAGACAGCCTTGCTGCAAGGTTATTTCCCGTTGGTGGTGTCCTATCAACGGGGTGGGCTGGATAAGAGGATGGGCGTACTCTACATCGAGTACGACATCGGTTCTCATCTGGATGAGGCGCGCGTGATGGCTTTGGAGCAGTCGCTGGTATTTGCGGGCATCACCTTGGGGGCGGCCTTGTTGATCGCCTTCATCTTGCATCAATTGGTCAGCCGTCCGGTGCATGTGTTGGTCGAAGCGGCCAAGCGTATGGCGGCGGGGGATTATTCCGTGCAGACACGACTGCGTGGGAGCGGCGAGTTGTCTGAGGTCGGGCACTCGTTCGATAGCATGGTGCAGCGCGTGAACGAGAACATCCGCTTGCGCGAGCAGACGGAGTCCGAATTGCAGATCGAGCGCATCTTTCTGCACGAGGCGCAAAAGATCGGTCATCTTGGAAGTTGGGAGCTGGATATCACTTCCGACAAGCTGGTGTGGTCGGATGAGATCTTCAGAATATTCGAGATCGATCAGGCGAGATTCGGTGCTTCATATGAGGCGTTCCTGAATGCGATCCACCCGGAAGATCGCGAGAAGGTGAATCAGGCCTATAGCGTATCGCTTGTTGACCGAACTCCCTACCAGATCACGCATCGCTTATTGATGCTCGATGGGCGCATCAAGTGGGTGGAAGAGCGTTGCAGCTCTTCCTTCGATGAGTCGGGCAAACCATTGCGCTCCATCGGTACGGTGCAGGATGTGACGGAGCGCGAGTTGTGGGCTGAAGAGTTGCGTATCGCAGCGGTCGCATTCAATACGCAGGAAGCGATCATGGTGACCGATGCGCACGCCAACATCATCAAGGTGAACAGCGCATTCACGCGCATCACGGGCTATTCCCAAGATGAGGTGCTGGGCAGGAATCCAAGGCTATTGAGCTCGGGTAAGCAAGGAGCTCTTTTCTATCAACAGATGTGGGATGCCATCCTCCAGCATGGTAATTGGTGCGGTGAGATATGGGACAAGCGCAAGGATGGCAGCATCTATCCAAAATGGCTGACCATCACGGCGGTGACCCATCAGGGCAAGACGACCCATTATGTGGGTGTGTTCATCGACATCACTGAACGCAAGAAAGCCGAGGAACAGATCCTCAATATGGCGAATTACGATTCGCTGACCCATCTGCCGAATCGTCGATTGTTGCTGGATCGTTTGGGGCTTGGTTTGGGACAGAGTGCGCGTAACGATGCGCAGGGTGCGCTGATGTTCCTAGATATCGACAACTTCAAGACGTTGAACGATACCAAGGGGCACGAATACGGAGACAAACTGCTGATCCAGGTCGCTCGTCGCATGAGTGCTTGCCTGCGTGATGTCGATAGTGTCGCGCGCTTCGGTGGCGATGAGTTCGTCGTGCTGCTGGAGGGGCTGAGTTCGGATCGCGATGAGGCTGCGATCCAAGCCGGGCAAGTCGCCGAGAAGATACGCAAGGTCTTGGCACACCCCTACCAGATCGAAGATGTCGTCCATATGAGTTCATCCAGTATCGGTGTGGTGCTGTTCAAAGGTGACGGAGTGCCGGTCGATGAGTTGTTGAAACAGGCGGATATGGCGATGTATCAGGCTAAATCCAGTGGCCGCAACCGGGTGCGCTTCTTCGAGTCGACGATGCAGGCGGCACTGGAGTCGCGCATGTTGATGGAGAATGCCTTGCGGCTTGCTTTGCAGAACGGAGAGATGGAGTTGCACTACCAACTGCAAACCGACAACTCAAGGGCGTTGCTGGGGGCGGAGGTACTTTTGCGCTGGCACAGCAAGGAATTGGGGAATGTGCCACCCGCTGATTTCATCCCGATCGCAGAGCAGAGCAATCTGATCTTGCCGATCGGGCATTGGGTGTTGGAGACGGCATGCAAACAGTTGAAGGCATGGGAAAGCGAGCCGCTGTTCCGCGATATCTCCCTTGCGGTGAACATCAGCCCAGCCCAGTTCCACCAAACTGACTTTGTGAATCAGGTCAAAGCGGTGCTGGCAGACACCGGGGCGGATCCGCATAGGTTGAAGTTGGAGCTGACCGAGAACTTGGTGTTGGAAGATATCAATGAGGCGACCAGCAAGATGGTCGCCCTGAGGGCGGAAGGCGTGCGTTTCTCGATGGACGACTTTGGTACGGGATATTCCTCGTTGCAATACATCAAACGCTTGCCCATCGACCAATTGAAGATAGATCGCTCTTTCGTGCTCGATATCCTTACCGATCCGGGCGATGCGGTGATGGTGCAGACCATCTCCGATCTGGCGAGGAACTTTGGTTTTGAGGTCATCGCCGAGGGGGTGGAGACGGAAGATCAGCTACCTTCGCTGACCGAGCGTGGTTGCGATAAGTTCCAAGGATATCTGTTCAGCACGCCGATCGCGAAGGCTGAATTTGAGAAGTTGGTGACTGAGTGGAAGACAAGCTGAATAGCTTAAACTCCGCATATAATTCGAGGACTTACCGCATTCGCCCAATATGAAAAACAATCCAAGCACGTCAAAGGTTCTGGTGGTTGAAGACAGCAAGGTGACATTGAAGGTCTTGTCCAACTACCTTGCCAGTATGGGGATCACAGCGCCTTTGCTGGCTGAGACGGGCAAGCAAGCGCTTGAGATGTTTGAGCGTGAACGTCCCGACATCGTGCTGCTTGATGCGCGCTTGCCCGACATAGATGGGTTCGATGTGGCGCGCAAGATACGCAAGCTGGAGAAAGAGGATGAATGGACTGCCATCATCTTCTTGACCGCGATGAACACCGACGAAGACTTGGCACGCGGTATCGCGGCGGGCGGCGATGACTATCTCACCAAGCCGGTCAGCGAGATCGTGTTCCATTCCAAAGTGCGTGCCATGCAACGTCTCATCGAGATGCAGCGCAAGCTGGTAGATGTGACGCGCAAATTGGATACCGCCAATGCGGAATTGCAAAGACTGTCAACCACCGATTCGCTGACGGGTATCGCCAATCGTCGCTCGCTCGATGACTTCCTCGGGCGGGAATGGCGCCGTTGCCTGCGCATGAAGAAGCCGCTTTCCATCGTCATGCTGGATATCGATTACTTCAAACTCTTCAACGACAAATATGGCCACAAACATGGCGATGAGTGTCTGAAGGCGGTCGCTGCACAGATCGCCAAGGCGGCACCACGCGCAACCGATTTGGCCGCACGATACGGTGGCGAAGAGTTCATGTTGGTGTTGGGAGAGACTGACGAAGGCGGCGCGATGTGGATGGCTGAGCGCGTGCGTCAGATGGTTGCCGAATTGAAGGTGAAGCACTATGCGACGGATAGCAAGTTCGTCTCCATCAGTTGCGGGGTGATCTCGGTGATGCCTAGCGACAAGATGCCGATCGGGACGCTGATCGAGTCAGCCGATGCAGCCCTGTACCATGCGAAACGCAATGGACGCGACCGCGTCGTGGCCGGCACGTACGGTAAGTTTCAGTTAGGGTAGTCCGCCCAGTTGTTGGGCGTCTCATACAGACGCACGCGCTCAAGCCGCAGATGGTTGCCGTAGGTATCGCGATACGCGCCCACCAAGGTCTCGAACGCCACCAGCGCCAGATTCTCCACGGTAGGGATCACCTCCAACACCACGGTCTTGTGGTTCGGCATCGTCGCCAAGAAATCCATCACCGTCTTATCGCCGCGATAGACTAAGAACGCGTGATCCCACGCATCCACGACTTGCTCTTTGGCGATGCGTTTCACATCCGAGAAATCCATCACCATGCCTTCATCCGAAACACCCGCTGCCTTGATGACCTCGCCCGAAAGCGTGATCTCGATGGCATAGCGATGACCGTGCAGATGTTTGCACTGACTGTTGTGGTTGGGGATGCGGTGACCGGCATCGAATTCGAGACGTCTTGTGATCTGCATGATGTGGTGCGTATTAGTGAGTGGCGCGGATTATAGCTTGAAGGACTTCGCCGCATCTTTGAATGCACGCAACGCGCCTTCATCGTTGGTGCCGGCGTATCGTAAATCGGTGTATCGCTTAGCGATATCGTGCATCGCACTAGCTGATTGTGGACGCGCAGCAATGACGCGCGCCGTGTAATCTTCAGGTCCTTCATGCGGCGCACGCGGCAATCCTGCCTTCGCCAGTTTCTTGCAGACCTTGAGCCATGCGGCTTGTACTGGGTCGTTCTGTCTCACCACCAAGCGACGCAACAGGATGAGAGTGAAAATGCCGACCAGTATGAAGATGCCTGCCAGCATGTTCATCGCCAGTTTTTGCCACGTGATGTCTTCCATGCCTAGTCGAGTGAGGAAGGCGAACTGACGTTCCGAGTTGTATCCCAATACCCATTGGTTCCATTGGTTCGCCAACGCATCCCAGTTGAAACGTAGCTCGCGCATCCATTGAGGTGGGTTGCGTGCCATAAAGGGTAGGGCGGCGTTGTCGGGCAGGGCGGCACTCAAGCCACTTTGTATGCGTGCGGGTGAGATGGCGGCCGTGGGGTCGACGCGCACCCAGCCACGGTTCGTGAGCCACACCTCGGCCCAAGCGTGCGCATCGGCTTGGCGCAGGATGTAGTAACCGCCCAACTCGTTGTATTCGCCGCCTTGGTAGCCGGTCACCACGCGTGCCGGTACGTTTGCCGCGCGCATCAGGAACACGAAGCTGCTGGCGTAGTGTTCGCAGAAACCTTGCTTGGTGATGAATAGGAAATCGTCCACGCTGTGAGTGCCGAGTAGGGGGGGCTCTAGGGTGTAGGAGAATGCATTTTGGTTGAAGTATCTGAGTGCGGTGTTGGCGATCGCCTCGTCGCTCTTATTTTTTGCGCGCCACTCGGCGGCAAGTTGCATCGCCTTGGGGTTGTAGCCGCGCGGCAGATCCAGCGCACGCTTTATCTGTTGTGGCGGCTCGTTCAGATTCGCACGGTAGGTGAGTTGCGAACGGGCGTTGTAGCGTAGCCTAGCGTTGACTGGTGTGCGGCTCAACAATTGGAAGTCGGGTGCCATATCGGCTGCGACCGAGATGTTGGTGGGCATGTCCAACGCGAACAGCCACAGCTTGTTGTGCGGTTCCAGTGTCACCGTGTAATCCACAGGTGTCCCTACGTTCGCGAGGATGGGTTTCTGTAAGGTCGCATTGTGCCCACGCTTCCACGTCGTGCCATCGAAATCCCACAACACCGGGCCGCGCCAATACATCTGTTCGCGCATCGGCGCAGTGCTGCTGAAGGTGGCGCGGAACGCCACTTCATCGGAGAGCGAGAGCTTGCTCATGCTGCCGGGAGACATGGTATCGGAGAGGCCGCTCTTGGCGTAAGCATCCTGCGGCATGCCCCACAGCGGACCTTGGATGCGAGGGAACAACACGAACAAGATGAGCGACAGCGGGATGGCTTGTAACAACAGTAGCCCAGCGATGCGCAGTCGTGGCTTGAGCGAGAGCGAGCCTGTTTGTAGATTCACCCAAGTCGCCACGATGACGATGAGCGAGAGCAGCATGAACAAGGCCGTGGGGATGCTCTGCGAGTAGAAGAAGTTGGTGATGATGATGAAGCAAGAAAGATAGATCAGCACCGTGGCATCGCGCACTGCTTTCAGTTCCAGCAACTTGAGGGAGGCGAGCAGGATGAGCAAGGTCACACCGACCTCGCGCCCGAACAACGAGCGGAAGCCGATACCGATGGCGGCGACGCCAGCGAGGGTGATGAGTAGCAACAGCCAGCGTGATGGAAGCGGCGTGCCGCTGTATGCCAGATAGCCACGCCATCCCAACAAGGCAACGCACATCGCGCTGATCCAGATGGGCAGATGTTCCGCATGCGGTGCGCTGACCAGCAAGATGGAGGCGATGAGCCCGTAGATGAGGGGCGCGGTGAGCTTCATTTTAGATTCCACGCGGCAACAGGACCGCTCGTGGTGAGTAGGCCGCAGGCCGTATCGAACCATCCGGCGCGGTACGCGACGGTGCGCCTTCGGCATCCCTCGATACGGCTGCGCCTACTCGGGACGAACGGATAGTCTGTGTCAATGAAGTGATAGATTCCATTTAATTAACTCATCCCATACAGCGCCAATCGCCTCAAGCACTCCGATCGATGGGTCGTGCCGTGATGTTGAATCACTTCGCCATCTGGCAAGCGCAGGCCGTACATCAAACCCTGTGCGTCGGCATCCAGCACCCAGCGTGTCAGCAATTCCAATTTGCGTTCGGGCGCGATGTTGGGAAGCTGTGCCCAATCCAGCCACAGCGAATAGCCCTGCTGTGCCGAGAACTGCTTCACTTGTAGACCTTGCTCACGTGCCAAGGCTTTCCATGCGATACGGGGCAATGCATCGCCAGCCACATAGTTGCGTAGCCCCGAGAAATCCTCGTCACCTTTCGCCATCACCTTGCCAACGCCGTTCTGTGCCGAGGCTGCGGGTAAAGGTTGAGGGGCGGCGGGCTTGGGATAGACCAGAGCCCGCACATCGAAGTGGATGTAGGTCCACGCGTGGAACAAGCCAAGCGGGAAGTGCGTGTAGAGCGACAATCTCTCGCTATCCAACCAACCGCGCTTGGTTGCGGGGATGGCGAGTTCGACGGGTATCGAGCATTGGGGGAGTAGGTCGAACACTGTCTCGTTCCCCGCATCGTCGTGCAAGTGGATCTGGTAGCGCGCCAAGGTGCTGGGATTGTTGAAGTGGAACACGAAGCGGGCCTGCTCGCCGACGAACACAGGCTCTACGTAACCGGCGTGGATCTCCAGTTGTGCCAAATTGCGGAAGGCATACAACATGGTCAGACCTGCCGTAGTGGCGAGCAGGAAAGTGAGCACGTAACCCAAGCTCAAGTTGTAGTTGATGTCGCCTAGCAACATCAAACCGAGCACGCAGGCGAAAGCGAATCCTTGCTTGGACGGGATGATGTAGATGCGACGTTGGTTGAGGACGACCGTGCCCGTCTCGACGGTGCGGCGGAACGCCCAATTGCGGAATCTTTTTTTGAATGCGGCGAACACGTTAAGGGATCGCGACAGCCTCGATCAACTCGCGCGCTAGCTTGTCCCCATCCGAAGCTTGCGTGTCTTGCACCGATTGTAGGCGATGGCTAGCGACCCCAGGTAACACGGCTTGGATGTCTTCTGGTATGACTGCGTTGCGACCATCGAGCAGAGCCCATGCGCGGGCGGCGGCGAGTAGGGAAAGCCCTGCGCGGGGTGACAAGCCATGAACATATCTTGCCGATTCGCGGGTATGACGCAGGATGGCTTGTACGTAGTCGAGCAAGGCGGGTGACACGAACACTTGGCGTGCTTGTTGTTGCAGAGTCATCAATTCGGAGGTCGTCATCTGTGGAGTCAGCTTGGCGACGATGTCGCGTCTATCCACACCGGACAGCAAGCCACGCTCTGCTTGAGCATCGGGATAACCAAGTTCGATACGCATCAAGAAGCGGTCGAGTTGTGATTCGGGTAGCGGGAATGTGCCGATCTGGTTGGTCGGGTTCTGCGTGGCGATGACGAAGAAAGGTGATGGCAACGGACGCGTCTCGCCTTCGCTGGTGACTTGTTGCTCTTCCATCGCTTCTAGCAATGCGCTCTGTGTCTTGGGCGTGGCGCGGTTCACTTCATCTGCCAAGATCATCTGCGCGAAGATGGGGCCCGCGTGGAATTTGAAATCGCCGCTCTCACGTTGATAGACGGAGACGCCAAGGATGTCGGCGGGCAGCATGTCGCTGGTGAACTGGATGCGCTGGAATTGCAAGCCCAAGGTCTTGGCCAGCACATGTGCCAATGTCGTCTTGCCCACGCCCGGCAGGTCTTCGATGAGCAAGTGACCGCGTGCCAACAGGCAGGTGAGCGCCAAACGGATCTGGCGCGGTTTGCCGAGGATGACTTGTTCGGTCTGAGTGATGACGTTGTGCAGGGATGGGTTCATGTTCTCGCTCGCTTCATTTGCGGTTGGTGGTCCGACTGCTGCTCTTCCAATATTGGAACTCTTCTTTGTGGATCTCGATGTCGAGTTCCATCACGCGTGCTTGCAACTTCTCTTGCGCATCAGCGATGGCCTTGTTGTAGACCGATGAGCCGATCTCTTTCAGGAAGAAGTCGAGCAAGGCTTCGGCTGCGATGTTGCCCAGCTTTTGATCCATGTATTGCTCAAGGTTCTCTTTGAAGTAACGCTCGATAGAGGCGATGGCCTGCGTGCGGTCTGGTTTGCTCAGTTCGATGCTCATAGCAATACGGCTGCGACCACTTTACGGTCTTCGGCGACGAGGATGTTGTAGGTGCGACAGGCAGCCGGGGTGTCCATGAACTCGATGCTGATGCCGGCACGGATGAGCCCGCTGAACAGCTCGGGACGGGCGAAACGCTGCTTCGATCCCGTGCCGAGCAGCAACACTTCTGGCTGCATTTGCAGGAAGTAATCGAAGTGGGCGGCGGTCAGGCTGTCGAAGTCGGCAGGCGCCCAATCGCTACGCACTCCATCCGCCGTGACGACCATGGGTTGATGGAAGCGCTGCCCGTTGATGGCGATGTAGTCTGCGCCGTGTCCGGTGAAGAGCTTCTGGTTTGTGTTGGTTTGCAGGTGTAAGGCCAATTCAGGGTCTCCAATTGTTTGCCGTGGATGGGGCGGCACAGGTAAAATCGCGCCCCTTACGGATGTAGCCAGTTCATGCCGGATTCTAACATCGGGCGTGGCGGTGATATCCCTGACGACTAAAGTGAATAATTGTGAAACCCATACTTAAATCGACCAAGCTCTCCAACGTCTGCTACGACATTCGCGGCCCTGTGATGGAACGCGCCAAGCAGATGGAAGAGGAAGGCCAACGCATCATCAAATTGAACATCGGCAACCTCGCGCCCTTCGGCTTCGAAGCGCCGGAAGAGATCCAACAAGACGTGATCCTGAACTTGCCCAATTCCGCAGGTTATTCCGATTCCAAAGGCATGTTCGCGCCGCGCAAGGCCATCATGCATTACTGCCAGTCCAAGAACATCAAGGGCGTGGGGTTGGACGACATCTACATTGGTAACGGCGCGTCCGAGCTCATCGTGATGGCGATGCAGGGCTTGCTCAACACGGGCGACGAGGTGTTGGTGCCCGCGCCGGATTATCCGCTGTGGACAGCTGCGGTTACCTTGGCAGGCGGTACGCCGCGCCATTATCTGTGTGATGAGGCGAACGAGTGGAATCCTGATATCAAGGACATCCGCAGCAAGGTCACCGACAAGACGCGCGCCATCGTGGTCATCAACCCGAACAATCCGACGGGCGCCTTGTATTCCGACGAGATCCTGAAAGAGATCATCCAAGTCGCGCGTGAGCACGATCTGATCGTTTTCGCCGACGAGATCTACGACAAGATGTTGTACGACGGTGGCACGCACACCTCGATGGCTTCGCTGGCGGAAGATGTGCTGTTCGTCACCATGAACGGTCTGTCCAAGAACTATCGCGCCTGTGGCTATCGCGCAGGGTGGATGGTGTTGTCGGGTGAGAAGAAACACGCTCAGGACTACATCAACGGCCTCACCATCTTGGCCTCTATGCGTCTGTGCTCCAACGTGCCCGCGCAGTTCGCCATCCAGACCGCACTCGGCGGCTACCAGAGCATCAACGATCTGGTAGCGCCAAGTGGTAGGTTGGCAAGGCAGCGAGACTTGGCCTACAAGCTGCTCACCGAGATTCCTGGTGTGACTTGCGTTAAACCGAAAGCGGCGCTGTATCTGTTCCCGCGTTTCGACCCGAAGATGTATCCAATCGAAAATGACCAGCAGTTCATCCTAGAGTTATTGGAACAAGAGAAAGTATTGGTCGTACAAGGCACGGGTTTCAACTGGAAGCAGCCCGATCATATCCGCGTCGTGTTCCTGCCCAATGCGGATGACTTGACCGAAGCTATCGGACGTATCGCTCGCTTCCTAGAAAACTATCGTAAGAAACACGGCACCAATTAACACCGTCATTCCCGCGAAGGCGGGAAAACGAGCCACGGGTGGCAAGTTTCGAGGTACTGCCATCCAGTCATTAAATTATTTCTGCGTAGCGGATAAATGAAAGAAAAAGCATGAGCATCAAGCCAATCAATGTAGGTCTGTTGGGAATCGGTACTGTCGGCGGTGGTACGTTCACTGTGTTGCAACGCAATGCAGAGGAGATCGCGCGCCGCGCCGGTCGTCCTATCCGCATCGTGGTGGTGGCGGACAGGAACATGGAGCTCGCGAAGAAGGTCACAGGCGGTGCTTGCCGTGTGACCGATGATGCGTTCTC
>Ga0172379_10005956_pt1 | contig 16663 bp, 15 predicted proteins | sample GrowelOW334metaG_FD_119756 | JGI IMG/M metagenome (GOLD analysis project Ga0172379, IMG submission 119756) | Groundwater microbial communities from an aquifer near a municipal landfill in Southern Ontario, Canada - Groundwater well OW334 metaG | ecosystem: Environmental > Aquatic > Deep... | reverse complement strand
GATATTGAGTTGCCGGCCAATCTTCCTGATTCTGTTTTATACAAACAGTGCGGTAATTCAGTTTCCGTTCCGGTAATTTATCGAATTGCCCTTAACATCAAAAAAGCACTAGAGGCTTAAAATTATGTTTATAGAAAATCAAACTTCAAAAAGTCGTTCTTACTATTCGTCAATGCTGGCTACTATTGGTTCCTTGTCTCGACTTTTTTCTGAAAGTAATGAGCCTTATATTGCTTATAGAGTGGCCGAAAATTTATTTTGTAAAGCTTTTGACGCAAAAAATTTATCAAGAACAGACTGCTCGGCCGATGCTTCAAAAATGAATTTGGGAATCGGTGTAAAAACATTTTTAGAAAAAAATGGTTCGACCATGCAAAAAGTGGCCGAATTTAATCGTGAACATAAGTTGTTCAAGGATTTTGATCCTGAAAAGAAAATTTTAAAAATTTCTGAATTGAGAAATAAAAGAATTGAAACCACCAAGAGAATCTTTGGTTTAAATAATTTAATTTACCATTGTGTTACCAGAAAAACAAAGAATATTTTGGTTTATGAAACGGGAATGGATCTGGTGAATATTGATAATATTTCAAAAATTAAAATAGCGCAGGGGAATTCAATTAATTTTTTTGATGGGATCAATGAATATTCTTTTAATTTGGCCAAAAGCACTTTATATAAAAGATTTGTTACCCCAAAAGTTGCTTTGGATATTTCTGTGAATATATTGGAGGATCCTTTTGCTGAATTGCAAAAAATGTTTACGGTAATGGCCAAAAAATTAGAATTCGCTTTAATAAAAAAAACTCAACATATATTCTTGCCTTTATATTCTGTTCGCGGTGGCAAAAAGAATGTTCCGGAAAAAAGTGGATTAAATCAATGGAATGCGGGTGGTAGATCAAGAGATAAAAGTGAGGTGTATATCCCGATCCCTTCTTGGGTGAATAAAAAGTTTGCTAACTTTTTTCCAGGAAGAGATATTCATTTTGAATTGTTGTTACCAAATGGAAAAAAAATGGAAGCCAAATTATGTCAGGACGGCTCAAAAGCTTTAATGAGTAAACATAATGCGGACCTAGGTCGGTGGTTATTGCGAGATGTCTTTGCAATAAAAGAAGGTGAATTACTTACTTATGAAAAGCTGGAAGAACTTGGCGTTGATAGCGTCGTTATTTATCGACTTGGTGAGAATAAATATAGTATTGATTTTACCAGAAGCGGAACCTTTGAAAGTTTTGAAGAAGAGTCGGCCAATGATTAAATTTTTTATAGAAAAAAATAAAAATACGCATTTTGCGTATTTTTTGTGCTATAATGTTTTTATAAAAATAAAAAGCTATTAGAAAAAAACTGCAAGTGTTAAGGTGGCGATTTTTTAATTTAGAATATTAGTAAAAAAGTAAAAATTGTCTTTCTTTCCAAAAATTGCTAATATAAAAACAGTAATTAATAATGACAAAATATGCAAAAAGAAATCCTGATAAAAATCAACGGCAAGAGTATTTTTGCTGAACCCGGCAAAACTATTTTAGCTGTGGCCAAAGAAAACAAGATAGATATTCCGTCATTATGTTTTCATCCGGATGTAAAAGTAAAGCATCATTGCGGATTGTGTCTGGTTAGAGTCGTTAATGAGCCAAAATTGCAAAATGCTTGCAAAACATTGGTGGTTGCTGGCATGGAAGTGATAACAGATTCCGTTGACATCAATGATTTGCGAACAAAAAATTTAAACAAAATAATCAAAAAGCATGTTTTTGAATGTGATGATTGTGTTTGGTTTCAGCATTGTCGATTATTGGAATTGGTAAAAAGATTCAACATACAACCGCCGGTAACCCAAAATGCAACAGAAAAGGTTTTGCAAGTTGGTGAGATGGTTTTTGATCAGACCAAGTGTATCGGTTGCGAAAACTGTTTGAATATTTGTCCGACTGAATTTTTGAGTATGAACAAAAACAAAAAAGTTGAAGTTTCGTCAGAAAAGACAAAAGATTGTATTAATTGCGGACAATGTATTGTCCATTGTCCGGTTGGGGCGATGGAGGGCGTTGGCGAATTTGAAGAATTGCAAAAACTGATATTGGACAAGGGAAAAATCACCTTTGTCCAATTTGCGCCGGCAATTCGGAGCAGTATCGGGGAGGAATTTGGTTTGGCGAATGGAACAATCGCCACGGATCAGTTGGTTGCCGGATTAAAAAAAATCGGTTTTAATTTTGTTTTTGATACTGCGGTTGGAGCGGATTTTACCACAATGGAAGAATCGGATGAGTTGATTGAACGATTAGAAACCGGTAAAAATTTACCGGCCATGTCGTCTTGTTGTCCGGCTTGGGTTAAGTTTGTTGAATTCAATTATCCTGACTTTATTCCCAATTTGTGTACTTCGCGGTCGCCACAGGTGATGCTTGGGGGAATTATAAAAAATTATTGGTGCCAAAAAAACAAGATCGATCCAAAAGATGTTTTTGTCGTTTCTATTATGCCGTGTATTGCCAAGAAATATGAGATTAAAAGAGAAGAATTAAAAATAAATGGTATAAAACCGGTTGATTTGGTTTTGACTACGCGTGAGTTGGTCAGACTTTTCAAAAAGAATAATATTGATATAAGTAAAATAGCGGGGCAACCGATAGACAATCCTTTTGGCAAGCCATCCGGAGCCGGAGTTATTTATGGTGCCAGTGGTGGAGTTTTTGAATCAGCGTTGAGAACCGCTTATTACAAAATGTCCAAAACAAATTTACCGTTAAATGATGTTTTATCAATTCGCGGTGGCAAGGGAACAAAAATAAAAAAGATAAATTTTGGGGGTCGAATAGTCAAAGTCTGTGTTGTTAACGGTATCAAAAATGCCAAAAAAGTTTTGTCAGCGTTGCAAAAAAAACCGCATCTTTATGATGCTGTCGAAGTAATGGCTTGCCCTGGTGGTTGCGTGGGCGGAGGCGGACAGTCTTTACCAACCAACAAAAAAGTCAGCGCGGAACGTGCGGAAGCGCTTTATCAGATTGATGACAACAGTGTGTTAAAATGCGCTCATGAAAATCCGTGCGTTTTGGATGTTTACAAAAATTATTTTTGTAATCAAAAGGTGAAAAAAGAGGTATTACACACGGTTTTTGTGTCAAAGAGAAAAACAAAAATTATTCAGTTAAAGAATTCCAGAGAAACTTTGTTGACAAAAGAACCTGACTCGATTATAAAAAAAACTATATTATGAAGATGGTAAAATTAATATTTTTATTTTTTTTCTGTTTCATTCTAACCGGCTGTGATCAGTCGGCAAACAATGAAGTTGATTATGAGGACGATGTAAAGCCGTTGATTGAAACAACCAAAGAGGGCAAGGTTCAGGGTAGTTGTAATGTTATTGAAACCAAAAGTACTTGCGTGGATTTTGTTGGTGAAGTTTTTTCCGAAGATCGGATGAAGTTGTCTTGCGCCGAGGGAAAATTTTCGTGGGATGCTTGCCCTTACTCGGATCTTGGCGGTTGCCAAGCAATGCCAAATACCATAACCGAAAGTATAATTTGGTCATATGATTACGGCGGGGAACCGATTTCCGTCGAGGAGGCCGGTTATGCGGCGCAAGCTTGCAACAACACTGGTGTTGGCAAGTGGGTTGTTCCTGCTGACTTGTTAAAAAAATAGATTAAAAAAGAAAACAGTCTGGAAAGGCTGTTTTTTTATTAAGTTTAGCATAAAAAGTTTGGCCATATATTTTAATCGGCATTGGACTTGGCGCCTGGATTCACGGTTATGTCCCGGCCGATTTTCTCGCTCAATACGCCGGAGCGGATAAATGGTATGCCGTGCCGTTGGCTGTTTTGATTGGAATTCCACTTTATTCCAACGCCGCTGGAGTGATTCCGTTAATTGGCGTATTGACCCAAAAAGGTGTTGCCATTGGCACGAGCTTAGCTTTTATGATGGCCGTCACGGCTTTGTCTTTGCCGGAATTTATGATTTTAAAAAAGATCATGAAAACAAAATTGATTTTAATTTTTGCCACCGTGGTCGGCTTGGGAATAATTTTTATCGGATATTTATTTAATTATATTTTAGCGTAAAACTTATGAACAAAAAAATTTTTGTCATGATTTTGGGGCTATTATTTTTGAGTGGTTGTTTGACAAAAGGAGAAGTAAAAAATGTTTTACCAGCTGAAGTTTCAACAAAAGAAAGTTCTAATGAGTGCTGTCAAAAAGCATGTGATAATTATGTGGACAGATGTTTGAATTTGGTTCCAAACGCCGATCATGTTATGTTTGAAGAAGGCCAAAAATCTTGTCTGACGGAATGTGCTGATTGGGCAAATGAAAAAGTTGAATGTATTTCAGTCAAAAATGATTGTCCTTCTATGACAACTGAATGCGAATTGTAGTTTCATAAAAAATATTACATCAAAACGGAAAAATATATTGAAGATAATAAATTATAAAAAAAAACACCATTTTAGAAATGGTGTTATGCCAACTTATTTTTTGTTGGCATTGTAGTCATTTTGTCGACTCAAGACAACAGGAAGATCAATCTTGGCCGGCGTTTTGCTGTCGAAATATTTTTGACAGCTGAAGCAGCGAGGTTTTTGTTGTTCTCTGAAGATTGGAGCTACGCGTGCGTATATCACCTTGGTCGGAATATTTTTTGTCGGACTGTAATAAATTTCGTTTGAAGCAACAAGCGTCCATTCAAGACGAACAATGTAGCGGAAAGATCTTTCCGCTATTTTTGTTAATACTGGGATTGGTAGTTTGACCAAATCCAAGAGACAAACTTCCCCGTAAATACAATCAATAACTGCTGTGAATCGATTTTTTCCGTCGCTATAACAAAGGGAATTTTCTGTTTCAGTATGAATTGTAGAAATAGGTTCTATTCCTGTGGGCAGTTTCAGTTCTGTTGCGTAGTATGTAGCAGAAGCGTCTTGTTGAACGACCAAGTAGAGATGCTGATCAATAATTCGAAGAAAAACATCGCCATTTGGTGGAATGAGTATTTCTGCTTTGTTTGGTTCACATTCCGTTTTGCAAACTTCTTGTGCTAGAACATTTGAAATGAAAGTAAAACTGATTAACAAACCCATAAGAATTTTTCTCATTATGGCCTCCACAAAGTTAAAGAACATAGAACTATAAATAATAGCAGATATTGTCATTTCTGTCAAACAATTTCTGTCAAACAATTTCTGTCAAATAAGACGGAGGCAATGGTTGACAATTGCAAAAAATTAGGCTATTCTCTTGTTGCTAGCGAACCTTAATTTGAGGTTTGTTTTTGAAAAATAAGGTTGTCATTTCGACCGAATGAAATGAGTGGAGAAATCTTTTTTAAACAGTAATGCAATATAGGAATTTTATTATGTTGAAAAGATTCCTCGATTACACTCGGAATGACAAAATGGGCTTGGCCGAAATGACAAAATATATTTTTTAATTATTGTTTTGACTTATTACACTTATTATACTTATCATTACTTATTAAACTTATTCTCACTTATTTATAAAACCATATGGCTGAAAATGTAATCTTACGTTTTGATAATGTAACATTTGAATATGTCGAAAGAAAACCTGTTCTCGAAGAGGTTAGTTTTAGCGTTCGCCGTGGAGCCAAAATTACCTTGATGGGCCAAAACGGTGGTGGCAAAAGTACGATTTTTAAACTGATCACCAAAGAATTAAAACCAAATGAAGGAACTGTTTCGATTTCCGAAAATGCTTCGATTGCTACCGCGCATCAAGTTGTCGCCCGTGAAGATTTAAATTTAACGGTCGAAGAATATTTTGCCAAAGCTTTTGAGGTTTTGCCGACAAATGTAAAAGGTCAAATCAGCAAAGCCATGAATGCAGTTGACCTTCAAGTTCCGATCGACCGAAAAGTGGGTGATTTGTCCGGTGGTCAGCAAGCTAGAGTTTTGTTGGCCTTTGCATTGATTCAAAGTCCGGATATTTTGCTATTTGATGAACCGACCAATAATTTGGACAAAGCCGGAATCGATCATTTGCTGGAATTTCTTATTATGTATGACAAAACGGTTTTGGTTATTTCTCATGATGCGGATTTTTTAAATTGTTTTACCGAGGGTGTTATTTATCTGGATGTTTTTACAAAAAAGACAGAAACTTATGTCGGCGATTATTATACGGTGGTCGAGGATATTGAAAGAAGAATTGAACGAGAAATAAAAAAGAACGCCCAACTGGAAAAAGAAATTCGCGACAACAAAGAAAAGGTCAATTTTTTTGCGCACAAAGGTGGCAAAATGCGCAAGCTAGCCAGCAAATTAAAAGAAGAAATTGAAGAGTTGGAAGAAAACAAAGTTGAAGTTCGCCAAGAAGACAAAACAATCAGAGACTTTACTATTCCGGCGCAAGGTATTGTCGGAAATATTGTAACCATAAATTCTGTTAAGGTTATAAAAAATCATGAAGCGTTGAACAAACCGGTTAGCATTCTTTTGCGCCAACGTGATCGTTTGTTAATTTCTGGACCAAATGGTGTTGGTAAAAGTACCTTGTTGCGTTCTTTGGTGAATGGAACTTCAAGCGGAACCGTTATTTTACCGGAAACTAGAGTTGGTTATTACAGCCAAGATTTCGCGACTTTGGATTATGAGCAAACTGTTTTTGATTCATTGCAAAATGTTATGGCTTCGGGAATGAGTGTCCAAGAAATGCGTTCCATTTCCGCTGGATTTTTAATTACCGGAGAATTGATGGGACACAAGATTTCTCATTTGTCAGAAGGTCAAAAAGGTCTGTTGTCATTTGCTCGTTTGGTGGTTATGAAACCGGGATTGCTGGTTCTTGACGAGTCGACTAATCATATTAATTTTCGGCATATTCCGATTATCGCCAAGGCGATAAATAGTTTTGAAGGGGCGATTATTTTGATTAGTCATATGTCGGAATTTGTCAAAGAAATTAAATTTACTGATGAGTTAAACTTGGGTAAATTTTAAATTTAGTAAAAATTTTTACAATCCGGAGCGCATTTCTGTGCTCTTTTTGTTTTTGTGGATGAAAATAAAAAAGATTTTCTTGATAACTGTTTTTTGTGATATAATAAAAATGTTTTATGGATAATCTTTTTATTCAAATAAGTTTGCTTTTGTTCGTGGCGGTCGGTTCGGCTTTTATTTTGAGATTACTGAAACAGCCGTTGATTGTCGCTTATATTTTGACCGGTATTGTTTGCGGGCCGTTTTTTTTGAACTTGATTCATGGTGACGGTGAAGTCTATAATGTTTTTGCCAAATTCGGTGTGGTTTTGTTGCTTTTTATTATTGGCTTGAATCTCAATTTTAGTCATTTACGTTCTATTGGCAAGGTTTCTTTGTTTACTGGTTTTGGTCAAGTTATTTTTACCGCAGTGATTGGCACAGGAATTTTGTTAACGTTGAATTTTTCTTTGATTACCGCCGTCTGTTTGTCTTTGGCTATGACTTTTTCGAGCACGATTATTATCATGAAATTGCTCACGGAAAAAAAAGACACAGAAACTATTTATGGCCGTTATACGATCGGATTGATGTTGGTGCAAGATATTTTGGCTGTTTTTTTGATTATTGCACTCGGTTTTTTAAAAAGTGAATTGATCGGCGCACAACCGATTTTGTTTTTATTTTCAAAAATGCTTTTGGCTGGAGCCGGTATCTATTTGGTAAGTAGATATTTGTTGCCAAAAATTTTGGATCGAGTTTCTTCGTCAGGAGAGTTGTTGTTTTTGTTTACTTTGACTTGGTGTTTTGGTTTGGCCAGTTTGTTTTACAAATTAGGTTTGTCATTGGAAATTGGTGCCATTGTTTCTGGACTGACTTTAAGTGCTTCACCATATCAATTGGAAATTTCGAGTAGAGTAAAACCTCTTCGTGATTTTTTTCTCATCATTTTTTTCATTGTCCTTGGCAGTGAAATGGCGATGGTTTCTTTGGTGCCGGTAATGGCCGTGGCGGTGATTTTGTCTTTGTTTATTTTGATCGGTAATCCGTTTATTTTATATATTCTTTTACGTTGGCAAAAATTTACCAGACGTAATAGTTTTTTGGTCGGATTGACGGCTGCGCAGGTGAGTGAATTTGGTTTTGTTTTGCTTTTTGCGGGTAGGGAATTGGGTCTTTTGACTGGGTTGGAGGTGCCGATTTTTACTTTTGTCGCTTTGCTGACGATTTTTGCTTCATCTTATTTGATCACTTATAATGAAAAAATTTATCGGTTGTTGTTGCCGGTATTCAATTTTTTTGGCCCTGATAAATTTCGTCAACGAAATAATGTCAATAAAGTTTATGATGCTTGGGTCATCGGATATCATCGCATCGGGATCAAGGTCGCCGAAGCTTTGGCTTACAAAAAAATCAAATATTCGGTAATTGATTTTGACCCGCAAGCGATTTATAAATTGAGAAAAAATAAAGTTCCTTTTTTTTATGGAGATATTGCCGACGTTGAATTTTTAGAAAGTTTGCCGATAACGAGAAGCAAGATGATTATTATGACCGTGCCGGCGACCGATGATCAGATAAATTTGTTGAATCATGTTAAAAAAACAAATCCGCAAGTTTTGATTATCGCCAACGCTTATGAAAAGGAACAAGCGCAAGAGCTTTATGCGCATGGCGCTGATTTTGTGATGATGCCACATCTTTTGGGCGGACATTGGATCGGCAAAATTCTTCGTTATGAAAAAATTAACAACCGAACTTTTGTTAAATTAAAAAAAGAACAGGATACGATGCGATTATAAAAAAAGACTAAAACAAAAAACGGACATTGTCCGTTTTTTGTTTTTTGGTATTATGGTTTTTTCTTTTGTGCTTTTTTGTTGGCATTGTCTCGTGAAGATTTGGCGTATCCACGGATTTCATCATAATGATTGTCCAAATCATGCTGTTCGAATTTGTCGATATCGTTCATCTCTTTTAAAAGTCCTTGGCGGTCTTTGCGACTTAATTTTTCGGAGTATTTTTCTGCGCTTTCATTTTGTTTGATTTCTTTTTCTTGTTCTCGAAGCAATGTTTTTAGTTGTTGTTTTGGGTTATTGGCTTTTTTTTCTATAAACCAAGATCTGATTTCGTCAACTTGGTTTTCGAACATTCTGTCGTATTTTTTTACCCATTTTTCAAATCCGCGAGGTTTGAATTCGGCGATTTCATCGTCAAATGGTCGGCTTTTCTTTTCTATATCTCGGTCGGCTTTTTCTTTGGCTTTTTGGATGATTTTTGTCGTTGCCAAGTCTTCTTCTGTTTCTTCTTCTGGCAGAACCTCTAATCCGGCGGCAAATCGATTTGGGTTTTTGTTAAAAGCCGGCTTGATTCCGCCTTTGACAGCTCGATCACTCATTCTGGCGAGAGCTTTGTTCCCGGACGAGTTGGTGCCTCTTATTTTTTCGTCATAGTCTTTTTCGAGTTGGGATATTTCCGCTTTGGAAAGTTTTGGCAAAGTATCTTCGTCTTGTGTTTTTTTGCCAAACCCAAAAAAGTTTTTTAATTTTGACCAAGCGCCGATTTTTTGTTTTGGTTGTGTTATTGGAACGTCGTTTATTAATTCGGAAAAATCAACCGGAGTTTTTTTGTCGTTTTCCGATTTTAACAATTCGTTTAGTTCCGTGATTTCATTTCCTGTAACTGTTTGTTGTTTTTGTAATCGATATAAATTTTCTCTGACCAAAGAGTTCGTGGTAAAAAACTCGCCTCTATTTGATTCTACATTGCCATTGGCTCGATCATATTTTTTGACAGTTATAATTCTTGGTCGATCTTCGGTTCCTTTGACAAAGGCGGATTCGCCAATTAGCGGAGGTTGATATAATGAAAGGTCGGCCATTTTTGCAGAAGTTTCGGCTAGCTTTTTGTATTTGTTGGAAAGATCTTTGGTGAACATGTATTTTCGGAACTCTTGGCTGGTAGCATTCCAACTTGTGCCATCGGCAAATTTTGGATTGGTCATAGCCTCAGCATAAATATCACGAGCACTTTTGGCAAAGATTTCGGAACGTAAGTTTTCCTCTTGGCTCAAAGTTCGGTAATGTTCGATTTTTTCACCGCGAGCACTGCTTTCTGGAGAAATAAGTGGACGAGCTTCGTGCAGTTCTGTCCTTTTGCTTTTGTTTGTTTCAGTTTGTTGTGCGGAAAATCGGTCCAAAGATAAAGGTTTTTTTATTAGACGCCCGCCGTTTTTGATGGGGGTGTAATCTTCTGTGCGAATAAGTTTGTTTGGATTGAATGACATAAATAATTTTAAATAGATATATATATAAGTAATTTCATTAATAGGATACCATTTTTTTAAGAAAGAATAAAGGTTGAAAAAGTTATCAACAACCGTTCGAAAGATAATAGAAACTGGGGAAAGTTATATTTTTATGTTAGAAGAAATTTGTTTAAGAAATCTTTGAAAAGTATTTTTTTACGGCAATTTTTATTGGGAAACGGAAATGTCCTTGGTGCTTTCTCCGTCGCAAACGCCAACGGTGATTGTTTCGTCGGAAGCTTTTGAAAAGTAGTAGCCTGTTTTTTTGACAGTTCCTGTTAACGGATCTTTTGGAATTATGGACAAGTGGCCGGAAATAACCAGTTCGTTCAAGTCAAGGCAGGCTGGTTGCGTTTTTTTTGCCGTGCACCCATTGTCTCCTTCAAGGGTGCAAGTTCCGATGGTATAAAAGTTGCCGTTCGTTAATTCGGAAATGGCGGAAATATAGTTGCCGTTGTGGTCAGTTTGATTTGCTTTGATGGCCGCAACTATCGTTGAAATATCCGCCCAGCGAGTAACATCTCTGGCGGATTTGAAACGAGTTAACGGGTCAAGAGAAACAAAGACAATTACTGCCAAAATCGCAATAATGGCGGTAACGATCAAAAGTTCGAGAAGCGTGAAAGCTTTTTTCATATTATTGATTATTTATTTTTGTTATTGATGGTTCTGAATAAAAAAGAAACTTTTTCAGTTTTGGTGGTTCTTTTGGTTGCAGGTAAAAATATTTTTTAGAGATTTCTGAAGATATTGTCGATTATATTAATTTAAATAAACAATCGCTCCATTCAAAATCATGGCAAACGAGCACCAAATAAGATATGGTATTAACATTGCTCCGGCTAATTTGGAAGTTTTCCAAAAGGAAATGATTGTCAAAATAATGAAAGCATTTAAAAATAAAATATCCACAAAAGCAAAAGTTGGATTTTTAAATCCAAAAAATAAAATTGACCAAAAAACATTTAATAACAGTTGGACCAAAAAGAAAAATAAACCGAATTTGGTGTATTTAAATCTTTTTTCCCAAACAATGGCGAGCGCTATTGCCATCATGAAATAAAGCAAAGTCCAAACCGGTCCAAAAATCCAATTTGGCGGATTAAAAAATGGTTTGTTTAAATTTGCATACCAACCGCCAATGGTCGGCATGGTAAAAAAAGAACCGATTCCCGAAGCCAAGAAAACAATAATTAGCGTGCTGATTGATTTTAAAAATAATGACATAATGTTGAAAAATTTGTAGTGGCATGTCGTGACTTGCCACTACACTGTTTTTTTTAATTTTTTTTCTATTTTGATTATTATTTTTTCTGCTGAATTTTCTCCTGCCATTAATTTTAAAACTTGGTCTTTGTCAAAGTTAAGTTCATCGCGAAGTTCATTGGCCAAGCGAATTATTTTTCCAAAATTTGGACCAGATTTTAAATCGAGAATCAGCAGATCTTTTCCGCCAATTATGTCCGCCGGTTTTGAGTCAAGAACCGCACACTTTTTTGCTCGTTCGAGCAACCATGCTTTTGGCAAATAAATACCATATTCCAACAATGAATTTTCTTGATCTGAATTATCTTCAGTCCCTCGACCCAGATGATCAGCCTCAGCGACGAGAACCAATTCTTCAATCGTCGCCGGAAATAATCTTTTGGCCAGATCGCGAATGGCTTTGTCGCTGACTTTTTTGCCTTGATAATTTTCGGCAATATAAAGAACTGTCGGTGTCATGTGTTCGCGCACCAAATTTGTAATTTTATCTTTTTGTGGTGGCTGAATGTTGATTCTCGTTAAAAATTTTTCCGTTGGTTCTGTCCCGGCCGCTTCGTGACCAAAGCTGTTAATTTTTCCGGTTTCATCAACCGTTGTTTTGCTGACTTTTCCAAGGTCGTGATTAAGCGCTGCCAAGATTAAGGTGAATGCTTTTTGTCCATCTATTTCTAATAAATTTTCACGGCGAATAATTTTGGCCATTTCATCAACCACCATTAATGTATGAATAAAAGCATCGCCTTCCGGATGATGTTTTTTTTCTTGCTTGGTAATGGCCATTGGCACCATGTCCGGATGAATATATTTCATAATTCCGAGTCCCATGGCAATAACCAAGCCGATTGACGGTTTGTCCGCTTTTAATAAAAGTTTTTTCCATTCTTCGAGAAACCTTGAGGCTGGAAGATTTTCCATTCTTGGCGCCACTTGGCGCATGAGTAAGGCTGTTTTTGGTTCAATTTGCAAACCAAATCGCGCCACAAATTGCACTCCGCGCAAAACGCGCAAAGGATCATCGCCAAAAGTTTTTTCGTCCGTGGCTCGCAATGTCCTCTGGTGTAAGTCATGCAAGCCGGAATAAGGATCGTAAATTTCTCCGGAAAGAGGATCGGCGTACATTGAATTGATGGTAAAATCGCGTCTTTTGCCGGCTTCGGTAATGGACATTTTTGGATCAGTGTTGGCGATGATTCCGCGACCGCGAACTTTGTCATCAGCCGCTTTGCTGTCCGTCCGCGGCAATGATAGATCAAAGAGTATTCCGCTTTTGCCGGAAACATTCAAAACGCAAAAAGATTGTCCGGCCAAAGTGCAACGAAAACCCAATCCTTCAACGATCTCTTTTATTTTTTCAAACGACAAATGATAAATTTCCAAATCCAGATCTTTAATCAGTTTGCCAGTAAAAAAATCACGCACCGACCCTCCGTTAAGTAATGCGCGGCCGCCGTTTTTTTTGATTTCTTCGGCAATGATAATCATCTCGCGATAACCGTCGGCATATTTTTTTAAACCTTTTTTTTCAAAATCAGCAACCATTTCTTCGGTCGAAAAAAATTTTATATCGAGTGGTTTTAATTCTTGTTCTTTTTTATTCTCGAAATCCATCATATTTAAGTTATTAATTAAAATTTTCAGGTTTTGTCATCTCGACGGAGCGTTTACACGCGATTGGAGAGATCTCAAAACCATGTTTTAATTTGACCATTTTGAGATCCCTCGATGCGTTTCACTTACTCGGGATGACAAAATGGTCAAAGTCTCTTGTCGTTTGTTTATTTTAAAAATGTATTTATCAAATCACCAACAAAATAAGTTGCAACAATAACAAGGACAGTGATCAAAGAATGTTCAAGGATAACTCCAAAAGGTTTTTCATCTTTTGCTTTGGCGATGGAATAACTAAAAATGGTAATCAATAATAATCCATAAATAACGCTGATAATGGCAGCCGTTTTTAATGGAAAAATTAAAATCGGAATTATGAAAGTTGTGGCAAAAAAAAGTTTGGCAAAAAAAGTGGCAAAGGTGGTAATCCAAACTTCTTTGTTTGTATTGTGTTTGTTTGATTCGGTGCTGATGTGCATACCGAGAGCATCGGAAAGCGCATCGGCGATAGCAATAGTTAAAATTCCCGCGAGCACCGCTAATTTGGAATTTGTCCCGGCAAGCAAACCGATCATTAAGCCGAGTGTGGTGATTGTTCCCGAAGTTAATCCGAATGATAGTCCAGTTTTCAAAGATGATTTCATGTTTTTTTAATGTTTATTTTATCTCAAACGAGCGTAAAATTTGCGGGATTAATTTTTCTTCATCTGTTAAAATTTTATTTTGCGCATTTTTTTTATAAGCAAAAACTATTTTTGGTAGTTCTTTGATAAAAACAAAAGGCGAATTTTCTTTGGCTGTTTGTTTTTGCCATTCTTTTTTGGGAAAAACATAAATCACCAAAAGTTCTTTTTGTTTTTGTAAATCAAAAACAATGGTTTCTATTTTTTCAGTATCAACAATTTTTTGTTCGCCATGAATGTTTGCTTCTGCCCAAGATTTTGGTAAGTTCAAGGTAAAATGAAAATTGTCGTTACGATAAATGAGCGGGCGGGGATTGATTTGCGCGGGGTCATAAGATTGAATCGGTTTTTGTCCGCATCCGGTCAAAGAAATAATCACAAAGCAAAAGCAAAGTAATCTGGCGATTTTTTGAAAAAGATTTTTATTGTTCATGATAAATAGGCTTTCATTAATAAAATTATAGCAAATTTTGTGCATATCCCCAAAAAGTTTTTAAATCTGGATAATTATGTTATAATAAAGTCGTTGACAAAAAGATTAAGAATTTCTTTTGTCTAAAATTAAACAAACCTTCTGGTTGACACAAACAATTATAAGTGGTATAATAAAATATATCATTTAATTTATGAAAATAGCCTTTATCGGACAAAAGGGGATTCCCATGAAGTTCGGCGGTGTTGAGAAGCACGTCGAACGACTTTCCGTTGGTTTGGCCGAACTTGGCCATGAAGTTTTTGTGTACACTCGACCATGGTATACTTCACCAAAATTACGCAAATATCGAGGAGTAAATTTAATTTCACTCAACTCTTGGCATCGCAAAAATTTTGATACCATTACGCATACTTGGCGAGCTACTTGGCACGCGCTTTCACGTGGTTATGATGTTATTCATTATCATGGCGTTGGACCGGCGTTATTGTCTTTTATTCCCAGACTTTTTTGTCGCAAAACAAGAGTGGTGGTAACTTTTCATTGTCTTGATCGCGAACATGCCAAATGGGGGATTTTGGCCAAATTTTTTTTACGTTTGGGCGAATGGTCGGCCGTTTATTTTCCACATGAAACCATTACGGTTTCCAAAAATTTGCAACATTATGTTAGCAAAAAATATCATGTGCGAACTTTTTATATTCCGAATGGCGTTGATTTGGTAGAAAAAAAATCAGCGAGAGAAATCAAAAATTTTGGTTTGCAAAAAAATAATTATATTTTATTTTTATCTCGGTTGATCAAGCACAAAGGCGCGCATTATTTAATCCAAGCTTTTAACAGTTTAAAAACTGATCAAAAGTTGGTTATTGCCGGCGCTTCATCTTTTACTGACAAATATGTTGATGAATTACAAACCTTGGCCAAGCATAATCCCAATATTATTTTCACCGGAAATATAAAAGGCGACAGCCGTTTGTGGAATGAACTTTTTGCCAACGCTTCCTTATTCGTGCATCCTTCCGAGAGTGAAGGTTTGCCAATAGTTATTCTCGAGGCGATGAGTTTTGGTTTGCCGGTTTTGGCTTCGGATATCAAGGAAAACATGGAAGCTTTGCATGGTGGGTTTGGGTTTTCTTTCAAGAACAAAAACGCGCATGATTTGCGCGAAAAAATGGAATATCTTTTGCATAATCCAAAATTGTGCCAAGAAGTTGGCGCTTCTGCGCGTCAGCATGTTAGCAAAAATTATAATTGGTCAAATATCGTAAAATCAGTTGACGCTTTGTATCGTGAAATATGTTTTGAAAAAAAAGCTCTGCGGAGTTTGAAAGTAAAAAAGCAACTGAGCAACTGAGCACTCCTTCGCTCTGCGAGCTACGGAAGGGCAAGCAACTGAGCAATGAAGCAAGAAAAAAAATATAAAAAAACAATCTTTAAAATTTATTTAGGGATTGTTTTTTTATTAGAAAAAATATTTGAAATTTAATTTTTATTTTTTCTTTCTTTCTTTTTCTTCTTTATTTTTATTTATTTATTTATCTATTTTTGAGCCGACTAAAGTCGGCTCAAGCTTGTTGTTGTTTATTTGTTTCTATGTTTTTTTGTTCCTTTGTTTGTTATAAAGTTGCTCAGTTGCTTCATTGCTCAGTTGCTCTGTTGACTTTTACAAACTGCCCAATCCCAAATTCATTCATTTTTTTTCTGGTGGAATTTTTGGCTTGCGCCCAGCGAAATAAATCTTCGAGATCAATTTTATAACGCCCCTGCACAATAATGTGCCGGATTTCATTTTTTTTTAACGCTCGGCGAATGGTTAAGTTATCCACTCCGATCAGTTTGGCGCTTTCGGAAATTGTCAGTTTGATTGAGGGCATGAGGTTTTTTATTCTCTAATTTTACCTAAAAACATCATATTATTTTTTGCTAGAAATGTCAATTTTATGAAAAATTACTTTTCTGTCAGGTGCAAATTACTTTCCTAGACGACTTTAGTCGTCGTAAATTTTTCATACGGGACTGAAGTCCCTAGGAATTTTTTTAAAAAGCATTGTATTTTATGCTAAATTTAGATAAAACGTTTACAAATCCTTTGTTTTGGTGTATAATACTTGTCAGTTATCAAATTTATAAACACCCCAAAACTGTAACATTTTACCGGGGTTATCGTCATAAAGAATGAAAAAAGCATCATTAAAAGAGAAATATCTTATTTATAAGGTCAGGCAGAGCAAAGATGCCGAAGCTTATGGCAAACTGTATGACTATTATGTAGAACGGATCTACCGGTTTATTTTTTTCAAAGTCAACAATGTTGAAACAGCGGAAGATTTGACTAGTGAAGTCTTTTTGAAAACTTGGGAATATATAAATAAGACCAACAAGAAAATTAGCAATTTGAATGCTTTATTTTACCG
>Ga0172379_10005955_pt1 | contig 16664 bp, 16 predicted proteins | sample GrowelOW334metaG_FD_119756 | JGI IMG/M metagenome (GOLD analysis project Ga0172379, IMG submission 119756) | Groundwater microbial communities from an aquifer near a municipal landfill in Southern Ontario, Canada - Groundwater well OW334 metaG | ecosystem: Environmental > Aquatic > Deep... | reverse complement strand
CCTAAACCCGCCAAAACCGTATTGAAGACACCGTAATTTCCCAGAAGGTGCTGGAAGCCGAGAGCACCGACAAACGGCGGCAGAATCAGAGGCAGCATGACGAACAGGTTGGTGAGTTTCTTCCCAGAAAACTCAAACTTGTCATATACTATTGCCAGAGGCAGTGCGATGACAAAAACCATCAGTGTGGTAACCGCCGCGATCGCAAATGAATTCAGCAGGCCTTCCACATAGATGGAGCTCTTGAATATTTCAAGCAGCATCCGGACATTCAAGCCCTGCTCCACCACCGCATAGACCGGCAGGATCAGGAACACCGCAAAAAACACCAGCAGCAGAAATGCAGTCGCATACCGTAAAAAATTCATTTTCCGTCCTCCGCCAGTTGCGCCGCCCTCAGATAGTCCTGCCGGGACTGCTCCGTCCATTCGCGTCTGAGACTGATCACGTCCAGCATTGTCCAGTCCCTGCCCGGGAAAAGCAGGGCGGTGTTTTTTGCGGCCCCAGTGTAACTGAACGGCAGTTTATTGAATTCAGCCATTGCCTGCGGCACGGCTTCGGGTCCGCCCGCCTTGATGATTTCATCCCATGCTGTTTTCAGCTCCGGCTGGGGATCGAGGACGATGCATTTTATCATGATCCGGATGAGATTGAATACGGCCCGGTCCAATCGGCATGATATTGAAACCCTTCACTGTCCAGGTAAGGGTCATAACCGCTGTCGGACATGAAGCGCCGGTATTCGGGAACAAACATGTCCTTCCGTATTGGAGTACGCCGCAGAGCGTACTTAAGCGGCCCTCCCGGAGTATTCAGGCGGAAATTCCAAAGCTTCTGCCCTTCTTTTGACAGAACAAATTCGATGAACGCGCAGGCCGCCTTCGGGTTTTGCGAACCTCGCAAAAGTTGAATCGGATCCGGAGCGACCGATGTGCCGTTGCGGGGAGAAATGAAAACAACACGAGCCAAGCCGGACTGAAGTTCCGTCCACTCCGCCTCGGCACGACCGTAGAAATCAATGCACATGCCGGCTGCAGCATTGCCGGTTGCCACGTCCCCGGACACTTTGCCGGCCGAATCCGTGACATATCTGGAATTTGCGGCAATCCGTTTTATCAGGTTCAACCCGTCGGCCCAGCCGGCGGTCTTGCCGTTTAACGGATCTTTCGCAACAGCTTCAGCCATTGATTCCTGAATTATCATTTCAAAACACTTGTTGATTGAACCAGACTTGGTCGGATCGGCAACGACTATCTGCTGGAAGAAACGGGGTTCGCCCAGGTCGTGCCAGGCGACGGGAGGAGATGAGTCGCGCATGGATTTTATCCTGTCAGCATTGTAGCAGATTCCGAATGAGGAAAGGCATGCCCCGTAGTAGCGTCCCTTTTCATCATATAAGATTTCCCCGCTGAAGTCGCGGGGGATTATTTCACCGGTAAACCATTCGGGATGAAGTTCCCTGATTCCGGCATCCACCGCATAACCTTTGTCGGCATGTTTCGCGTGGTCATAAGCGCCGCCTCCGAAAAACAGGTCTATTCCGATTCCGACATCCGATGCGAGGAAAATCTTCCTCGCCTTTGCGGCTTCCGGCGGAGCATCCGGCGACGGATTATCAAAACTGTGATTGCTGAACGCACCTGCAATTGTCTTATTCCAGCGGACATTATCCGGATTTGACTCCCAATACTGGCGGAAGGCGGCTTCGAAACGGTCGTTGATATAGCGGACAATATCGGATGTGCCGCCCGGGCTCCGCCAGTCAAAAGATATTTCCCTGCCGAAATTTTCCAGGTAATATTTTCTGAAAGCATGTTCAAATTCATATTTTATCGGTTCGGCATGGGGGGTAATGATTATCAGACGGTCCTTGCCGGAAACCGGATCCTTGATCTGATGCGGACGCAGAAGCAGTGGAACCGCTATCAGGACGGCAAGCGGGAAAAACGCCAGGAAAAAGCGGCGCATGTTGCTCCCGAAACCGATTATTGAACTCATAAATTGCGCCAGTTTCTTAGTTTTAAGTTTCAAGTTTTAAGGGAACCTCTAAAACTTCCCAATCTCTTTTCCCATACTCCCGAACTTCTACTCGCATTTCAGAACTTACTAACTCCAGAACTTCGAACTCCACCCTTGTGTCTCCGCGCCACATGCGGATTTTCAGGGGTTCCCTTATTTCAGAAGGACGACATTCTCTGCGGCAATGCTGAAACGACATTTCCGGCCGGGAGTTCTGGCTTTAAACCCAAGCTCTGTTACAGTCAGTCTGCATCCATTGGAATTGATGTTCCAGATTGCGGCCTCACCAAGAAACACCCCGTCTTCGATTACCGCCTCAAAACTGTTGGAGGACGTGCTGTCGTCAAACAATATGTTTTCCGGACGGATCAGTACTGTTATTTTTGTGTTGTCCCCGGATGTCTGCAATGTCGAAGTCAGGGTTCCAATTGCGGTCTCGACAGCGGTTATGTTTTTCCCGCTGGAAAGCATTGTACCGGGCATGAAATTGCATTCTCCGAGAAAGCTGGCGACAAACTGGTTCGCGGGCCTGCGGTACAACTCCTCCGGAGTGCCTGTCTGTTGAATCGCGCCCCTGTCAATCACTGCAATCCGGTCGGCCATGCTGAGCGCTTCCTTGCGGTCATGTGTGACATAAATCGCCGTAAGACGCCGCTCCTTGCATATGCGGCGGATCTCGACTCGCATAGAGTCGCGAAGCCTGGCGTCAAGATTTGACAACGGTTCGTCCAGCAGGAGTATCTTCGGATTCACCGCCAGCGCTCTCGCCAGCGCAACCCGTTGCTGCTGTCCTCCGGAAAGGGATGTCGGTTTACGGTCATGATAGTCGCCCAACTGGACTGTTTCCAGGGCGGCTTTCACACCACGGTCGAGTTCCGGGTTTTTCATTCCGGCGGCGTTCAGGCCAAAGGCCACATTCTCATATACCGTCATGTGCGGCCATAATGCGTAATTCTGGAAAACCATGGCGGTCTGGCGTTTCTCAGGGGGCATACCGGTCATGTCCTTATGGTCGAAACTGACGGTTCCGCTGTCCGGCCTGACAAAACCGGCGATGATCCGCAGGAGCGTGGACTTGCCACAACCGCTGGGACCGAGCAGAAAGAACAATTCCCCGGAATTGACGCACAGGTCAAGCGGCAGCAACACGGGATTCCCGGGCATGTATCGCTTGCTGACACCTTTGATGTTTACTGCTGGCATGATTTTCTGAACCCCCAACAAAAAAGGCGCGATCTTTCCGACCGCGCCTTTTTTCATATCATTGAACTAGAATTTAAAGTTTATAACCGGGAAGAAGGGAATCATCCCGTCCTTGATATAGTTTACAACACCTATCTGGAATCCTTTCTTCTGGCTCATGTTTACAAGACCCAGCTGAACTCCCCCGAGTTCTTCCGCGAAATTCACGATGCTGAACTGAAGTCCGTTCATCTTCTGGGCTTCAACATAGAAACCGGCCGTCTGAAAACCGTTTACATTCGCTGTCATTGACGTAAACAAACTGGCTTCAACGCCGTCAACTATCCCGTTGCCGCTTGAAATCGGGGCGCCGACTTTCACACCGTATATTTTCGAGCTGAGGGAAGAAGAAGGCGCTCCCGGCACGAAAACAAGTTCGAAAAATTCCCAGTCGTTTAAAGGTTGGGCTTTTGCCGGAGCGGCCACCTCCTTCTTCACGGGTTGTTTCACAGCAGCGGCATCATCACCCTTATCGGCAAAAACACTTGCTGTCAAGCAGACGGCTGTCATAAAACTTAGAATCACGCTTTTCATTATTTTCCTCCTCCTATAATATAATGGATATTTAAACTAATACTTGATATTGAATAACAATGTGAAAGGAATCCACCCGTCTTCAATGATGTTTATGGCGCCTATCTGGCATCCGTTTTTCCTGCTGTAGTTGACAGCGCCGAACTGAAGACCGGTAATTTCCTTGGTCACGTTGACCGCACTCGCCTGCAACCCGGTCACTTTTTCAGCGACGTTCACCACCGAAGCCTGAAATCCGCAGACATTCTTTGCGATGTTCACAGCTCCCGGCTGAAATCCCATGATGTCATCCAGGACATTCACTGCGCAGCTTGCCTGGAGCCCGTAGACCTTTTTTGCTATTGTAGGGCCAAACCATGCGGCCTGAATACCGTAAGTCTCCTTGCAAATCGACGGGCCAACCCATGTCGCCTGTATGCCGTTGACATAATCCGTTCCGCTGTAGAGAAGGGAAGGTTCGATTCCATAAACTCTGCCGTAGCCGTCCACCATCGGGGCGCCAAGTTTGAGCCCGTACACGTTTGAATTACCTGTTCCCGACGGAATCCCGGGGAAGAATCCGATCTGGAAAAACGTCCAGTTGTCAAGAGGTTTGAGTTCCGGAGCGTTTTTTTTATTTTCCGCCTGCGCTGAAACCAGCCAAGCCCCACAGAAAAGAGCCGCCAACATCAAAGTCATTTTCTTCATAAACTTAGCCTCCTTGTTTATTTACTGCATTTTAATATATTATTCATTATTCCGCTGTCAACAATTTATCCTTCTTGACAAAGTAATATTTAGTAATACTCTTATCACATATGCGGAAGAGGTGTTTATGGTTAAAAAAGACATTGTAATGACATTCAAGGCCGACGGCCCCCTGCTCAGGGCCCTGAAAAAAATTCCGAACCGTTCCGAATTCATCAGATCAGCCATTCTGTCTGCACTGGACAATGCGTGTCCGCTGTGCGGTGGAACAGGGATATTCACTCCAGATCAGAGGAAGCACTGGGAACTGTTCAACAAGAATCACGTTGTTGAACAATGCGATGACTGCCATGCCGTCCATATAGTATGCAAGGAGGACAGGTCTTCAGGGAAAAGCATAAGGCATTAGGAGGCCAATGTTTAAAAAAATTTCAGCTCTTGCCGGTTCGATTTTAATATGCTGCGCGTCATCTTCGGCGGAAAATCCGAAAACAAGAATTGTCACGTCCTTTTATCCGATGTATGTGGCGGTTCTTAACGTTGCAGCCAATGTCCCCGGCGTAACTGTTACGAACATGACAAAACAGGTAAGCGGCTGTCTTCACGACTATCAGCTTTCGCCGGACGACATGAAGATCCTTTCAAACGCGGACATATTCGTGGTCAATGGCGCCGGAATGGAGTCCTTCCTCGAAAAAGTGATCAAGGACAGGCCGAAACTTAAAATTGTCAATGCGAGCAAAGGCATTGACATTATAAAAGACAGGAACATTGAAAACCCTCATGTATGGGTCAGTATTTCACTTCACAAAAAGCAAATTGAAAATATTGCAGCAGGCCTTTCCAAACATGATCCTGAAAATGCCGGAGCCTACAGGAACAATGCTGATTCCTACATTCTTAAGCTTGAGGAACTCCGCGTTAAAATGGCCGGCTTCACCAAAACCATAAGGAACCGCGACATCATCACCTTTCACGAAGCGTTCCCCTACTTTGCGAATGAGTTCGGCCTTAATATCGTGGCCGTCATTGAACGCGAACCCGGTTCTGAGCCTGACGCCAGAGAACTTGCAAATACAATTAAAATCATAAGGGAGGGGAAAATCAGGGTTCTCTTCGCCGAACCCCAGTATTCCGCAAAGATCGCTGAAATAATAGCAAGCGAGACAAAAGCGAAAATCTACACGCTTGACCCGGTGGTTTCAGGTCCTCTTGCGGCTGACGCATATATGGGAATAATGGGAAAAAACCTTGAAGTCCTGCAAGAGGCTCTCGGGGGAAGATGAACCGGGGGGCGGGTGAATCGGAGAATCGGCGAGATAAAGATGAAATAATTGAACTTCGAACATCCAGCATTCAACGTCGAACATCAATTCAAATTCATCCGATGTTGAGCCGATGTTCAAACAAACGTGAAAGGACTCCATGTCCACCGTAATTGACAAATTGAAAAGACCGCCGCCTCCCTGCGGCGGATGTTGCACGCGCCTGACCGATTTCGGAGTTTCCATAGGGGGCGCCCTGATCCTCAGGGATTTCAATCTCCATGTCCACTGCGGCGAACTCACCGCCATAATCGGACCGAACGGAGCGGGAAAAACAACACTGCTCAAGGCGATGCTTGGCGAGATTCCGCACAGCGGCGAGCTTCATTTCGTGCATTCCGACGGCAGTTCCTTCGGAAAGCCGAGAATAGGGTACGTGCCTCAGAAACTGGATATTGACAAGACGGCGCCCATAAGCGTGATTGACCTTTTTGCGTCGGTAAACTCTTCTTTCCCCTTATGGCTCGGGCACGCGTCCTCTTCGAAAAAGAAAACCATGGACATGCTGAAAATGGTCGAAGCCGAAAGTTACGCGGACATGAAAATCTCACAGCTTTCCTGCGGACAGTTCCAGCGGGTGATGCTTGCGCTTGCGCTTAGCCCGATCCCGGATCTGCTCCTGCTTGACGAACCCATAGCAGGTGTCGATAAATCGGGCATCGAGGTGTTCTACAGGATCGTTTCGCGCCTCAGAAGGGAATACGACCTGTCTATTTTCCTCATATCCCACGACATTGCCGAAGTTGCGAACTTCGCAGACAGGATAATCCTTCTCAACAGGGCTATGCTCTGCGAAGGTTCGCCGGAAAAAGTCCTTTCCTCTCCGGAGCTCAAAACAATTTTCGGTATTAATTATTCCGCCGTGAAATCTGAAATTAAAAAACTGGGAGGGTCGGCGGTGGAAAGACATGAGTGTCCGGAATGCGCAAGCCGCATAGAGCGGGAGAACCGTAACTCAGATACAGGAAACAATTGAAGATGGAACTATGGCACACACTTATATCGCAAATGCCCTTTGAATGGGCGCGTTATGAATTCATGAGGAATGCGCTTCTGGCAGTGCTCTTAGTCTCGCCCCTGTTCGCGCTGCTCGGCTGCATGGTTATAAACAATCAGATGACTTTTTTTTCAGAGGCGCTGGGACACGCGGCTCTCACGGGAATCGCCATTGGCGCAGTTGCCGGCCTCGCTGACCCGACATGGGCAATGCTGGTTTTTGCGGGGGCTCTCACCGTTGTCATAACCGTTCTCAGACGTTACAGCGCGGCTTCGACAGACACGATAGTCGGACTTGTAATGGCGTTCAGTGTCGCGCTGGGCCTTGTCATCCTGTCAAAATACGGCGGCATAGGCAAATATTCGAAATTCCTTGTTGGCGATATCCTGACAATTTCAAAACCTGAAATAACAAGGCTCATCATAGTAATCGGGGCGGTTCTGATATTATGGGTGATTTTCTTCAACAAGCTTTTCATTGTAAGCCTGAACCGCTCTCTCGCGCAAAGCCGCGGGATAAACGTGTGGCTGGTCGAGTTCATATTCTCCATGACCGTGGCCCTTGTTGTGACAATAAGCATCCAGTGGATCGGGCTTCTCGTCATAAACTCAATGCTGATACTGCCTGCGGCCGCATCCAGGAACATCGCCGGGAATATTTCAGACTATACGCTGGGGGCTGTCATTATCAGCGTAATAGCGGGGGTTTCAGGCCTGATTGTCTCCTTCTGTTTCGGCACTGCGACAGGCGCAACAATAGTCCTGGTTTCGATGGGATTCTTCATAGCATCCCTGATTTGGAGAATGAGGAGAGGTTAATTGCAACGGACAATTACCGCTTTTGGAAAAGCTCCGGATAACGATCAAGATAAAACCCGTGAATTATCTTCTCGAGGTTGTCGGTATCCATAATCCAGTCAACCGAAGGGCATCCAAGAGCCTTTTTTGTGTTTTTGACATCAAAAACGCCCTGTGAAGAGAAATACGGCAGGAAATCAGCGAGGAATTTCTGCACTACTTTTTCATCCGGAGTAGGATTCTCCACCTCGGCTTCAACCGTCACACCCTCTATTCCCAAGGCTCTGCAAATGGCCTCTCCTATCATTTTTGTAGAAACCGGACTGTTGCCAGTCAGGTGATAGGTCTTGTTTTTGACAGGCGCATTCAGGAACAATTCGACAATGCATTTCTGCACATAGTCAACCGGGACAAAATAAATCTTGTCGGAGGGAGATGCTTTCATCCTAAGATTAAGCGTAGTTTTCCTCAGCGGACTGATTTTCATTTTAGAACAACGGTGCTTCTTGAGTTTAGCCATGAATTCAAGAACCCTGTAGAAGGCAAGAGGTTTCCTTATTTTCCCGTCGGAAATTCTGCCTACGACAATCGAAGGCCTGTATATGGCGAAAGGAATGCCCGAGCTTCTGACAAGCTGTTCGGACATGAATTTGCTTTTTTCGTAGGAATTATTGAACTCCTTGGCGACAAGTCCGTCTTCCGGGACACCCCCCCTGTGCTTTCCGGCCACGTACGCGGTGCTTACATAATGGAACGATTTGACCTTGAGTTTTGCCGCAAGAGCCAGCATTTTCCGGGTGCCCTCATAATTTGTCCTGAAAGTCCTGCCTTCCGGATCCTTGCCGAAATTCACATCGGCGGCACAATGGAAGAATATGTCAACGCCCTTAAGCTTTTTTAATAAATCCTTCTCATCCACAGCTAAGAGTTCAGCGTCAATCGTCTTGATGCGCTTGAGTATGGGATCGGCAAGTTCAGGTCTTCCGTCAAAAACACACTGCTCGCGAATTATCTGGGCCACCCTGTCTTTGGCACTGCAAAAGTCGGATCCCCTGACAAGCGCAATAATCTGCATATCATCACAGCGTTCAAGAAGCATTGCTGAAAATGCGCTGCCAATCAGACCCGTTATCCCTGTCACAAAAATTTTTGACACAAAAAACCTCCAGATAATACACAAAATCATTTATTTTGAAAATCAGGTTCCAACTCATTCTGAAAATACACAAGAAGGGTAAAAAGTAGCACCATTATTCGACAAATAAACTCAATAATCAAAAATTTCGCCAATTATCATGTTTTTACGCAAATTTCAGGAGATCAATCAATCCAGCCGCCGCCGACAAGACGCTCCCCTTCATAAAAAACCACGGCCTGTCCCGGGGTGATGGCGCGCATGTTCTTTTCAAACTTCACTTCCACCCTTCCGTCTGGCAGCGGAACAACCTCCGCTTCAACCGCCTTGCCCCGGTAACGGATCTGAGCCAGACAGCTGAACTTCCGTCCTGCGAAATCCGCAGCCTGCCAGTTGAGGTTGGAAGCCGTCAGGCGATCCGAAAGGAGGTCGTTTTCGTCTTTGGATACAATGACATCTCCTGAGTCCGGACGGATCTCCACAACGTACGCGGGCGCTCCAAGCGCTATTCCGAGCCCCCTGCGCTGTCCTATTGTAAAGAGATGAATGCCGTCGTGTTCCGCAATAGCTTTTCCGGACTTGTCTTTGATTAGCCCCCTTCTCGGGGTTCCTTTGAAAAGACCGCACAGTGTTTGAGCGAATGTCTCGTCCCGGAAACCGAAACAGGCATCCTGGCTTTCGGTTTTTTCGGCATTTGGAAGTCCGAACCTGCGCGCTTTTTCACGGACTTCGCTTTTTGTGAAGGGACCCAGCGGCATAAATGATTTTCCGAGCTGTTCAGGAGTCAGGCCGAAAAGGAAGTAAGACTGGTCCTTTTCAGGATCAACTCCGCGGTGCAGAGACACCCCCGATTCGTTTCTTTCAATTCTCGAGTAATGCCCCGTGATGATTCCGCCGGCTCCGATTTTCACCGCATAGTCAAGGAGCGCACCGAATTTCAGGTGGCGGTTGCACAAGGCGCACGGGTTCGGAGTTCTGCCGAGGCTGTATTCATGCCATGCATTGCGCAGAACCCTTTCCTCAAACTGCTCCCTCGCATTCAGGAAATAATGAGGTATGCCCAATTTCTCGGCCGCCCCGCGCGCATACATGTCATCCTCAATTCCGCAGCACGATTTTCTCTTGTCGGGAGGGTTTTCACATGAGCGCATCTTCAGCGTCACTGCGATTAACTCACAGCCCTGCTCAAGAAAAATTGCGGCGGCAACACTGGAGTCGACTCCGCCGCTTATCGCCGCCACAAGTTTTTTCGGAATTTCTTCACTCATGATATTTTCCCTTGCAGGGAAAATATATCATCAATGATTCTTTTCCAGGGCAACGCAGGCATTCCCGCCTGTATTTTCCTCCAGGCATCCTTTCTGGCAACTGGGCTGACAGGGTCTGATGGACTTCCCGGATCAGCCCGTATGCTTTTTTTCGGGAGTTTGCGGCTCTTCCAGATGAAGGGAACCTCTAAATGAAATTCGGATTCAAATTGGATTTGGATTTTGGACTTATGGCTTTCAGGGATGTATTTTAGAAACTGCTGACGAATGGGAAGTCTGGAGACAGGAGTTCAGAATTCGGAATTCACGTTTTGCAACCGGCTCAACGGTTCATCCTGAAAACAGGCAGGAGATGTCGCCATGAAAATAAAAAAGAACAGCGGGAAAAACCTTTTTTCCGTGATCGACCTCGGTTCGCATTCCGTGAGGATGGAGATTGTCCAGATCGATGAAGCCGGAAACTGCGAGACACTGGAAAACGTATCCAACTCGATACCCATAGGCAAAGATGTTTTCACAAAGGGGAAAATCGCTCCGGAAAGCGTCAGGCTGGTGGCGAAAATCCTGAACGACTATCGCGAGATAATGAAGGATTACGGGGTCGAGGAATGGAAGGCCGTCGCGACAAGTGCCGTACGAGAAGCCTCCAACAGGGATCTGTTCATAGAAAGAATCGAACACCTGAGCGGAATCAGGCTCGAAGTGCTCGAGGCCTCGGAGGAGGTCAGGCTGATTTATCTTTCCGTCAAGGACATTCTTGAGAAAAAATACCCCCTGTCGAAACAGGATGCCGTCATTTGCATAATAGGAACGGGGTCAACACACATGATCCTCGAGCAGAACGGAAAAGTCAAGAGCTCTGAAACCTTCAGGATCGGGACGCTCAGGCTTTATGAGGAAATCGGACAGTCGGCGAGCGGTAAAAAGGTGAAGGACATAATTGACATATTCGTCGGCTGCGTTGTAGACGACATAACAAAAAACTATCCGAAAAGCCAGAAGCCGAGCCTGTTTGTGGCGGTAGGCGCTCCGGTGAGGGCCCTCATGAACACCTTCAGCGGCGACAAGGAGGAACCGGAAATACTGACCGTGTCACGGAAAAAACTCGAGTCCGTCCATGCATCGGTCGCCGGAGTCCCGTCTGAGACACTTGCTGAAAAACATCATCTGACGGATCTTATCGCGCAGAGTCTGGAACCCTGCTGCGACATCCTGGAACACTTCATCCAGATAACCGACGCCCAAAAACTCGTGGTGCCGATGATAACCACCAGGGATGCGATCATAGACGAAATACTGCGCGACTTTTCCGGCACGGGCGACCCCTTCACACCCGACGTGATTTCCTCTGCGGAGTTTCTCGGTGAAAAATACAGGTACGATGCGGCGCACGGGAGATGCGCATCGGATGCGGCCCTTGCTATTTTCGACGGCATCCGGCCTCTTCACGGGGTTGGAAAAAGAGGAAGGCTGATGCTCGAAGCGGCCGCACTACTCCATGATATCGGTCAGTATGTGAACAACCGCCAGCACCACAAGCATTCCCACTATATAATAAGCAACAGCCAGATGCCCGGTATTTCCCCCGACGAGCTTGATGAAATCGCCGTTATCGCCCGTTATCACCGGAGAGGGATGCCAAAAGAATCACACATCGAATATATGGCTCTTTCCCCTGAAAAACGCGTTGAAGTCAACAAGCTGGCCGGCATACTTCGCATCGCCGACGCCCTTGACCGCTCAAACAGCCATAAAATAAAAAACATAAAAGTGTCCTATGACGATGAAAAACTGACAATCACGACAAACGCATCCTTCGATCTCACCCTTGAAAGAATGGAAGTCCGCAACAAAGGCGACCTTTTCACCGACGTGTTCGGGCTCAGGGTCGTGATTGAGTAGGGCGGGCTTTCCAGCCCGTCACTGAAATTAGGAATCTGAAAACCATGAAAATATAAAAAGAAGAACATGAAACTCTCGAAGGAATATTTCATCAGCCGCGATTTAAGCTGGCTTGATTTCAATTCACGCGTCCTGGAGGAGGCGACGGACAGGATCAATCCCGTCTTGGAGCGCCTTAAATTCATTGCGATATTCGCAAACAATCTGGACGAGTTTTTCATGGTGAGGGTGGCGGGTCTGAAGCATGTCAGATCCGGAGACACAAGCGTCGGCAGCGCTCAACTCACCGCAGGCGAACATCTCGCCGAAATCCGCAGAAAAGTCTCAGGCCTTGTGGAGAAGCAATACGCATGCCTGAACAGTGAAATACTCCCGGATCTCAAAAAGGCCAACACCATCATTCTGAGGTGGGCCGAACTTTCAGATGCCGAAAAACTGGAACTCGGAAAGTACTTCCAGAATCAGATATTCCCCGCCCTTACTCCCATCGCCGTGGATTCCAGCCACCCTTTCCCGATCATCAACAGCGGGGCAATCGAACTCGCGGTAAAGCTAAAACAGCCTAACTCAAACAAGATCGTCCAGTCGTTCGTTGAAGTGCCCGGAGTCCTGCCCCGCTTCATACCCGTTTCAAGCGCACTCTACAAGGACGCGAAAACCTATATCCTCCTGGAGGATCTCATCATTGAAAATATCGGGTATCTCTATGCGAAATGCGAAATACTTGAAGTCATGCAGTTCAGGATCACGCGGGACATGGATCTGATGATGGATGAAGATGGCATTTCGGATCTGCTTGTCCACATTCAGGAGAAGCTCCTCCACACAAAGAAACGCAACGTCATAAGGCTTGAGCTCATCCGGGGGGGCAACACTGTTTTTGAAGAATGGCTCATGAAAAAACTCGAGATCGACGGGACGGAAAAATATTACGTGCCCGGCCCTCTCCATCCCGGAAACTTTTTCGAACTTGTCTCAAAGGAGTCAAGGCCGGGACTCACCGAGGATCCATGGCCTCCGCTGCCTGTGAACGGCATAGATGAAAACAAACCCGTCCTGGACTCCGTGAAGAAGGAGGGGATGATCCCCGTTTTCCTTCCGTTCCAGAAATTTGACCCCATCGTGCGGCTTCTCGAGGAAGCCGCCGAGGATCCGTCGGTTCTTGCAATCAAGCAGACTCTTTACCGTGTCAGCGGAGATTCGCCTGTTGTCAGAGCCCTCCAGAAGGCGGCCGAAAACGGGAAACAGGTCACAGTCATTGTCGAACTCAAGGCCCGCTTCGACGAAAACAACAACATCCTGCGTGCAAGGAGGCTCGAGGAGTCCGGCGCGCATGTCATATACGGGATTTCCGGGCTTAAAATCCACTGCAAGAGTCTTCTGATAATCAGGAAGGAAGAAGGAGTGATCCGCAGATACCTGCATCTCTCAACCGGAAACTACAACGAGAAAACAGCCAGGGTTTACACCGACATAGGAATCCTCACCTCAGATCCGGAATTATGCTCGGATGTCTCCGCCCTTTTCAATGTGATGACAGGTTATGCCGCAGCTCCCGAACGCTGGAACAAGATTTCCGTGGCGCCATACGATCTGAAGGAAAAATTCATTTCCCTGATCGATCGCGAAATCAGGCTTTCCGACAAGCACAATCCCGGGCACCTGATAGCAAAAATGAATTCACTTGTAGACCAGGATATAATCGAACACCTTTACGGAGCGGCCTGCGCCGGCGTCAAAGTTGACCTGATTGTCCGCGGAATATGCTGTCTGAAACCCGGAATCAAAACCGACAACATCAATGTGACAAGCATTGTCGACAGATTTCTTGAACACAGCAGGATTTATTATTTCGGCAACGGCGGTAACCCCGAATATTATCTGTCAAGCGCCGACATGATGCCAAGGAATCTGTACAAAAGAATCGAAGTTTTTTTCCCGGTCGAGAACGCCTCAACCTGCAGGAGCCTGAAAAAAATACTTGATCTGCAGCTTGCGGATTCGAGAAAAGGACGGAAGCTGGACGGCAACGGCGTCTATTCCGCCACCGCTCAGCTGGAAAACAGGAACATCGCCTCAAGAAGCCAGAAAAGGATCTACGATTTTTTCAAGGAAACAACACGCGCCGGAAAATAGTTCAACCCGGCCGGTTGACACAACTTCTTATTTTCGAGAACAGCGCAGTCAATTTTCCGTGATCTTTTACCCCCGGGGATGATTCGACTCCGCTGCTGACATCTACTCCGTAAGGCCGTACCGATTCCACGGCTTCTGCGATGTTCGCAGAATTCAGTCCGCCGGCGAGAATCACGGGCGCCTTCAGGTTTTCAACTGCGAACTTCGCAGACTCCCAGTCGGCGGTCTTTCCGGTTCCACCGTATGCGTTCCCAATGAAAGTGTCAATCAGGAATTTATCGGCCGGGTAATCCCTGTAGTTTAAAACGTCGTTCGGGGTTTCAGGCCTTATCGCCTTCCAGACTTCTGCGAATTTCGCAACTTCCTCCGCGAAGTCCGCAGTTTCATCGCCGTGAAGCTGGACTGCGTTCACACCCGCGCCGACATATTTCTTCACTTCATCAATGGTCGGATTGACAAAAACTGCGACCCTCATGACATTTCCAGGGATTTTCCCGGCAATCCCCTTCACAGAGGACGCATTTATGAATCGGGGGCTTTTCGGATATGCAACGAATCCGAACGCGTCCGCGCCGCATCCGGAGGCGAAAACAGCATCCTCAGCCCTTGTTATCCCGCATATCTTTACAAATATTTCGTTTTTTTTGGCATTCATGGTGAATTCCCAGAGGTTGCAACGGATCAGTCTTTAGAAAAACCGGACTCAGCTCCGTACTCTTCCCTCGTGTCCCGGGAAGAAGCCCTGATCCCGACACATAAAGACTGAGCCAGTACAAGAGGTTCCCTTTAATTACAAATAATTTGATTGCTCAAATTGTAATTTGCAATAGGAAAATTACCTTATTTCCTTTAGGTTTCGTAGCAATTTCCATTTTAATCTGAAAATCAAAAAAACTGGGCTGTAGCCTTCAAGCAACAATATGTCAGAATTGTCCGTCAAAATACTTTTGACTTTGGCGCTGTTTATAGCGGTGGCATACGTATTTTATCTCCGCTACATGAATTTCATCATCAGAAGAACACTTGACGACACCCTCCACAAGAAAGCTGAAATCGGGAACTTTCTCAGTATTTTCTCCAAAAACCTGAAAACTGTCGAGGAAATAGAGGATTCGATGAATATGACGGCGCGTTATGTCGCCGATCTTGTCGGTGCAAGCTCGCTGTGCATATTCACGCTTGAAGAAGACGGTTTTCTCAAGGCGGCCGGAATAGCCGGCGCGTTCCCCCCTCTTCACAAATCAACGGAATATGTCCTTACAAAGCCGCGTTTCATCCTTGAATCCCTTCGCAGGGAAAAGATCAAACTCGGGGACGGGCTGATAGGTGAAGTCGCACAGAACCGGGAAGCGCTTCTTGTCGAGGACGCTTCCGAGGATCCGAGGGTTGTCGCCACCGGAAGCGTAATTCCGATTGAAACTTTAATGGCCGTACCAATGGTGAAGGAGGGGAAGCTCATAGGAGTTGTCTGCGCGGTCAACAGCAGGGAGGACGGCAAAGGGTTCACCCCGGAGCAGTTCAGCGCCCTTAAATTCATGGCGGCGCAGGTTGAACTGGCATACAATATCGTACAGGTCTACTCCAACCTCAGCCAGCAGCAGAGGATCAACCAGGAACTCGAGTTTGCAAAACAGCTCCAGTCGTCCCTTCTCCCGAAGGAATTCCCGGAATGGGGGCCGTTCACAGTTCACGCATTCTCAAAATCGGCAAAAGAGGTCAGCGGCGATTTCTATGACTTTGTTGAAATCGACAGGGATCGCCTCCTGGTTGTCATCGGCGACGCATGCGGAAAAGGAATTCCGGCATGCCTTCTGATGTTCATGGCCCGGAGCTTCATCAGGGCGAATATTGAAAGATTTGCGACATTGCCGGAAATGATGAAGGAACTCAACAACAACCTTTACAGGGATACGAGCGCCGAAAGATTCATCACAATCGCATGCTGTGTCCTGAACCAGAAGGACAACACGGTCGAATACGCGAGAGCCGGACACACCGAACTTCTCATCTGCGTTCCCAGCCACAAGCACAAATTGAGGAAATTCTACACGCAGGGAACCGCGCTCGGCCTCATGCCCGGGGACATGGTTGACGAGTTCGACGCCATATCATTCGCATTCTTCAAGGACATGTCCATCCTGCTTTTCACCGACGGCATCACCGAAGCCCTGAATAAAAAAGACGAGGAATTCGGCATCGACAGGCTGAGGGAAAATTTCATGGCTTCCTGTGAAGGCAGATCCTCCCCGCAGGAAACAATTGAAAAAGTGCTGAGGTCCGTTGACATGTTTGTCGAGGAGACACCCCAGTCCGACGACCAGACCCTTGTTGTAATCAAACACCGCGAACATTTCGTATAAGCATCCGCAATCCAAATCGAATATCCAATAACCGACACGGAATATCCAAGGAGATTCCAAGTTCCAAACAAACACATTAAACAAAGAACAGCCCTTGCGGGCTTGACTACCAACAGATTCAAATCCGGAAATTAGTTTGTAGTTAGACGTTGCTCGAAAAGTATTTTTGAAGATTTGAAAAAAATACTTTTTGTCGCCCCGTCTAAATATTCTCAAAGAATTTTCGGCGAAATTCTTTGGAAAAGTTTTTTATTCTGCGGAT
>Ga0172379_10005954_pt1 | contig 16666 bp, 17 predicted proteins | sample GrowelOW334metaG_FD_119756 | JGI IMG/M metagenome (GOLD analysis project Ga0172379, IMG submission 119756) | Groundwater microbial communities from an aquifer near a municipal landfill in Southern Ontario, Canada - Groundwater well OW334 metaG | ecosystem: Environmental > Aquatic > Deep... | reverse complement strand
CGAAAAATACGGACCTTTTGATATGACGTTCATCGAATGCGGCGCGTACAATGAAAAATGGCACCACATTCACATGTATCCCGAAGAGACAGTGCAAGCGCACCTTGATCTGAAAGGAAAAATTCTTCACCCGATTCATTGGGGAACATTTAATCTTTCACTTCATTCGTGGTACGAACCGATGGAACGTTTGAGCAAAGCGGCTGAATTAGCAGGAGTAAAAACCGCGACTCCAATTGTCGGTGAAACAACAGTGAATGACTCAAATATTCCAACCGGAAAATGGTGGAAAGAAATAATGACAAATAAATAACAACAACAGAAAAAAATTTTAAATCAAATAAAACAGGAACTAACATGTCACAACAAAAATGGGATACGGAAAACATTCCGGATCAAAAAGGTAAAGTCGTAATTGTAACAGGCTCAAGCAGCGGAATTGGTTTTGAAGCCGCCCGTGTACTTGCAAGTAAAAACGCAACTGTAATAATTGCAGTAAGAAATTTGGAAAAAGGGAAGAATGCTCTTAATAAAATCAGGGCGCAGTATGAAAATTCCGACGTGCAAGTTATGGAGTTGGATTTGGCAAATTTGAAATCCATCCGCTCCTTCGTCAACGCTTTCAAAATACAATATGATAAATTGGATTTGTTAATCAATAACGCCGGTGTAATGGTTCCGCCGTATGGAAAAACCGAAGATGGATTTGAGTTACAATTCGGGACAAACCATCTCGGTCATTTCGCATTAACAGGATTATTAATTGATCTATTAAAAAACACAAAAGATTCGCGAATAGTTAATGTTTCCAGCGCTGCGCATAAATATGGTAATCTTAACTTCGCCGATTTGAATTGGGAAAAAAGAAAATACAAAGCATGGCGTGCGTACGGCAATAGTAAAATATCAAATCTTTATTTTACTTATGAATTGCAAAGAAGACTTGTGAACAGCAAATCCAATGTGAAAGTTACAGCAGCTCATCCGGGATTGACGGCAACTGATCTTCAACGGCATAGCAAATTATTTTTATTCATGAACGGATTTTTGGCAATGAAAATTTGGCAAGGGGCGTTACCTACGTTAAGAGCCGCTACAGATGGAACCGCACACACCGGTGATTATTTTGGTCCGGACGGATGGCAGGAATGGCGTGGTTACCCGACAAAAGTTGAGTCGAATAGATTATCGCACGATAAGAAAATTGCCGCAAAATTGTGGGAAGTTTCCGAGCAGTTAACCGGAATAAAATTTAATCTGTAGTACTAAAAATATGAGTGAGATATGAAAGTAAAAGCAATTATAACCGGCGCTACCGGAATGGTCGGTGAAGGCGTTCTGCACGAATGCCTCAAACATCCCGATGTTGAATCTGTTCTTGTTATTAATAGAAAACCGTGCGGTTCTCAACACAACAAGTTGAAAGAAATTATCCACAAAGATTTTTTCGATCTTTCGCAAATAGAAGATCAGTTTGCCGGTTATAATGCTTGTTTCTTTTGTGCGGGAGTTTCATCGGTTGGTAAAAAAGAAGACGAGTATAAACGGATCACTTATGATTTAACAATTCAGTTTGCCGGCGTTTTGGCGAAACAAAATCCCGGAATGACTTTTTGTTATGTTTCCGGTTCAGGCACAGACAGCACTGAAAGAAGGCGTGTTATGTGGGCGCGGGTAAAAGGGAAAACCGAAAACGATTTATTGAAACTTCCATTCAAATCTGCTTACATGTTCAGACCGGGATACATACAACCGACGAAAGGTTTAAAGAACACATACAAGATTTACAAAGTGTTCGCGCCCTTCTACCCGGTTTGGGAATTTTTATTCCTGAAGTATGTTGTTACTCTTGAAGAAATTGGCTTTGCGATGATCAATGTTGTGTTAAAGGGATATGATAGAAAAATATTGGAATGCGTGGATATAAAAAAAGCAGCAAATCAAAACGCAAGGGAGTAAATTTAATTATTCCATAATGATGTTGAATTTTTTAAAATAAATTCGATCGTTTTCGTTTTATTCAGAATCAAATATGTTTTTTAAAGAAAATATCTTTTAAAAAGACTTGACAATAATTCAGAAGATTTTAATTTATCTGTTGACGTTATTCACTTTTTAGATTTCGATGTCAATAATCCCCAAAATAGTTCAATTCATATCATTAAATTTAAAGGAGTTCGTATGGAATTTTTAGAGTTACATCCTGTTACTCCCCAACAACGCCTCATTCATAAAGCCGCAGAAGTGATTAAAAACGGAGGCATAATCATTTATCCAACCGATACCGTTTACGGGTTAGGTTGTGATATTTTCAATAAAGAGGCTCTCGAAAGGTTATTTCAAATTAAAAATGATGCCATTACTAAGTTGTTCAGTTTTGTTTGTGCAGATTTAAAAGATATCGCTAAATATGCTAAAGTTTCAGATTATGCTTACCGGACGATGAAACATCTTCTCCCCGGCGCTTACACTTTCGTTCTTCCGGCGGCTAAAGATGTTCCTAAAAAACTTTGGAGCAAAAGGAAAACAGTTGGAATACGTGTTCCGAATAATGAAGTTAGCCTTGCAATTGCCCGCGCAGTCGGTAATCCTATCATCAGCACAAGTGTAACAAACCGTAAAGGTGAAGTGTTAAGTGATGTTAATGAAATTAAAGCAATTTTTAATCCTTTAGTTGATTTGATGCTTTCAGTTGGAAATCTATCGAATGAACCTTCAAGCGTGGTTGACTTGAGTAATGGAGCGCCTGAGGTTATAAGAATTGGTGCGGGAGACGTAACGTTATTTGCATAACCTGAACAAGCAAGCGGCAAATAATTTGTAACTATTGAGTGGATGATTGGATGCATGATTGAATGAAAACATTTAATGTTCAATAAGTTGAAATTAGTTTCATGCATCCATTCATTTTCATTCAGCCTTAGCGCGGCGGAGCCGCCAACCAAAACTTTTCTGATCTCAGAACAAGGATTAACGATTTTTGATTTTAGAAGTTAAAAAAAATCAAAAATCGCTATTCGTTTATCCTTGTTCGTAAATCGTGTCCCCCAAAACAAGAATTTAACCAAGAATACTATACCGTTCGGCAAACATTCTTGCCACTTTGCAATATCACTGCGGATTTTTGCCAACTATCTATGTTGTTTTTCTTACAACAAAATTTGATTGTGCTTGAGCAACCGGCGTTAAAATAATTTCGTTGATGTTTACGTGCTTGGGACGCGTTGCGCAATATAAAATTGCGTCGGCAACATCCTCCGCTGTTAAAGGGTCAACACCCCTATAAACATTTTTTGCCCGTTCAACATCGCCGGAAAAGCGGACAATGCTAAACTCCGTTTCTACCATTCCGGGATCAACGGAAGAAACTTTAATTGATTTATCAAGCACATCAATCCTTAACGATTGACTGATTGCGTTTACCGCAAATTTTGTTGCACAGTAAACATTTCCCGAAGGATAAACATCGTGTCCGGCGGTTGAGCCAAGGTTGATGATATGTCCGCTTTCGCGTTTTACCATATAAGGAAGAACCTCGCGGGTGAGATACAACAATCCTTTAATATTCGTATTGATCATAACATCCCAATCATCAGTATTTCCTTCTTGCAATTTGTGCATTCCTTGTGCAAGCCCGGCGCTGTTTATTAGAATATCAACGTTTTTCCAATCCTCCGGAAGCGAATTGAAAGCTTCTTTTACCTCATGATTATTTTGAACATCGAAGGTAAGAATTTTGGTTTCGGAATTAAATTTTTCTTTTAATTCCGAAGCTAATTGTTCCAATTTCTCTTTTCTTCTTCCGGCGAGAATGAGAGTCGCTCCTTCGTGTGCAAAAGAGCGGGCGCAAGCCATTCCGATGCCTGATGAAGCTCCTGAAATAAACACGATTTTATTTTTTAGTAATGACATTTTCTTCTTCCTTTGGAAAAGTTTCAAGCAAATTTTTTATTCTATTAATAACATATGTGAGATAACCGAAGGTAACTAAGAATGCAAAAAACAGGAACACCAATATTTGCTGCCTTGAATAGAACAAATGCAAAAGTGAAATATTTGTTTCCCCGGTTCCTTTTATAAAAACAAGTATTACCGATTTATAGACAAACTTGATGAGTAAAATTCCTATTAGTGAAAGCAGCATCGACAAAAATCCAAATTTCAAAGGCGGATTTATCTTTCTGGAGATGAGCAAAAAGAGTTCAATCTCAACCAGAATGAGAATGAAATCATAAAGCATATAAAGGAATAAAGAAAAGGAACTTTGCACATGTACTGAAAGTAGCGAAATCCCAGGCGGGAAAAAATTTAGAGAAAAAGTCAAATTCGTTAGATGGATCAGGAGATAATATGCAAGAAACACGTTGAAAAATAAGGATATACATAACGCGGAAATTACTCCTGTGTACAGCCAGATTTTCTTTTGTGCGGGATTTATTGTGTTTTTCAATATAGATTAATTGGGAATTTTTACCTTTCAAAATAAAGAGAAACCGGCAAAGATAAAATTCATCAAGAAAAAGAATTTTTTTGTTAAATTTGCACCAATATTTAAAATAAAATATCTTTATTTGGATTTAATTATCATTATAAGAGGAAAGTGTAAATGCTGAAAAATAAAAGAGTGGTTGTAACCGGAATGGCGGCTTTAACCCCTATTGGTTTAAACATTAATGATTTTTGGAATAGTATGATGGAAGGAAAAAGCGGAAGTGCGGTTATCACCTCTTTTGATACTTCCCGCCTTGATACAAAATTTGCTTGTGAATTAAAAGGGTTCCAGGCAACAAATTATATGAATAAAAAAACAGCTCATCGATTAGATAAATTTAGTCAATACGCGTTAGCGGTTGCGAAAGACGTTTTACAGGACGCTGCCATCAATCCGGAAAATCTTTCCGAAGATGAAAAAAATAATATTGGTGTGATTTTTGGAAGCGGGATCGGGGGGATTCAAACTTTTTATAATCAAGCAGTAATTAATCATACGCAAGGACCGGACAGAATTTCCCCATTCTTCATTCCGATGATGATTCCCGATATTGCTGCAGGTCAGGTTTCAATTCAATATGGATTTCGATGTCCAAATTATTGTGCGGTTTCAGCTTGCGCTACTGCCAATAACTGTATCATCGATTCTTATTTAATGATCCGGAACGGAATGGCAACTGCAATGTTATGCGGTGGCGGAGAAGCAAGTGTTTGCGAAATCGGTATCGGCGGATTTAATGCGTCTAAAGCGCTGTCAACAAGAAACGATTCTCCGGAAACTGCCAGCCGTCCGTTTGATAAAAATCGTGACGGATTTGTTATGGGTGAAGGAGCCGGAATGCTTTACCTGGAAGATTTAGAATCGGCAAAAGCACGCGGTGCAAGAATTTATGCTGAATTAATTGGTGTCGGTTTATCGGCTGATGCATATCATATTACCGCTCCGGAGCCGGAAGGAAAGGGAGCAAAACTCGCCATGGCTCGTGCAATGAAGAACGCGGAAATCAACCCGGAACAAATCGATTATATTAATGTACACGGAACATCAACGGGACTTGGGGATATTGCCGAAACAAATGCCATTAAAGTTATCTTTGGCGAACATGCTTACAAACTAAATATTTCTTCTACAAAAAGCATGACGGGACATTTACTTGGCGCAGCAGGCGCTGTTGAGGCGATTGCTTCAATTCTTGCAACGGTAAACGATATTATTCCGCCGACAATTAATTTTGAAACTCCTGATCCGCAGTGCGATTTAAATTATACTTTTAACAAACCACAAAAACGAACTGTGAACATTGCGATGAGTAACGCTTTCGGGTTTGGCGGGCATAATACTTCCGTAATCTTTAAGAAATTTTCGGAATAACATTAATTAATTCGGATGTTAACACGTGTGAAAACAATTAGACTTCTTTTTATCGGAATAATGATTTTTGTTTGCGGTTCAATGTATGGGCAGCATAAAGAATTTGGTTTGGGAATCATCGTCGGAAGTCCGACCGGTATCAGCGCAAAATATTGGTTTGAAGATTCAAAAGCGTTGGATTTCGGACTCGGATATTCTTTTTCAGGAAACAATTCTAACTTTAATTTTCATGCTGATTATTTATGGCACGAATTCGATGCTTTCAATTCCACCGAGCACTTACTGCTTCATTATGGTGTTGGAGTGAGAATTAAAACCGTTACCGATGGAAAAGATTCTTTTGGCGCTCGTGGTGTTGTTGGGATTGCATGGTTTCCTTTACACACACCGATAGAAATGTTTATTGAAGTTGCACCGGTCTTTAAACTTATTCCGGAAACAACGTTGGATCTCGATGGAGGAGTTGGTGTTAGATTTTATTTTTGATAATGGTGTATAAAAAATTGCAGGAAATTAAATGAATATTGAACGATCAGCAGGAATTCTTCTTCACCCCACATCACTTCCGGGGAAATTTGGAATTGGTGATTTAGGTGAACAAGCTTTCAACTTTATAAATTTTCTTGAAGCATCCGGGCAAACGCTCTGGCAGGTTTTCCCGCTCGGACCAACAGGTTATGGTGATTCACCATATCAATGTTTTTCAGCCTTTGCAGGAAGTCCGCTCTTGATCAGTCCCGAAATTCTTGCCGAAGAAGGTTACTTGAAAAAAGAAGATTTAACAAAAATTCCAAAATTTGATCCGATCAACATTGATTTTGGCGGTGTGATTGACTATAAAAATTCTCTTTTAAGAAAAGCTTTTGAAAATTTTGTTAAAGAGAAAAATCCGGCAGTTGAAAAATCATTTTCCGCTTTTTGTGAAAAACATAATGACTGGCTTGATGATTATTCTTTGTTTATGGCTGTAAAAAATTATCATGGTGGAAATCTCTGGACGACATGGAACAAAGAAATTGCCCTCAGAAAAAAAGGTGCAATTGAAAAATGGAAAGAAAAAGTTGCCGACGAAATTCAATACCAAAAATTTCTTCAATTTAATTTTTTCAAACAGTGGCACAAAGTAAAAAAATATGCGAACCACAAAGGAATAAAAATTATTGGCGATCTTCCGATTTTTATTGCTTACGACAGCGCTGATCTTTGGGCGAATAAAAGTCTTTTTACCGTTGACGAAAATGGAAAACTTTTAACATGCGCCGGTGTTCCGCCGGATTATTTCAGTCCAACCGGACAACTTTGGGGCAATCCTCTTTACCGCTGGGATGAAATGGAAAAAGATGATTTCCTTTGGTGGCGGAAAAGAATTTCTGCATTACTCGAACTTATCGACATCGTTCGCATCGACCATTTCCGCGGCTTTGAAGCGTATTGGGAAATTCCCGGCGACGCTCCAACCGCCGAAACCGGTAAATGGGTGAAAGCTCCCGGTGATAAATTTTTTACAGCAGTAAGAAAGCATTTAGGCGATGTTCCGATTATTGCCGAAGACCTTGGCGTTATTACAAAAGAAGTAAACGCACTGCGCGACAAATTTAATTTCCCCGGAATAAAAATCCTCCAATTTGCTTTCGGCACCAAAATGGAGACTAAATTTTTGCCGCATAATTTTATTCCTAATTGTGTAGTGCATACCGGTTCGCATGATAACGATACGACCCGCGGTTATTTTGAAAAAGCAAAAGAAGAAAAACATAAGAACGATATTTATGAGTTCACACAAAAATATCTTGGTTATTACGGGGACGATATTACAAATCAATTGATAAAAACAGCTTACGCTTCCGTTGCGAAAATTGTGGTTATTCCGTTGCAGGACATGTTAAACTTTGGCAACGAAGCGCGCATGAATTTTCCCGGAACACTAGGTGGAAATTGGTCATGGCGTTTTACATGGGAACAAGTTCCGTATAATTTAGCCGGCAAGTACAAAAAAATGTGTGAAATGTATCAGCGTCCGCCGAAACCGGAAAAAGTAGAAAGTGAAAAATAGAAAGCGGTTACTGTTTTGTTCACAAAGAAACATTTTATAAATAATTTTTCAGCAGCGTTCCTTTTATTTATTGGAGCGCTGTTTGTTTTTAAATATTCTTTGAGATACGGAAGTGTATTTATTCTTTCTCCATTTCTTTATCTAGCTGTTGGTGGTTTACTTTTATATTTTGTTGACAAAAAAGTTAAATCACAAAAAAATGATTTTTCAAAAGGATATTTACTTTCTATTATCGGTGCAATTGCAGTTACAGCCTTGTTGTTGGTTTTTATTCCTCAATCAACGCGTGTTGGAAGATTTCCGGCGATGTTGGAATGGCTTTCAAATTTTCAGCAAGGAATTTTTCCATACGGAACGAAGGCAAATCCTTCCGGTTTCCCATTTCTTTTTTTTCTCGCCTCACCGTTTTACTTACTTGGCGACGCCGGTTATTTAGAAGTTTTCGGCTTATTCCTTTTTCTGATGTTGCTTTTGAAATCTGTAAAAACAAAAAAAGAATATTGGATGAAAATATTGTTGCTTCTTTTTCTGCCTACAACTTTTTACGAACTTGCCGTAAGAAGCGAGCTTCTTGCAAATACGGTTTTGGTAATTTCACTTTTCTTTCTTGCAGAGCAGAAATTAAATGAGAATGAAAAAAATATTTCATTTATAGCTTTAGCGTTACTGTTCGGTTTTTTTCTTTCTACAAGATTAATCGCTTTTCTTTGGCTAGCAATGTTTCTTCTTTTCTTCTTCAGAAATAATTTTAAAAACGGAATAATCTTCCTGGCAATTTCTCTTTCCGTTTTTCTTCTTTCCTTACTTCCTTTTTATTTATGGAATGCAGAAATCTTTTTATCTAAAGGTCCTTTTGCGGTTCAAACAATTTATTTGCCGAAATGGATTTACTTCACTCTTCCGTTTTTCGTTTTATACATTGGCTGGATGATTGCGGATTTTCAAGAACTACTTTTTGCTTCCGGAGTTTTAACTTTCCTTCTCGTCTCAATTTCTTTTATCGTGGCGATTTGTGATGTTGGAATGGGCGAAGCGTTTTTAAACAGCAGATTTGATATCTCATATTACATCCTTTCCGTTCCGTTTTTTATTCTCGCTTTGAAAGAATATAAAGTTGATTGGTTTTTGGGGAAAGTTTATCCAAACGAAATTCAACGGTAATCATTTAAAGAAATGAAAAAGTCACACTTCGACTTCGCTCAGTGTGACTGTAAATTGTTTCTCTTTTTTCTAAAAATTGCTTTGCTACGCCATCAAACAAGCTATTGCTGCGGTGTTAACAATATCATCAACGCTGCAGCCGCGGCTTAAATCAAAAAACGGTTTTTTCAAACCTTGATTAATTGGTCCAACAGCTTCTGCGCCGCCAAGACGCTGCGCAATTTTGTAACCGATATTTCCGGAATTCAAATCCGGAAAGACGAGAACATTTGCTCTGCCGGCAACTTTACTTCCCGGAGCTTTCTTTCTTCCAACACCATCAACAATTGCAGCATCAAATTGGAGTTCGCCGTCAACAAATAAATCTGGTCTTTTTTGTTGTACAAAATTTGTTGCCGCACGTACTTTATCAACTAATTCATGCTTAGCGCTTCCTTTAGTTGAAAAAGAAAGCATTGCAATGTAAGGTTCTTCGCCTGTAAGTTTTTTATGATTGTCCGCTGTTGAAATTGCGATGTCTGCAAGTTGTTCAGCAGTTGGATTTGGATTAACTGCGCAGTCCGCAAAGCTGTAAACTTTTTCCGGGAAGACCATCAAGAAGAAGCTTGAAAGAATTGAAATACCTGCGCCGAGTCCAACGCAAAAAATTGAAGCTCTGGTTACATCTCCGGTTGTAGCAAATGAGCCGGAAACGCTTCCGTCAACCATTCCTTCGCGCACCATCATTCCGCCGAAAAAAAGATCGCGCTTGATTGTTTCGCGAGCTTGTTCAATTGTTACACCTTTATGTTTACGGGCATTGTAGAAAATGTTTGAGAAGTCGCTTAGTTTATCAGAAGTTTCGGGATTGATGATTCTAATTCCTGTAAGATTTACGCCAAGTTTTGCTGCATCTTCGCGGATTTTATTTTCATTTCCGAGTGTAATTATGGAGGCGATGTTTTCTTTGGTGAGTGCTTCCGCGGCTTTAAGCACGCGCTCGTCGTGCGATTCCGGCAACACAATTGTTTTTCTTCTTCTTGAAGCTTTTTCTCTAATCTGATTTAATAATTCTATTTCTGCCATACAATATTCCTAAATTTTGTTGATAGAAAATTACAAAAAATCATCGAGATGCTTTGTTCATTGTTTACAAAAATCAATTAAAATATTTTATTTTGAACTACGGCTCTCTCCATTTTAAACGATTGCGAGCATTCTTTCAATCGACAACCTTGCTTTTGCAGCAAGTTCTTCGGAGACTTTTACTTCAAACTTTTCATTCAGAAGCGCATCGTAAAGTTTTTCAACCGTTATCATCTTCATGTATTCGCAAACCGATTTTTCACTTAGAGGATAGAACGCTGCCGACGGCTTAATTTTTTTCAGTCGGTGCAAAATTCCAACTTCAGTTGCAATTACAAATTCGTCTTTGTCTGAACTTTTTACGTAGTTGATCATTCCTTCGGTGGAATAAATGTGAATGCTCTTACAGTCAAAATAAAGTTTGGATTTAAGCATACAAGAAGAAGAACATCCGCATTCGGGATGAACTAAAAATTCCGCATTCGGGTGTTGATCTTGCGATTCTTTAAAACTAACTTCTCCAATCTTTTCATGCACATGACAAGCGCCGTTCCAAATTTCCATATCGCGTCCGGTAACCAAAGTAACGTACTGTCCTAAAAATTTATCCGGCAAAAAAAGAATTTTTTTATTACGCGGAATCGCTTCAACAACTTTTACGGCGTTCGATGAAGTAACGCAATAATCGGTTTCGGCTTTTATTTCTGCGGTTGTATTGATGTATGAAACAACGACCGCGTCCGGATATTCTTTCTTCCATTCACGTAATTGTTCTGCTGTAATGGAAGCGGCAAGCGAACAGCCCGCTTCCAAATCGGGGATAATTACTTTTTTATTTGGCGCAATGATCGATGCCGTTTCCGCCATAAAGTGAACGCCGCAAAAAACGATTAGCTCCGCGTTAGTTGATACAGCTTGCTGCGATAGTCCAAGGGAGTCGCCAACGAAATCGGCGATGTCCTGTATTTCAGGAATTTGGTAGTTATGTGCAAGGATAACCGCGTTCTTTTCTTTTTTAAGTTTTAATATTTTATTTATCATATCACTCATTTATATTAATATTTCTTTTTATATACTCCGAATAATCTTTGACTATCGGTTCATACTGTTCATTAAAAAATTTTGATGAAACCATAAAATCTGCTGTTGCCCTGTTACAGGCTGTGGGGATGTTATAGAGTACGCATATTCTTAACAATGCTTTTACATCAACATCGTGCGGATGCGGTTCCATCGGGTCCCAAAAGAAAATAATAATATCAATTCTTCCTTCCGCAATTAAGGCGCCCAATTGTTGATCGCCCTCCAATGGTCCTGATTTAAGTTTTCTGATTTCGAACTTCAGTTTTGAATCTTTTTCCATTTTATTTATCAGTGCGTTTTCAACCATAGTTCCGGTAGTGCCGGTACAAATAAGTTTATGTTCAAGCAGATCTTTAAAATTCCACTCAACCCATTCCACCATGTCTTTTTTACGGTTATCATGAGCAACGAGCGCAATTGTTTTATTTTTCATTTTATTACTTTCTGTTTTATAAGTTGTTCTTCGTGAATGTAAACAGCCTGCAACCTTTGCAAGTTGCAAAACTTCATGTAGAATTGTAAAAATTTTTTCACCGGAAACAAATTCCTACATTATTTTCATGCTGATATCAAGCGCTTTAACTGAATGCGTAAGCGCGCCGACGGAAATAAAATCTACTCCCGTTTCAGCTATTTTACGAAGCGATTGAAGATTTATATTACCGGAAGCTTCAATTTTAGCTTTCCCGCCGATTATCATTACAGCATCTTTCATCTCTGCAACAGACATGTTATCAAGCATGATAATTTCAACTTTGCAGTCCAATGCTTCACGGACTTCTTCAAGATTTCTTGTTTCAACTTCTATTTTAATTTTTTTTGTCAATCCTTTTTTAATTTTATTAACCGCGTTTGTAATACTTCCGGCAGCTTTGATGTGGTTGTCTTTAATCAGAACCATATCAAAAAGTCCGATGCGGTGATTTATTCCGCCGCCGAGTTTAACCGCATACTTATCCAACAAGCGAAAACCTGGAACGGTTTTGCGTGTATCAAGAATTTTTGCGTTCGTATCTTTTACAACGGTAACAAAATTATTAGTTGCTGTCGCAATACCGGACATTCTTTGTAAAATATTCAATGCCGTTCTTTCGCCCGTTAACAAAGCGCGCAGCGAACCTTTTACTTCGGCGATGCGTGTTCCGGCGGTAACAAGCTCGCCATCTTTTATAAATGATTTCCACTTTGTTGTCTGGTCGAGTTGTTGAAAAACCATTTTTGCGATATTCAATCCGGCAATAATTCCATCTTCCTTCGCAAGGAAAAATGCTTTTGCTTTTTGATTTTTTGCAATAAGCAGATTTGTCGTAATATCTCCCGCACCGATATCTTCCTTCAGCGCTGTAGTAATTACTCTTTCAATTTCTTTTTTATCTAACTTCATGTTCAGTCAGTTGATGTTTGAAAATTTTATTGGTTTATCTTTTTGTTGGATTATAGTTTTTTGAAAGTTCAAACTTTCCTCGGGAAAATCTTTTCGCCGATGACTGCCGCGGCTTTCCTCACGTATTAATGCGGCAGAAGTTAATAGTCTTGAAAATTGGAGCAAACTTAAAATTCTATTTGAGTAATATTCATTCTCAATAAGTGTGAACCGGTAGGAGAAATTTTCCAATTCAGAAATTGCAAAATCAAGTTTTTCTTTTGTCCGGACTATCCCTACATTGTTCCAGAGTAATTGAGCGATCAAATTTTTTGCATTTAAAAAATCGTTCTGTTTCTCTTCTTCAATTTTGAATGGTTTTGCAACTTCAATATTATTTGAAAAACTTTTCACCGTTTTACAATTTAAAGAATCTTCAACGGCTCTTTTTGCAAAGACCAAACATTCAAGCAGTGAATTACTTGCGAGCCGGTTAGCGCCGTGGACACCAGATGAAGCAACCTCTCCGACAGCATACAAATGGTTGACGTTTGTTTCTCCGTTCAATCCTGTTTTAATTCCGCCAACCATAAAGTGCGCTGCGGGCGCAACGGGAAGCGGCTGCTTTGTCATATCAATTCCAAAGCGCATGGTTTCACTAAAAATATTTGAAAAACGGGATTTAATTTTTTCAGCATTAAGGTGATCAAATTTCAGGAAGACATTCGGTTCGCCTGAATTTTTCATCTCGTTAAAAATTGCTTCTGAAACAACATCGCGCGGGGCAAGTTCGGTTAAATTTTGTTCTTGTAAAAATCTAATTCCGTTATGATTAACGAGATAGGCGCCTTCTCCGCGGACAGCTTCACTGATTAAAAATGTTTCACCGCTTTCGGAATAAAATGAAGTCGGATGAAATTGCATGAACTCCATGCTTTCGATTTCTGCACCTACATTGTAAGCAAGAGCAACGCCGTCTGCCAGCGAGGTGTGAGGATTTGTCGATCTCAAATATACTGCCGCGCCGCCGCCCGAGGCGATTATTGTTGTATTGCCGAGAAAGCGAAATTCTTTGTTCTCAGCAAAGTCATAAGCGGAAACACCAAAACATTCATTATCCTTGACGAGTAAATGGTGGACAAATTTATTTTCAAAAATTTTAATGCGCTCATTGTTCAACACGTATTTCAAAATAAAATTTACGATCTCCCGTCCGGTAGAATCACCTCCGGCATGCAAAACTCTTCTGCGCGAATGCCCTCCTTCGAGTCCAAGTGCAATTTCTCCCTTCTCTTTGTCGAACGGCATGCCCAACTCAATAAGTTCTTTGACTCTTTCTTTTCCTTCGGTTACTAAAATGTCAACGGCGGTTTTGTTGCAGAGATGCCGCCCGGCGATAAGTGTATCATCAAAATGAAATTGAGGAGAATCCTCTTTAGAAATAGCAGCGGCAATTCCTCCCTGTGCCCAATAGGAGTTGGAAAGTTCGAGAGTGGTTTTTGTAATCAGCGCAACTGTACCATGTTTTGAAGCATGAATAGCTGAATACAAACCTGCCAGCCCACAGCCGATAATTATGTGATCAAATTTGTGTGTGTTCATATAGGAATTTTGTTTTACAAAAATAGGAATTTTTTTGTTTGATGAATGGGTAGTTCGGAGTATCTATAAAATAAATATCGATTTACGTGTTGATTTTTTTTGAATCAATTAAAAATTTACCCGTAGCAGTTCAAAATTATATCTCAACTTGTTTGAAGTCTCATCAATTCTCGTTAGAAATATTCTTGGAGCGCCGAACTGAATTTTTTCATTTTGAATTTGAATGAATGCCTCAGAACTTTCCGGGACAACATCTTCGCTTGAAAGATAAAAAGCAATTATTCCGACAACACCGGGTAAAATTAAAAGTGGTGCAATACTTTCCGTTAACCCTGTTGTCAAATAAAAACCTGCAGCCATTCCGATACATGAACCAAGCAGAGTGAATCCAAACGAGCCATGAAGTTCATCTGTATTTCCAATCCAGTAAATCCCGATGGCGTTTCCCAAAGTATAGCCTAATAATGTACCGTAAATTGTTCCGGTAGAAAAAAAAGAGTAACCGTGTTTATCACTAATAAATCTACTTGCAATTATACCACCGATATATGCTGTTCCAATACCAATAGCACTTCCAATCAGTGCTTGACTTAATATCCTTGTTTGGGAGAGAGATTGCTTTGATCTTTTTTCAGAAGAAAGCGAATCGAATTGTACTTGCGAATTTCCAGAAAAAGGAATTCGATATGCAAGAGATTGCGTTTGCGAAAAGAGTTGTACTGAAAGAAAAATTAAGGAAATGATGACCAGTTTTTTCATAAATCCCTTTTCAATTAAAAATCATTTGAAAAATAAGGAATTAGAGGGAAAAACCGCTAAAAACCCGGTGGAAAAATTTTCAGTAATTTTTATTGATTTTTGCAAAGAAAAGCAATAGGTTTACAAACTTGATTTTATTATGATTAAAGAGAACCTCAATAGAGTCCGCGATGAAATTGCCGAAAAATGTGTGAAAATCGGCAGAAATCCGGCAGAAATTAGACTAATAGCCGTTTCTAAAACTTATGGGTACGAATTCGTTTTGGAAGCGAAAAACTGCGGACAAAGAGATTTCGGTGAAAATTGGTCGCAGGAGCTTGTAGAAAAATATGATTTGGTGCCGGAAGATGTTTCGTGGCATTTTATCGGACACTTGCAAACGAATAAAGCAAAATATGTGGTGCCGCGGGCAGAGTTTATTCATTCGGTCGATTCTTTAAAGTTGACCAAAGAAATTTCCAAAACGGCTCAAAAACATAATAAGGTACAGAATATTCTTTTAGAAATTAAAACCTCGGAAGAAGCAACCAAACACGGCTTAACTTCGGAAGAAGAAATTATTGGTATCGCAGGTTATTGTAAAGAGAATAAAAATATTTCTCTTGCCGGATTGATGACGATGGCGCCTTTTACCGATGATGAAAAAAAAATCCGGCAAAGTTTCTCTCAACTTCGAACTTTAAAAGAAAAGTTGAATAAAAACGGTTTCGGTTTAAAAGAACTTTCGATGGGAATGACAAGCGATTTTGAAATTGCCCTTGAAGAAGGAGCAACAATGTTACGCATAGGCTCAGCAATTTTTGGTACAAGAAATTATTTAACATAATAAAAATATGAGAACATCACCATTAAGCATTAAGCGGCAGGAATTTAGTAAATCACTCCGCGGATTTTCTACCGAAGAGGTTCATACTTTTTTAGAAAAGATTGCTTCGGAAGTTGAAGAACTGCAAACGGAAAACGATTCAACTAAAAAACAACTTGAAGAAGCAGCCACGCAGTTAACTGAATTTAAAAGAATTGAAAAAAACCTTCAAGATACGCTTTTGAAAGCCCATGAAAATTCGGCAAAGGCTGTTGAATCAACAAAAAAACAGACTGCGCTAATGTTAAAAGAAGCCGAAATAAAAGCTTCACAAATGGTAGAGAAAGCGAAAGAAAATGCTGATGAAATAAGAAATTCTATTATCAGTTTGCGCGAAGAACGTGATTTAATTATTGCCAAGTTGAAGGCAATAGTTACTACTCAATCTCATCTTTTAGAAATGAAAATTGATAAAGCCGATTTTGAACCATCCGCTGCGAAGAAACCGGAAAGACAAACTAAAGTTGAATTCAACCTCGACGACATTGTGGATAAAATTTTATGAGCAAATTAACCGAAAAAATTAATGAAACTCTTGAAGTTATTAGAAAACATACTGGTGAAAATTATCCGGTTGGCATTATTCTCGGCACGGGTTTAGGCGGACTTGTAAAAGAAATTCAGATCACTCACGAAATTGATTACGCTGAGTTGCCTCATTTCCCGTTATCAACAGTTGAATCGCACAAAGGGAAATTGATTTTCGGAAAAATAAATGGGAAAAATGTTGTAGCAATGCAGGGCAGATTTCATTTTTATGAAGGCTACACGATGCAGCAAATTACGTATCCTGTTCGCGTAATGAAATTTCTTGGAGTTGAAACTTTGCTTGTTTCAAATGCTTGCGGCGGG
>Ga0172379_10005953_pt1 | contig 16668 bp, 17 predicted proteins | sample GrowelOW334metaG_FD_119756 | JGI IMG/M metagenome (GOLD analysis project Ga0172379, IMG submission 119756) | Groundwater microbial communities from an aquifer near a municipal landfill in Southern Ontario, Canada - Groundwater well OW334 metaG | ecosystem: Environmental > Aquatic > Deep... | reverse complement strand
TTAAGCATAAAATTAAACGTGACAGACCTGATGGAAAAAGTTTTCAGAGAAAGCGGCTATGAAAAATATCTGCTGGACGGGACAGAAGAGGGCGAGATGAGACTTGAAAATGTCAAAGAACTTTTGACGGTAGCCAAAAAATATGATGAATATCTGGGCGAAGAGGGTTTAAATTTATTTTTGGAAGAGGTGGCGCTTATTTCTGATACTGATAATATTGACCAATCCAAAGAGGCGGTGCACATGATGACTTTACACAGTGCAAAAGGCTTGGAGTTTAAGGTGGTTTTTATCGCCGGCTTGGAAGAAGGGATTTTGCCGCATTCCCGGAGCCTGATGAATCAGCACGAAATGGAAGAAGAGCGGCGGCTGATGTATGTGGGGATCACCCGAGCCAAAGAAAAAGTATACTTATTATTTACGGGCGAACGGAATATCTTCGGTTCGACGCAAGTCAACGCGCCATCCCGTTTTCTGGATGATATCCCGAAAGAATTAATTGAAACTAAAAATAGCCAGCCGGAAATAAAATATTCAAGAAAAGTTGCAGAAGGTAAAATATCCTCCACAAATTATAAAGGCGGTGAAAGAGTCCATCATGAAGTTTTTGGAGACGGATTGGTCATTGCTGCTCAGGGTGATGTGCTGACCGTTGCCTTTTCAAGGGTCGGGCTCAAAAAACTCTCGGCCTCGATTGCGCCGCTCAAAATTATATAAGAAAGAATTTTAAAAAAGACCCAAATGGGTCTTTTTTATATTCCGGAAGAATTATTTTATAAATCCCTTAATGACGCGGCTTTTGGAATCGATAGTCCTGGTTGATTTTTTGGCCCAGCCCTTGTAGTTCATTTCGGAAATTGTAAATGTTCCGTTGCTGTTTACTTTTTCTACAATGGCCACATGACCCCACCAGGATTCTGAAGAAACCATAATCGCTCCCACACTCGGTGTCCGGCTGGTCGCGTAACCCATGGATTTAGCATGGTACAACCAGGTTCCGGCATTGCCGCTCCAAGGGATATTTCTTTTTTGCGCCACATACCAGGTGCAATAGCCGTATGGGAAGACATGCCCATTGCCAGTGGCTGGCCCAACTTGCTTGCCTGGGGTGCTGAAAGATTCATATGGGCGAGTGGTGATTTGAGGGCTGCTCGGCTGAGGAGCTGGGATTGGAACATCTTTTTTACCATCCGGAATCATAACTTCTTCGCCCTCTTTTAAATCTCCATTGGCGGGCAAGTCATTGTAGGTAATAATTTTTTCTTTGTCTGCTTTGTATTTTTTAGCTATAGAATCAATATCGTCTCCTTTTTTAACGGTGTAAGATAGGCCGGCGACCGGCAAGATGAAGATTTTATCGCCAGGCATAATGGAATCTACGTCATCTAAGTTGTTGGCCCACAGAATGGTGTTGATCGTAATATGGTTTTTGGCGGCAATCGAGCTGACTGTGTCGCCTGTTTTTACTTCATAAATTTTAACGCCACCATCTTCCTCGGGATCTTTTCTGACCGGGCCTGTGCCGGCCACTAAGGCTTGCCCCTGCATAACCAGATCTTGATCTGGAACATTATCTTTGGCGCTTGGGTCTGGAGCGGTGTTAGCTTGAGCCAGCTGGACCAGAGCTAAATCAGCTTTTTTGTTTATTTGAAGGGACATTTTGTCGGCCAAGGGATTTTCGTAGTTATCATCGTTTCCAAAATAGCCAAATAAAAAACCACTGGATTCTTTACCGGCGGCAAGGTTGGTTGCTGAAACCAGGAGGGCGCAAGAAATGACCACGATCAAGGCTGAATAATTGCGGAATATATGAAGAGCCTTGACTGTCCGACGCTCCTTTATGAATCGGATAAGATTTTTTTGTTGAATATGGATCTGGCCTAGCAGATCCCTTAGGTTCGCGCGTCCTAATAAACTTTTGGAGAGTGTAGAAATTAGTTTACTAATAGCAACTGCCTTTCATTTGGTTTTTCGTCTAAGGGCATTTTCTAAATGTCGACCCATCAATGAAGAACCTTATATTTATAACTAACAATAATCCTAGCAAGCCGACGAAGCTTAGTCAAGGGAGTTATTAACAGCCGATCTGCGCCTTGCCTGAGCCATAAACCAGAAAAACGATAAAATAATGGCTTCAATAAAGCAAAATATGAATTTATCTCAATTTGTAGTATGATGAAATAAGACTGAGTGTCGCACAAGCTGAAACAATATGACAATAAAAGAACTAAAAAGTCAATTTCTAGAACATTTGGAGATTGAAATGGGCCGCTCGCAAAAAACGATTGAAAACTACGACCATTATCTGAATCGTTTTCTGGAATGGAGCAAGGCGGAAAAACCACAGGATATCACGGAGGATCTTGTTAGAAACTACCGGGTCTGGCTCAATCGTTTTCAGGATGAAAATGGGAGAAATTTGAAGAAAATAACCCAAAATTACTATGTTATAGCCCTCAGAAGCTTCCTTAAATATCTCGCCAAAAAAGATATCAAAACGCTTCCAGCGGAAAAGGTGGAGGTTGGGAAAACCGTGCGTAAAGAAGTGGAGTTTTTGGAGGCGGAGGAGGTGGAGAGAATTCTTGGGGCTGCTGATGGCCCCGACTTCAAATCCTTGCGTGATCGGGCGATGTTGGAGCTCTTGTTTTCTTCCGGGTTGCGTGTTTCGGAACTTACCAACATAAATCGTGATCGGTTAGACTTGAAAAAACAAGAATTTGCCGTGCGTGGCAAGGGCGAAAAATTGCGAGTGGTGTTTGTGTCTGATACGGCCAAAAAAGCCCTAGAAAGGTATCTCGATAAGAGAACAGACATTGATCCGGCGCTGTTCGTGCGGGACGTCAAATCGCAGGAGAAATTCCAATCAAAAACTAGCCAGCTCCCGGTTGATAAAAACAAAAAAGATAAAAACGATAGTTTGCGCCTAACTCCGCGCAGCGTGCAAAGGATGGTCAAATACTACGCCGCTAAAGCCGGAATTATCAAAGATGTGCATCCGCATACCCTGCGCCATTCATTTGCGACGGACTTGCTGATAAACGGAGCTGACATTCGCAGCGTTCAAGCGATGCTCGGTCATTCTTCCATAACTACGACCCAAATTTATACGCATATCACCAACCAGCAATTAAAAGAAGTCCACAAAGCGTTTCATGCAAGAAGAAGGAGAAAATAACTTTATTTATTGACTGGATGATGCTTTTCTAATAAGATTGAATAGTAAAAATTTGGTCGCTTAGCTCAGTTGGTTAGAGTATCACATTGACATTGTGGGGGTCAGTGGTTCGAGTCCACTAGCGACCACCCAAAGGGCCCATAGCTCAGTGGTAGAGCACGCGACTCATAATCGCTTGGTCGCTGGTTCGAATCCAGCTGGGCCCACCAAAAAACATCCCAAGAAGGGATGTTTTGCTTTTTAAAATATTTTTAGCAGTTTTGCGGATCGGGAGCCGGAGCTGATTTTATTTCTTCCGGAACCGTTTCAGCAATTTTTTCTTCAATTTTTGGGCTGGCAATTTCGTGGAAAAAGAAAACCCAGGCGGCCTGATAGAAAGTTTCATAAATCGATCTAACTCCAAAAAATAGGAGAAGAATTGAAATTGCAGCCAAAACAACAATCATAATGGCGCCGATTTTACCAAAAATAAAGAAGAAAACTAGGCCGATGACAAGGAAAATGATTGCCAGAAAAAGAAAAAGCATGATTGAGGCCAGCCCTATAATTATGGAGATCGGCAGAAAAATAAGCGCCATCACAACACTCGAACCCATATTTTTTCTGAAAAGATTGTAAGAATTTTCAATCGCGTCAACCATCGATATGTTGCTCAAAACCACATAGATAAAAGCAAAGTTTTCCAAGAAAAAGGCCAAGATAAACAGGGGGATAATGATTAGGATTCCCACTAGCGTCAGGAGCGCGCCCAACACATATGATTTAGTCATGAATAAAAAGACTATGGGAGTTGCAATCAAAATAGCGATGGTAGCCATGGCAAGCTGTACCAGAAAACTGATTAAAAATATTCTCCAAAAATATTTTTTTCCGTTTTTGACCCCTTGCGTGAAGTTTCCCTTCTCACCCTTGGCGGCTTTTGCTGTTCCTTCGATTAAGGCACCCCGGCTGAGGATGCGCATCACCAGAAGAATTATACAAATAACCAGAGCAAATAATATCCCGGAAATAACGAGACCGCCATGTGCTGCTATAAGATCAGACATTTGCTGATTGATCCACTGCGTGCTTTTTTCATTATCGTTAGAATAAGTGAAAATATTGCCAGTGCTGGTGAGCGCGATAAAAAATCCAAACCACCAGAGGTATTTGTTCGACCAGGTTATTGACCAGGCCTTTTTGAGGATAGAGAGATAGTTGATGTTAGACATATGTTTTATTTTATGCTCTTTTCTGATTTTATTTCTTCAACTATTTTTTCTTCAGGTTTTACCTTGGGCGCAATTCCAACAATTTCATTGAATTCTTTTTGCTCAATAGTCTCTTTTTCTATGAGATGGGATACGATTTTTTCGAGGATTTCTTTCTTTTCATTCAAAAGTTTTTCGGCGGTTTCGTAGGCTGTCTGCATGAATTGTGAGACCTGCTTGTCGATGTCCTCTGCGGTTTTTTCCGAATAATTTTTTTCTTCGGAAATTTCACGGCCGAGGAATACCAATTCCTCCTTGTGTCCGAAAGTGCGCGGACCCAAATCACTCATGCCGTAGCGAGTGACCATATTTCTGGCCATGGCGGTAGCTCTTTCCAAGTCATTGGAAGCACCGGTGGTGATGTCGCCAAATTTTAATTTTTCACTGACATAGCCCCCGACCAAAACAGCCAGTTCATCGATGAAATAACTCTTAGAGAGCAGGCGCCTATCTTTCTCGGGAGCGGAAAGCGTGTAGCCTCCGGCCTGTCCGCGTGAGATGATAGAAACTTTTTGTATCGGATCAGCATTTGGTAAAACAGCCCCTATCAAGGCGTGTCCAGCCTCATGATAAGCGATAATTTTCTTTTCCTGTTCGTCAATTATGCGGCTTTTTCTTTCTGGTCCCAAGATTACTTTTTCGATTGATTCGGCCAACTCAGTGGTTTCGATGTGTTTTTTACCTCTGCGCGCAGCCAAAATAGCCGCTTCATTGAACAAGTTGGAAAGATCCGCGCCGGAAAAACCGGAAGTTCTCTCGGCAATCGTGCGCAAATTCATGGTTTCTTCCAAGGGTTTATTTTTTGAATGGATTTTAAGAATCGCCAGCCTTTCTTCGATGTCTGGCAGATCCATGACGACTCGCCGGTCAAATCGGCCTGGCCGTAAAAGCGCCGGATCCAGAACATCTGGGCGATTGGTTGCCGCGATAACAATCACGTTGGTGGTTGTATCAAATCCATCCATTTCAACCAGAATTTGATTCAAAGTTTGTTCTCTCTCGTCATGGCCTCCGCCTAACCCCGCGCCGCGATGACGCCCTACGGCGTCAATTTCATCAATGAAAACAATTGCCGGAGCATTTTTCTTGGCTTGTTTAAATAAATCGCGCACGCGTGATGCTCCGACTCCCACAAACATTTCTACGAATTCAGACCCGGAGATGTTGAAGAAGGGCACATTGGCTTCGCCCGCGACTGCCTTGGCTATCAAAGTCTTGCCGGTTCCAGGAGGGCCAAGCAAAAGCACGCCCTTGGGAATTTTGGCGCCCAGTTTCAAAAATTTTTGCGGATGCTTCAGAAACTCAACGATTTCTTCCAATTCATATTTAGCTTCTTTGGCTCCGGCAACATCGGCGAAAGTAACCCGGTTCTTTTTATCTTTCGGATCTGTCATGCGAGCGCGCGATGTTCCGAAAGAAAGCGCCTGTGCGTTGCCTCTTTGCGCCTGGCGTAGCATAAACCAGATAAACGCCCCAATCAGGATGAATGGCAGCAAGAATGGCAGGACGGCGTTTAGCCAGAAAGACAGTCCTGATTCGCCCTTAATACTTATGTTGACCGCGTTTAGTTTAGCTGGGTCAACCCCATAGTTTTTTAGGGATTCAGTTATTCCCGTTTCTGCTTCCTTGGTGGATTTTTCGGCCTTGCCGTCAGTTGTTGTGATAGTCAGATCATTGCCGGAAACCTCGATTTGTTTGATTTTACCGTCATTGATTTGAGAGACCAGATCACTCAGGGAGATATTCGCCGGAGCTTGCGCGGGCCCGGAATATAAGATAAAAAGGCCGGAAATAAGCAAAAAAACGAAAATTATAGCGGCCAGATTTTTTATTAATTTGTTCATTTATATATAAGCTTATTGATTACAAACAACTAATTATAACTTTATCACCCTTACGCGTCAATTTCAACCCTTTGAATACTACAACCTGATTCTTGCCTTTAGTGCTGCGCAGAGCTTTTAAAGCCTCTTCAATATGAGCAGCTTCGATATCCTCAAGATTATTTTTCTGGCCCCTTATATAATGTAGCAGAGTTCTTCTTTGTAAAGCTGGGTGTAATTCGAGCAGTCTTTTTACGCTTAGTGATTCTTGGTCTCTCGTCAGCTCTTCGGCATATTCGGCCAAAAAAGAATAATCTTCCGCGATAGAAACAGTAGCATCAAAAATAGTTTGCCTGATTTTTGGGTTGAAATTTTTTTCCAAATACGGAAGCAACCCGTTTCTGATTTTATTTCTCGAATACAAATTTTCACGATTTGTTTTATCCGTTCTATATTTCAATCCGCGATTTTTTAAATATTCCAAAATTTCTTTGCGAGAAATATTTAATAGCGGACGGATAATAAAACCGCTCCTGTATTTCATAGCCGAAAGTCCTTGAAGTCCGGCTCCGCGAATCACACGCATCAAAAATGTTTCCACCTGGTCATCGGCATTGTGAGCGACAGCGATGGAATCAAAATTATTCTCAATTCTCACTTTTTCAAAAAAATCGTAGCGAATATTTCGCAAACTATTTTCAGTCGCCTTAATATTTTTCGGATTAAGCACTTCGATTTTCAGATCATATTTTTTAGCCAATTCTTTCACAAACTTTTCATCTTCGTTTGAATCCTTGCCGCGAAGTCCATAATTCACATGCCCAATAATCAATTCCAAATCATGCTTCGGTGCGATTTTAGCCAGCGCGTCCAGCATGCAAACACTGTCCGGTCCGCCACTCACTCCCAAAACAACCCTTGAGCCCTTTTTCCAAAGCCCCTCACGAAAAGCGGTGTTCTGAATTGTTTTAATCAGATTTTTCATTTGTTTTTCCGGCTCTCGATAAATTCCATAATTTTTTTGAAAACTTCTTGGATGCTCAATCCGGTCGTGTCCAGAACAAGGTCGTAATTTTTTGGGTCATGGATGTCAACGCCGTAATATTTGCCATAAATAACAATATCTTCCTCTTTCCGTTTTTTTTGTTTATCGATTATGCTTTCAAGCGAATCCATTGCCCCTTCTTCAATGTTTCTCGTTTTGTCTTTTTGCAGTTCAGCGTAAATTCTTTTAGCCGCTTCAAGCTCATTGACTTTGAGATAAATTTTCAGAGAATGAGGTATGAAATGCCAAACCATGCGTCCATCGGCCACAAAATTATCTTCAGTTTCTCCTAAGTTTTTGATATAGTTGTCAATCTCGTTATCCCACTTTGGATCCTTGAGACGCAGGGCACTCAATTCTTTGAGGGTCATTTTATTTTGCTTAGCTGTGTTTCTAAAAAAACTCCCGCCATCATAGCGTTTGAAACTTAATTTTTCAGCGACCATTTTCGAAATAGTGCTCTTGCCAGAACCATGGTTGCCATTGAATGAAATAATCATATTGTTTTGGTTATATCTTATTAATATTATACACAATTTAATTAACTAAAATAAGAGGGGGCGAACCCTCTCATTTATTACCCGCAGATATATTTAGTTATGCGTTCCGATCTGTGGTTTTCTTGGATCATGCACCTTGACAAAAGGAGACATACTTTTCATCTTATCCAGGTTGCCTTTATTTTTATGCTCTCTGATTTTTTGTACTGCATTCAATAAATATTGGGGTAAATTTTCATCACCTAGATTTTCTGCCATATTCTTGTATGAGTTAATTTTGGTAGTCTCTGTGATTAATTCCTCGGCTTTTATTGTTTTAGGGTCGCGCTTCAAAAAATCTTCAACTACGGAATCTATTTCCTGTTTAAACATCAAAATCTTTTCCTGTGGGGCTAGATATTTTTCGGTTGGCTCCCAAATTTTCGGCGGTTTTTGTTGGTCGAACATGGCTTAAAATTGAAAAATAATTACACATTAAATATAGCACGAAGGCGCATTTTACAAAAGACAAGAGCTTCCTTGCGGAAGCCCTTATTTTTAAGAAGCCTTATTTCTTCTCTTTTTTGGCCTTAGGTTTTTTTTCAGCAACTTCTTTCTTAACCTTTTTCTCTTTGGGTTTCTTCACAGCCTTTTTATCTTTCGCTGGTTTTTCTGTCTTGACGGGTTCTTCAATTTTTTCAGCCTTCTTATCTTCCTTTTCTTCCCCCTTTTCTTTCTTGGCAGTTTTCTCAGCTTTTTTAGCTTGAGCGCCAGTTATTAAAGCTAGACCCATCCGATGCTCCTTCGGTTCGATAGAAAGAATTTTCCAATCATATTCCTGCCCGACCTTGATGAGCTCATCGATATTTTTGCCTGGATGCATCTCAGACATTTCACTGATATGCGCCAGCCCGTGAATGTCTTTGTTTAAATAAACGAAGGCGCCGAAATGATTAATCTTATTGACAGTGCCCTTGACCGTATCGCCGATCTTGTGTTTCAAAACTGTCCAAGGGTCTTTCTCCAGCGCCCGCATCGAAAGAGAAATTTTATCGTTGTCAATACCAATAATCTGCGCTTGGACTTTTTGTCCGACTTTCACGATATCGCGCGGATTTTCAATCAATTGCCAGGCCAGTTCGGAAATGTGGACCAAGCCCTCCAGCTTGTCTTCTTCAGTCAATCCAGCCGTGTTTACATTAGGAGCGAAGAATTTGACGAAAGCTCCAAAGTCAACTACGCCGCTGATTTCACCCTCGACAACATCCCCGATTGAAAGTCCAGAAATAACTTCGCGGTCTTTTTCTTTTTGTGCCGCTTTTTCACTGACAATCAGTTTTTGTGTTTCACGGTCAGCGTCCAAAATGCGGACTTCCAATTCTTGGCTGACTAATTTTTTCAGCAAAGTCAGAATCTTATTTTTGTCCCCGTCTTCCACGCGCGGATAGTTTTTGCCAGAAAGCTGTGAAACCGGCAAAAATCCGGAAATTCCGTTGATTTCAATCAAAAGTCCACCCTTGTTGGCGCTCAACACTTTGGTTGCGACTTTTTCTTGAGTATCGCGTTTCGACTCCAAATCTTCCCAGGCTTTTTCATAAGAAGCTTCACGGATAGAAAGCTCGATGTAACCGTCTTCGTTTTCCAAATCGGTAATGGTGGCGGTTACTTTGTGCCCGACTTTCAATTTCCCACTGCCCATGCCGTCTTTCATTTCTCGGCCCAAGACGATGCCGGTGCCAAATGGATCAATGTCAAGATAAATAGCATTGGTGCCGACTTCGATGACAGTACCCTCAATGACATCCCCGGCTTCCGGGAATTTTATGCTTGAATCGGTCAATAATTCTTCCATCAAAGAAGCCGGTTCATCCGTAGTCGTTTCTTTTGCGGCTTTCTTTCCCTTTTTTTCAATAGAATCTTCCATTTTATCCACTTCTTTTGCCAATGTGTCTAAAATATCTGCCATATGATTAGTTTGTGGTTCACAGTCAACTATTTACGGACCATGAAGCTTGTTAAAATTTAAAAAATTTCCTGTTGAAAGGAAATTATTAAGAAGGTTGGAAAGGATTGAAACATCCTTTATTCAATTTTCTTAATAATTAACCGTGTGGTTATTATATATGCCCATCAAAAGTTTGTCAAATTAAAAAGGGCTGTGGAATTCTCACACAGTCCTTTTTGGATTGGGCTTATACAACCTGTCTACTGTCAGCCAGGTCACCGCTTTTTCATGGCTATCATCTCCTTTCTTATCTCTCGCCTCAATTTCCAGAGACAGCTATCCGATATAGCGATATTTGTCTCCGTTAGGCCGCACTATGTAAATGCGATCCTGGATTCCAAATGTTCCTTGTCCACCGGAAGTTTTTGAAGGCTGGTTTTTTCTCAGTTCCTCCATTTTTTCTAATGCGGCCTTGATTACATCAATTTCGGTTGGATAATCTCCGGGGATAGGGTATGGTTCATTGGAGAAGGTGTCATATCCTTCAAGTTTCCACGGTTTTGATTTCTCTGCATCTGCCATATTCCTCCTTTCTCGCCTCAATTTGCAGAGGCGGGATTATTTATTTGGTGCTTCATGCGGAAGATACTCTTTCGCAACCATACACCATCCTGGATCACTGGGTGGTATAACCACTTGGATATTATGATCTACTAGTATCTCTGTAGTAGTTACCTCTTCGTGGCCTCCCCACATTATGATAAAAATCTTTTTGCCTTTATCAATATTATCCCTAATAACAAAGGTGCCGCTAGCATGTTTAATAAAACTGCCAGCGGGAGCGTTTTTGAGCTGATCAAGTATAACGGCCTTTCTTTCTTTTTCTTTTTGAGTCGGCTCTTTTGATGCACAAGCGAATGAAAAAACCAAAACACTTGTCAAAAGAAGCAACCCTAGTAACAATAATGTTTTTTTCATGACACACTCCCTTTTTGATTGATTTTTTTGATATTATATTTGCCCAAGGGCAAGGAAGCAATTGCTTAGATAACTAAGCAACCGCTGCTTTGCCCTCTGAAGTTTTTGTTAAAGTCCTTTCTGATACTGACTCTGAATATTAGCAAAATAAAGAGGTTTTGTCAAGAGCTGAATGATATAATGGCTTGTTTTAGCCACTAAAAATCTCTAAAGTTTTTGTTTTAGCCTCAAATAAGCCAAAAAACTGTTTTTACTGTTTCGGGAGCTTTTTAGGAAAAAGAGCTTGATATTTTATCTTCGGAGTGCTAAAATAAGTATGTTAATAAATGCTAAAATTATATTCATGAATATTCAATATTACGGTCATTCTTGCTTTAAAATAACCACAAAACCGGCTGGTCGGGGCCAACAGGATGTGAATATATTTCTGGATCCTTTTGACAAGAGCATTGGTCTGCGTCCGCCACAAGGGCAAGCTGATATGGTGCTGGTGACGCACGCGCATCATGACCACAATAACATTGAGGCCCTCAAGGGCGATCCCTCAGTAATTGACCTGCCGGGCGAATATTCAGTCAAAGGCGTTAATATTATCGGTCTGGCGTCCGAACACGGCCCGACAACAGATCCGGTGCCGAACACGATTTATATTCTGGACTCTGAAGATTTGAAAATATGCCATATGGGCGACTTGGGAGGCGAGCTGTCGGAAAAACAGCTCGAGGAAATTGATGGCGTGGATGTTTTGATGATTCCGATCGGCGGGAAATACACGCTTGATTATAAAAAGGCGGCAGAACTCATCAAGAAGATCGAGCCTGCTATTATAATCCCGATGCACTACAAAATTAATGGATCAACCATCGACATTGATGATGAAAAGAAGTTCTGTAGCGAGATGGGCAATTGCCCGAAAGAAAAAGTTTCCAAATTGAATCTCAAGAAAAAAGATTTGGAAGGCAAAAGCATGGAGATAGTACTCATGGGCATGGAATAAAAAATTTATGGGTTTATACGAAAAAATAGAAGAAATACGCGGGAAACCGGAACACATCCGGATGCGTTATGTTTGGGCGATGGTGGCCATAACGATGATTTTTGTGGTTATAATTTGGTTTTTTTCAATTATGAGCAGTCAAAGTCCTGGATCGCTGATTCCTAAAGAAACGGCTAAACCGCAACAAGAAGTAAATAATAATCAATAAGTACTTAATTTTATTTTATGGATATCGGAAATATTAGCAAACGAGAAATTATCGATGAAGTCCAGCAGTCATACCTGGATTACGCTATGAGCGTGATCGTGGCGCGTGCGCTGCCAGATGTGCGAGACGGTTTGAAACCGGTGCATCGCCGTATTTTGTATTCCATGTGGAACACGGGGCTTCGAGCTAGCGGAAAATTCAGAAAATCAGCGACCGTTGTCGGTGAGGTGCTGGGGAAATACCATCCGCATGGCGACGCGGCCGTATATGAATCGATGGTGCGTATGGCGCAGGATTTTTCTTTGCGTTACCCGTTGGTTCGCGGCCAAGGAAACTTTGGTTCGATGGATGGAGACAGCGCGGCGGCCTATCGTTATACGGAAGCCAAACTGTCGCAAATCGCGGAAGAAATGCTCACCGATATTGAAAAGAACACCGTTGATTTCGTGCCGAATTTTGACGGCCAGCACAAAGAACCGACAGTCTTGCCATCCAACTTGCCTCAGCTTTTGCTCAATGGCAGTATGGGCATCGCCGTGGGCATGGCAACCAATATTCCTCCGCACAATTTGAGTGAACTAGTGGACGGCATAGCGCATCTAATTGATAACCCTGAAGCGACAATTGAAGAATTAGTGGAATTTATTCAAGGACCGGACTTTCCGACCGGCGGAATTATTTATAATAAAAAAGATATTCTGGAAGCCTATCGGACTGGACGCGGAAAAATTTTGACCCGCGCCAAGGCGGATATTCAAGAGCCAAAAACCGGCGCTTTTCAGATCGTAATTACAGAGATGACTTATGCGACCAACAAAGCGGCCATGATCGAGAAGATGGCGGATTTGGTGCATGACGGAAAACTACTTGGCATTAAAGATATCCGTGACGAATCCGACAAAGATGGCGTGCGCCTAGTCATCGAACTCAAAAAAGACGCTTATCCGCAAAAAGTTTTGAACAAGCTCTATGCCATGACAGATCTACAGAAGAACTTTAATGTCAATATGCTGGCGCTGGTGGATGGCATTGAACCGACAGTTTTGAATCTGAAATCTATTTTGGAATATTATGTGGCTCATCGCAAAATTGTCGTGACCAGAAGAACGCAATTTGATTTGGAAAAAGCCAAAGACCGCGCGCATATCTTGGAAGGCTTGAAAAAAGCGCTCGATCATATTGACGCGATCATCGCGACCATCAAAAAATCAGCGACCAAAGAAGTGGCGCACGCGAATTTGATGAAAAATTTCAAATTATCAGACAGACAAGCGACAGCGATTTTGGAAATGCGCTTGCAAACATTGGCAGGCCTAGAAAGAAAGAAAATTGAGGATGAGCTGGTGGAAAAACTGACGCTGATCAAAGAATTGGAAATAATTTTGAAAAGTGAAAAGAAAATCCTGGGAATCGTAAAAGAGGAGCTTCTGCGCGTCAAAGAAAAATTCGGCGATGAAAGAAAAACCAAGATTGTGAAATCGGGTGTTGGAGAATTCAAACAAGAAGATTTAATCCCGAATGAAGAAGCGATTATTACCATCACCGAACAAGGCTATATAAAGAGGATGGATCCCTCGGTGTATAAGGTCCAACACCGCGGAGGCAAGGGCGTCATTGGCGCGGTGACCAAGGAAGAAGATGCAATCAAGAAAGTCCTAGCAGTTATGGCGCATGATAATCTTCTGTTTTTTACTAACAGCGGAAAAGTTTTTCAGACCAAAGCCTATGAAATTCCAGCTTCTTCGCGCGTGGCCAAGGGACAATCAGTCGTGAATTTTTTGCAATTGTCCCAAGAAGAAAGTGTCACCAGCATTATCGCGTTCGGCAAAGATGACGATTATAAATATATGATGATGACAACGGAATTTGGCACGATCAAAAAAATCGCGATGGAAGAATTTGGAAATGTCCGCCGCAGCGGGCTCATCGCTATCAAACTCGACAAGGGCGACGCTCTGCGCTGGGTCCAACCGACCAGTGGCGAAGACGAAGCGGTCATTACAACAGCTAAAGGACAAGCGATCCACTTCAAAGAGAAGGATGTGCGCCCAATGGGGAGAAACGCGACCGGCGTGCGCGGTATAAAACTGAAAAAAGACGACAAGGTTGTGGGTATGGACGTCGTTTTCAAAAATCAGAAAGGCAATCAGCTTTTGATTATTTCAGAAAATGGTTATGGCAAGCGGTCTGATCTCAAACAATATAAAGTTCAGAATCGTGGTGGTTCCGGAATCAAAACTGCCAACGTCACTTCCAAAACCGGCGCGCTGGTTGGAGCTTATATTGTTAATGTAGATGATGTCGATGCTGATTTGATGCTGACTTCCTCCAAGGGTCAAATTATCCGTATTCCTCTCAAAGATGTTTCTGTCCTCGGCCGGGCGACTCAAGGCGTGCGAGTAATGCGACCGCAGGCGGGAGACAAGGTTTCGGCAATTACGGTTTTATAAAAACTTTCCAAATAAAAAAACCTGCGTGAAGATCCGACGCAGATTTTTTATTTTTTATCCTCCTTTTTTTCTGTGACTTTTTCATAAAGCACTGCCGCTCCAGCAATTATGCTGGCAGCTCCTATTCCGACTGTGACCAAACCGATTTTTCTCCAAAGCTTGCCCTTCTCAGCTTTTTTAGAAACGGAACCCCGATATCGTCCGGCGACCGATTCAAAGTATTCTAAATCTTCCTTGGTGCATCCAAAAATAGATTTGAAGCATCCGATCCGGTCATAGATAAGAACTTTTTGGTACCGGTAAAAATCATCCTTAGATATTTTTTTCCTTCTTGCTCGGATACTAATCTCATCCTCGATACCGTTAATAAAAATTTTCAGCAAGCCCTTGTCTAGCATCCCTTTCGGGTAGACATTATAAACTTCAAGGTTCTGATCGGCCAGCTTTTCTAGCACCGGCCACTGATATTTATCCGATAACTCACGGATTTTGGGATAAGTAACATTTCCGAATCTTTCCAGAATGAAGCACTTGCGGATGGATAAATAAAAATTAACCAGTCGCAACAACGGAATATGCGGCTTTTTGTTTTCAAAAATTTTAACGAACTCTTTTAAGCTCAGCACTTGGCTTTCACCTCCCTTGATATGCCGTAGCCCTTTTGGCGCAGGCTACCCTTCTCTTTCGTTCACGAAGTATAGAGCAACTGAGGATAAAAGCAAGGGTAAATAAAAAAGGCGGCCAATGTTCTGGTCCACCCTTTGAAATTAGTTGAATTTATTTTATGCCGTTCTTCTCCTTCCAGTAATTAATCGCCTGGATAATTCCAGGAATGTGGGTGTCTATTGCCTCCTTAATATTATTGTGTAGCACTTTTTCTGTTATTTCCCCTTTCTTATGATTGTGCAAATTATGCACAATCATATCGGCTAGCTGATGAGGTAAATTATCAATGAGTCTGTTTAATCTTTCCTCTCCGAATAATTTTTTCTCGGCGTTTGGTTTTGTCATCTTATTCTCCTATAGCTGCAAGTTTTTGCTGTCTGGAAAACTCCAAGATGTAATTAAAATCAGAGGCTGTCTTATCCATCACCTCAACAAATTTGGTGTTTTCTTTTTGAGTGAGCAGTAACTCTTTTACAATGTCGGTAATTTCCATGATAGACATACTTCTGGTATCTTTGGTGAGACTCAACTTTTCGACCGTTCCATTAGTAACGCGCTCCAGAAAAATTGTATCTTTCATTGTTCCACGATAGTAGGCTAGAAAAGCACGACCGTTTCTGGGCTCAACTAATAAAAGCGTGTTCTTCTTCACCTTTTCTTCAGCACTCTTTACCCCGCTATCGGAAAGTTCTGTTATTTGTATCATTTTTTCCTCCTTAATTCAGTCTAGTGGTTTATTCTCTCTGGCGTCATTGGAATAGCTTTATCCAAAACTTTTTTGTAAGCCATATCGCCGCTGGCATAAAGCAATCTTTTTTCATAATTTGGGCATTTTTTTAGATAGTTAATGCCATGCACTGTCCAGCTTCTTTGCCTAATATTAAATTTTTCACTTAAGTCATTTCTGGTTAATTCTTCAAGTATGTAGTTGATATCGGAACGATCTCCACGCAGATGGATAATGAGACTCTTTTCTTCAAGTTTGAAGCCGATGAAATTTCTTAGGATCAACTTTCCCCTGAAAAGCCATTTCATAAAATCCGATATTCTTTTTGGACCCCATTTGTCGATCCCCATAAGTTTTCTGTTCTCGATAATAAAAATATTTATCTGGGCTTTTTTGCTATCGGGATAATTTACATAAAATATCCACATTTTTCCTTCCTCCTTTTTTCATTTTTAACTCCTGACGAAACACAAGAATTTAATTTTTAAATTCTCATGCTTCGCCAAGAGCAAGAAGTTTATCGCAACTGTTCCCACATAAAATCAAGATACATCTTGATCGCTTGCGCGATAGATTCATCCTCGATTAATGTCGCGGATTTTTTATCATAAGAGATCAGTGCTACAAGTGGTCCGGCTACAACAATGTCCGCGGAAATTTTTGTTTCCGGCGCGAGATATTTTGTGTGCGCGATTCCTTTGGCCATTTCACCGAAGCGATGATTGAGCGGCGTGTCTTCCAAGATCATGCGATAGAATATTTTTCGTTTTTTTACTTCTCGGATATATTCTTCCTCATCTTCAAAGGTCAGCACCTTAGCTGCGGTTTCGTATGATCCGCAATTGATGCAGTCTTTTTCTTTCAGAATATATTCGTCATAGACCCGGTTGATTCCATCCGCGCCTTCAAAAAATTTTATCTGCGG
>Ga0172379_10005952_pt1 | contig 16669 bp, 13 predicted proteins | sample GrowelOW334metaG_FD_119756 | JGI IMG/M metagenome (GOLD analysis project Ga0172379, IMG submission 119756) | Groundwater microbial communities from an aquifer near a municipal landfill in Southern Ontario, Canada - Groundwater well OW334 metaG | ecosystem: Environmental > Aquatic > Deep... | reverse complement strand
TGACAAACTTGCAAGTGGAGTATATATATATTGTCTCCGAGCGGGCGAGTTTGAAGCAAGCAAAAAGTTTATATTATTAAAATAATAAATATGATAGTGATGGATTTTAGTATAATTATATTTAGAGAAATAATATGAAAGTGGAGTAATGAGAAAATATTTAGTGAAGTATTATGTGGTAATTATTTTCATGGTAATTACCCTTTCCGGGTGTGTAAGTGTTCAAAATGAATTTAAAGAAAAAACGCTTAATGATATGTATCCAATTCTCTCGGATGAACAATATCAGACTATGAAGTCGTTAAACAGTGATGAGGAATTGACTAATTATGTTGATGAATACTGGCAAAGCATAGATTCAACTTCAAACCTAAATGAATATAAAGCTGAATATCTACAAAGATTGGAATATGCGAATGAGCATTTCCCGGATCGCAAAGGTTGGGGAAGATCAGACCGTAAAAGAATCTATTTGATTTATGGACCTCCAACTTATATAGAGAGATATGATTATACGGAAATTCAACTTGGCAGGTATTCAAGAATAAAATCATTAGAGGTATGGTTATATATGACTCCGGGTAAAAATAGTTCTTTCCCCACTCGAATTAATAATAGAACTTACGGTGAGAGGAAATTTATCTTTGGCGATGTTAACGGAGTTGGAATTTATAAGATTTTATATTCTTCCGAAGAGAATGGAGATATTGATCCGTGGATGTTTAGACTACTTTGGTAATCACGAATATCTTTAGAAAAATTTAAATGGAGGTAATTAATTAATTTAATAAAATTGGATTTTCATACTTAGTAAGTAATCTGCCCCCTATTAGTGGACACAAAAATAAAGCAATAAATTTGCGATATAAAAAGTAAAGTGTTCATAATGGAAGGACAAAAAAGAAACCGTTACACGACAGGATACAAGCAAGATGTCGTTGGAATGATTGAATCCAAAGGGATGCATGTTGCAGAAGTAGCTAATTCATAGTTGTGTATCAAGAAGAGTTTCGCATCGTGAAGATGGCAGAAGTACTGCAAGTTTCAAGAAGTGGATATTACCGCTGGAAAGATCAGTTAGGAAAAATCGATCCTGAGGAAAAATCATTCAGAAGCCTTGTAATGAGTATTTACGAAGAACATCATGGCAGATATGGGTATCGGAGAATTACAGCGGAAATCAACCGTCGTGGCATCAAGATAAATAATAAACATGTATATCGGATTATGAGAGCCTTGGGCTTGAAGGCAGGTGTCCGAAACGGTACAAAAAAACAACGCAATCAGATCATCAAGAACCGGTAGCAGAGAATATTCTACAACAGTCATTTACTTCTACCGCAGTTGAGCAAATCTTGTTATCTCACATCACGTATATACGGACAACAGAAGAGTGGTTGTATCTGGCAGTAATCCTGGATCTCTATAGCCGAAGAATAATGGGCTGGGATATCAGTGAGTCCCTCAGAAAAGATTCGGTAGTTGCTGCATTGCAAAAAGCTGTTTCGAAATATGAAATAACAGCAGATGCCATTTTTCATTCGGACCGTGGAGTACAATTTGCTTGTGAGGAATTCCGTGAGATTTTAGACCGATTAGGGTTCCGGCAGTCAATGAGTGGAACCGGGAATTGTTACGACAATGCACCGATGGAGTCTTTTTTCATACCCTCAGGAATGAACTGTTGCTCAGAGAGGTTACGCATTCTCGGTACGATACTTGGCTAGCTGTTTTTGAATACATTGAGTTTTACTATAACAAAAAACGATTACACACTTCATTAAAATATCGTACTCCGGAAGAGGTGTTTTTTGATAAATAATTATCTAATTTCTCTGTCCACTTTTATGGGTGCAAATCAAATCCCATTAGACCCCAATTAAAAGCCTTATAAGCAAAAACTTGTAAGGCTTTTTTGCTTTTAAAGGAGAAACGAAAAATTTTTCTTGACTAGTTTAAGTTAATTTATTAGGTTTGCAAACGTTATCGCAAACGTTTGCAGAAAATATGAAACACATAACAATTACAGATATAGCAAAAAAACTAGGCATCTCAGCTTCGACTGTTTCGCGCGCTTTAAGTGATCATCCCGATATTAAAGATGAGACGAAAAAGAAGGTGCAACAGCTTGCCGATGAATTCTACTATAAACCGAATTCAATCGCACAAAGTTTAAAAAACAATAGGACAACCATCATCGGGGTAATCGTACCGGAAATTAAACATGATTTTTTTTCTTCCGCGATAAGTGGAATTGAGGAAGTCGCTTACCATGCAGGTTATACGATAATAGTTTGTCAATCGAATGAAAATTATGAGAGAGAAGTGGTTAATACTAATTCTTTAATTCATCAGCGGGTGGCGGGAATCGTTGCCTCGATCTCTCAGAACACGATAAATGGTGATCATTTTAAGACCGTTGTTGCAAGAGGAATTCCTCTTGTATTTTTTGACCGCGCTTGTAGCGATGTTGACGTATCCAAAGTAATCATTGATGATGCGAAGAGTGCATTTGATGCAGTTTCTCATCTGATTAATAAAGGTTATAAAAGAATCGCACATTTTACCGGACCGAAAGATTTGGAAATATGTAAGCTACGTCTGAAAGGTTATACCGATGCATTATCAAATTCGAATATCCCCGCGAGTGAAGATCTAATTTGCATCGGCGGTCTTCATGAAGCAGATGGGTATAATTCGATGGATCGGCTGATAAAAGAGAATAATCTTCCGGATGCAATTTTTGCAGTTAACGATCCGGTTGCAATTGGCGCTTTCCAGAGGATCAAAGAAGCCGGTTTAAAAATTCCCGGAGATATCGGAATTGTCGGTTTTTCAAATAATAAAATAACTGCTCTGGTTGATCCTCCAATGACTACAGTGAATCAGCCCTCTTTCGAAATGGGGAAGAAATCGGCTGAACTCTTGATCGAAATGATCGAAAGTGAAAAGCAGTCATTTAAACCGAAAACAATTGTTTTGGAAACCGAATTGGTTATACGAAGTTCAACTTAGTGTTGCTAGTTGTAAGTATCCGCCAGGGGCGGATCAGCCTTCGGCTGAGAAAGTTGAAAGAAAATATTTAGTTAAAATGTAAATAAGTTAATGCAATAAAATAGAAAGTCATTGTAGAGGAAAGTATGCAAGCAATCGGTCTCTCATTTATAGATTGGGTAATCATCTGTGTCTATTTCGCGTTTGTACTCGGTATTGGTTGGTATTTAAAAAGATTCACAAAGAATCAGGAGGATTTCTTTCTCGCCGGAAGAAAAAACTCTACATGGGTTGCCGGATTAGCTTTTCTTTCAGCTAACCTTGGAGCACTTGAGTTACTTGGGATGACCGGAAATACTTTTAAATACGGAATGTACGTCGCCCATTTTTATTGGATAGGCGCTATTCCCGCAATGCTTTTCCTCGGCATTTATATGATGCCTTTTTATTACAGCAGTAAAATAAATTCTGTTCCCGGTTATCTTAAACTCCGGTTCGATGAGAAAACTCGTGTATTAAACGGAGTTGCTTTTGCGCTGATGACGCTGTTAGTATCCGGGATTAACCTTTATGCAATGGCTCTCGTTCTTCACACTTTTTTAGGATGGAATTGGGATGTTAGTATGTGGGCTTCGGCATTAACTGTAGCGGTTTATGTTGGACTGAGCGGGTTGATGTCGGCGATATTCACTGAGATCATTCAATTCTTTTTAATTTGGTTTGGACTCTTTCTTATTTCAATCCTTGGCATTATTGAAATTGGAAGTCTGCAAGAAATTTTTGCACGCATAAATGAATATAGTCAGCAGATTTCTTTCACAACACTCTGGGCAACTTCATCAGATCCGACACAAAACGGAATGTTCATTCACTGGGGAGGAATTGTCATCGGATTAGGTTTCGTTCTTTCTTTTGGATATTGGACAACCGATTTTCTTGTAATTCAAAGGGCTTTCTCTGCAAAAGATTTACGCTCTGCAAGAATGACTCCGATACTCGCATCTTTTTTCAAAATGGCTCTTCCGTTTATTGTTATTGTTGCGGGACTTATCGCCATTGCACTTTCAAATGATCCCAAAAGCGGATTCACACTTCTTCATGACGGAGGACAAATAAATTATGATTCGGCTCTCCCATTACTCATTGCACGTTATTATCCTTCAGGATTGGTCGGACTTGGAGTAACTGCACTTCTTGCAGGTTTTATGGCTGGTCAAGCCGGGAATGTTAGTGCGTTTAATACTGTCTGGACTTACGACATTTATAAAGCCGTGCTCAACAAAAAAGCTTCTGATTCACATTTACTTTGGATGGGACGTGTCTCTACACTTGTCGGAGTTGCTCTCTCGTTAGTAACTGCATATTGGGCGAAAAGTTTTCCGAGTATTATGGATTATATGCAAGCGATTTTTTCATGGGTGAATGCGCCGCTATTTGCAACAATGCTGCTGGGAATGTTCGTTTGGTGGATTACTCCAAACGGTGCTTTCTGGGGTTTGGTAGCGGGAATGCTTTCTTCGTTTACCATGTATCTCGCAGTAAAATTCAGTTGGTTCCATGAGAGCATCATTACAATGTCGAATGTGCAAAGTGATATGGCTGCAAACTTCTGGCGCGCTTGGTGGGCTTGGTTGATATGCGCTGTTGTTACGATTGTCATTAGTCTCTTTACGAAGAAAAGAGAAAAAGCCGAATTGGTCGGACTTGTGAAAGGATTAACCAAAGAGAATCATGATCAAGCTATCCCATTTATGAAGCGACCGGAATTTGTTGCGATAATTTCGCTGATCGTTTTAATCATTCTTAATTTATTATTCTGGTAGAAAGAGGAAACTATGTTAGAAAATAAAATGAAACCTATTTGGTATTTCGTGGGACTCATTCTCTTAGTGATTGGAGCATTGATTTTGTTGAATGGAATTTATCTTCTTTTCAATCCATCACAACGCACAACGGTTTTAAGTGAAATCCATCCCGATATTTGGTGGGGAGCGATCATGGCTGTGTTCGGTGGATTTATGTATTACAAAACCAGAAAAGAAACAGTTTAATTAGATTATGAAATCAGTCCAATTAATAGAAAAAAAATATAAAGAACTTTTTGATGATGAGCCGCTTCTTTTCCGTTCACCCGGAAGACTAAACTTTATTGGAGAACACACTGATTACAATTTGGGATTTGTTCTTCCGGCGGCGATAGATAAAGCCATCTATTTTGCAATCTCTCCCAGAACTGACATAACTTGTAAACTATTTGCCGCTGATCTGAATGATGAATATGAATTTAGTTTGGAAAATCTAAGCAAGTCGCCAAAAGATTGGGCAAACTACTTAATCGGTGTTGTCGATCAACTAATAAAAGCGGGATATGATTTAAAAGGTTTTAACTGCGTCTTCGGCGGAGATATCCCAATCGGTGCGGGACTCTCTTCTTCTGCTGCAATTGAAGCCGGTTTAGCTTTTGCATTAAATCATATTTTCAATTTGCAGATCGATAAACTTTCGCTTGTTAGGCTCGCGCAAAAAGCAGAGAATGAATTTGTCGGTGTTAACTGCGGCATCATGGATCAGTTCATCAATGTTTTTGGCGAAAGCGGAAATGCGCTACGCATTGATTGCCGCTCGCTTGAGTATGAACTTGTTCCGTTTGATTACGAAAATATTTCTGTCGTTTTCTTCAATACAAATGTATCGCATTCTCTCGCCTCAACAGAATATAATTTAAGAAGAGAAGAATGCAACAAAGGAGTTGAAGTAATTAAAAAAGACTTTCCAACCGTAACAAGTCTTCGCGATGTGAACTCAGAAATGTTGGAAGCTTTTAAATTAAAAATGGAACCGCTCACATATCGCCGGTGCAAATATGTCATTGGTGAAAATGAAAGATTGTTGGAAGCGTGTGATGCCCTTAAAGTTCATGATCTGGGAACTTTTGGTTCTCTCCTTTACCAAACACATGAAGGACTGAGCAGAGATTATGAAGTGAGTTGCCCCGAACTCGATTTTCTTGTTGAAGCCGTAAAAGAATTTCCCGCAGTTTACGGTGCAAGAATGATGGGTGGCGGATTTGGCGGCTGTACCATAAACATAATTGAAAATGAAGCAGTCGATGGGGTTACTTCATTAATTGCGAAAAAGTACAAAGAAAGATTTAATCGTGAGGCAACAGTTTATGTAACTAAAATTAGTGCTGGAACAAGTATCGTAAGCGCGGAAGAACATGCAACAGTTTGATAATACATATCCTCATCGGCGGAAAAATATTTTAACAGGAGAATGGGTGCTCGTTTCTCCGCAGAGAACAAATCGTCCTTGGCAGGGAGAAGTTTCACATGCTGATGAAATTATTCGTCCGAAATTTGATCCGGACTGTTATCTATGTCCCGGCAATAAAAGAGCAAACGGTGAAATTAATCCCGACTATAAAAACAGTTTTGCCTTCACAAATGATTTTTCTTCTTTAGTGGAAAAGATTCCTTCCACCTCAACCAGCACAAACGATCTGTTAATTGCAAGAAATGAGATCGGGATTTGTCGTGTTGTAAATTTTTCTCCGCGGCACGATCTCACACTTGCAGAGATGAAAGAAGTAGAAATTCAAAAAGTAATTGAAACATGGAAAAGTGAATTCAAAACTTTGAGTGAACATCCAAAAATTAATCACGTGCAAATATTTGAGAACAAGGGTGCGATTATGGGGAACAGCAATCCGCATCCCCATTGCCAAATATGGGCGCAAGAGAGCATTCCCACAGAACCAAAGAAAGAGTTAAAGCAGTTTGCACAGTATTTCCGGAAAAATAAACGAAGTCTTTTAAGTGATTACTTAAAACTCGAATTAAAATTGAAGGAGAGAATTGTTTATGAGAATTCGCTTTTCGTTGTACTCGTACCGTTTTGGGCAACTTGGCCTTATGAAACGATGATCATTTCTAAAAAGAAATATACTAATCTGCTCGCATTCAAATTGGAAGAAGTAAAATTATTTGCGAACGCGATAAAAATTATCACCGTTAAGTATGATAATCTTTTCAAAACACCATGTCCTTATTCGTCGGGAATACATCAAGCGCCGACCGACGGCAAACCTCACAAGGAATGGCATTTTCACATGCATTTCTTCCCGCCGCTTTTAAGATCGGCGTCGGTAAAAAAGTATATGGTGGGATATGAGATGCTTGCTGAACCGCAGCGAGATATTACTCCCGAAGTAAGCGCAAAAGTATTGAGAGAATTACCGAATATTCACTATAAAGAACTCAAACGGAGTAACAAAAATGTTTGAGGTGAAAACGAAAATATTGATTTTCTTTTTTCTTTCTGTTGCAGCTACAACGTTTGCGCAATCGCGTTATGGTCTGAAAGATACACTTGCGGTCGTTGGTAATAAAATAATTACTCTCGATGAATTTCAAATATTTTATAAAGAGAAACTGCGAAAGATCGGGTTGACGGATAACGGGGATACACGTATAAAATATTTACAAAATCTGGTTGATGATGAGCTTCTCCTTTTAGACGCAAAGAAGATGGGAATCGATAAAACGAAATCGGCTTTGGTTGAATTAGAGAGAATTAAAAATCAAGAACTGCTTAACGCTTTCTCAAAGAGTTTTATTGAACCAACCGTGAATGTGACCGAACAAGATGTCAAGCAAATGTACATAAAGATGAACACGAAAATAAAGGTGAAACATCTTTATGCTTCAACTTTAGAAGAAGCGAAAAAACTGTACGATCAACTAAAGAAAGGAAATTCGTTTGAAGAGCTTGCTAAAGAAGTTTTTCATGATGAACAGTTGAAAGAGAACGGCGGCGATCTTGGTTACATTTCTGTTGATGAGATGGATCCGAATTTGGAAGAGACGGCTTTTTCCATGAAGGTGGGAGAGATTTCCAAACCAATAAAAACGGTGACCGGCTACAGTATTGTCAAGGTAGAAGACATAAAACAAAATCCATTTGTAATTGAAAGTGAATATCTCAAAGCTCGTGACCGTATCAAAGCGTTTGTGAAAAAACGTACATATGAAGAAGCTGCAAAACGTTATACAGCTGATCAGAAGAAGGAAATGGCAATTACGTTCGACAAGTCAATGATGGACAAGTTGTTTGAATCGCTTCAAAGTTATTCCAATAAAAATAGTTTCGAACGTTCTTCAGTTTTCTTTAAGCAGAATAAAAACAAGAATATTGTTAAGTTCAAGTTGGAGAATTGGAATCTGACACAACTTGTTTCTGAACTGGAATTAACCGATGAAATGCAGAGAAAGTGGACCCATTCGGAAACTGATTTGGAAGATTTTATTTCGGGATTGATGATCAGAAAAAATACAATCCGAATAGCATTGAAAGCTCAATTAGATAAATCACAAACTTTTAAAAATAATGTAGAGTACAACTTCAATACTTTTTTGATCCAACAAGTTGAACGACAGTTGAAAGAAAGAATTACCATTTCGCAAGATTCGGTTAAAACATATTACGAGGAAAACCGAAACCGTTTTACAACAGAAGCGGAGATAAGATTAAGTTCTATTCTTTTAGATAACCAGTCTTTGGCTGATTCCGTTTCTCAACTGTTAAACAAAGGAATTTCCTTTGAAGTGATTGTCACACAATTCTCGATCCAAACCAACACCGCTAAAAATAAGGGAGATATGGGATTCTTCCGCAAAAACGATTTGGGAAATCTTGGCGATAAAGTTTTTGGAATGAATCCTGGACAATGGATGGGTCCAATTAGTGACGATGGGAAATATCTGTTTCTCAAATGTACTGCAAAGAAACCACCGATACAGAAGAATCTTTCTGAAGTTAGTGGAGAGATAAAAGAAACGTTAACGACTTTGGATTGGTATAAATCAAAAACAAGTTACGTTTCATCGCTTCAAAAAGAAATTCATGTACAGTTATTTCCGGAAAAGTTAAACACCTTAAATCTATTAACAAAAGCATATGATCGATGAAAAAAGTAAATAAAATATTTGTCGGTTTAATTTTTATTCTTTTTGCGACGGTTGAATTCGCACAGAATTCCGGAAAGATCGCCGGGAAAGTAACAGATGAAAAAACAGGTGAAGTCTTGATTGGCGTAAATATTTTAGTTGAAGGAACCGGACTTGGAGCCGCAACAGATATGAACGGTGAGTACATCATTGTAAATGTTCCTCCCAAGACATACAACGTTATTGCCAAATATATTGGATATGCGAACACAGTAACAAGGAACGTTCATGTCGGCAGCGGTTCAACTACAAAAATTGATTTTCGAATTACGCAAACCGAAATAACTTTGAATCACGAAGTGGTAATAACCGCAAAAGCTCCGCTCGTTGTAAAGGATATGACCTCGACAGAGGCGAGAATTACTGCCGAACAGATTAAAGAACTTCCGCTGCAAAACTTAAATCAATTGATAACGCAACAGGCTGGCGTAAGTAAAGGTTCGGACGGCGGTATTCACATTCGCGGCGGAAGATCAAGTGAGATTTCTTATTTGGTAAACGGTGTGAGTATCACGGATGATTTTAACCGTACGCAAGCGTTGTCTGTAGAAACTGAATCTATCCAGGAACTTAAAGTTATCAGCGGAACATTTAATGCCGAGTATGGCAACGCGATGAGCGGTGTTGTGAACATTGTTACAAAATCCGGCGGACAAAACTTAAGCGGCAATCTTGAAATATGGAGCGGAGATTATGTTAGCAACCACACCGATATTTTTCAACATATTAATTCCGTAAATCCGTTTGCGAATTATAATTTTCAAGGGTTTCTCAATGGTCCGATCATTGCGGACAAATTAAATTTTTTTGTTTCTGCAAGAAGATTTTTTGACGGCGGATATATTTTCGGAATTAATAAATTTAATCCTCAGGGAAGAGCAATTTGGGTTGATGGTGTTCTTGTTCCAAATCCCGGAGACAATTCTTTTGTATCGATGAACTCAAACGCAAAGTGGAGCGGACAAGCTACTATCGACTGGAAAATTTCGAGTGATCTGAAATTCAAACTTGATGCTTTTGGAAGCAGTGAAGCAAATAAATATTATAACCACATGTATCAATGGAATCCGAATGGATCGAGCAGCGCTAAATCAAAAGGATACAGCCTCTTCGGAACGTTTACGCATGTTTTGTTTTTAAATACTTTTCAAGAATTGACGTTCGCTTATAAAAACAATAATTACGCAACCCATCTTTACGAAAATCTTTTTGATCCGCGTTATATCTCTCCCGACTCAGCTCTCATAGCCGGTTATCATTTTCTTACGGCTGGAACCGATCTAAATCATTTTGACCGAAGTACGAAGAGTGCGACCATTAAATGGGATTTAACAAGTCAGATAGACAACATAAATCTTGCAAAGATTGGAATACAAGCACAGTTCGATAAATTATTCTACGAAAATATTACATTGATTCCGGCGCTTGGATCAAACGGGCAGCAGCTTGTTCCTTTCGTCCCGTCAATTCCGGGAACCGATACTCCGCAACACGATAAGTTTGAAAGAAGTCCCTTTAGCTTTAGCGCTTACGCGCAAGATAAGATCGAGTTCTCAAGCGTGATTATAAACTTTGGTCTCCGGTTTGATTTGTTCAATCCGCGAGGAAAAATGCCGGTTGATCCTTCCGATCCCGATATTAATAATCCATTCAAACAAGAAAATACTTTTCGTGATTTGAATAGTGACGGAAAAATCAGTCTTGATGAACAAGTAGATGGAAATAAACTTACTGTTGCAGAACGTGAAAAATACTGGTATAAAAAAACAACAATCAAAACCGGATTGAGTCCCCGCTTCGGAATTTCTTATCCGATAACCGATCGCGGCATCATCAGATTTTCTTTCGGCATTTTTCAACAAATTCCAGATTACAGCCAACTTTACATCGGCGATGAATTTAAACTTACTTCAACACAAGGTATTCAAGGTTCATTCGGTAATAACGATCTTAAACCGCAGCGCACAACGATTTATGAAATCGGTTTGCAACAACAATTCACAGAAGATATTGCAGTTGATGTTACAGCTTACTACCGCGATATCCGCGATTGGATATCGTCGAGTCAAGCTATTCCAACCTTAGTTGCGGGAATTTCATATTCAAAAAGAATCAATCGTGATTTTGCAAATGCACGAGGAGTTACGCTATCCGTTAAAAAACGTTTCGCAGATTATTTTTCTTTTGGAGTTGATTATACATTCCAAATTGCCGAAGGAACAAACTCTTCTCCGGAACAAGAATTTTTTTCGCAACAAAACGGCGCAGAACCAACCCGTTATTTAACTCCGCTGGATTGGGATCAGACACACACACTTAACAGTAATATTTATGTTGGTAGTGGTGATTGGGGTGCGAGCATTATCGCCACGATCAGTACAGGTCAACCTTACTCGCCTGAAATTACCGCGGGAGCTTATTCGGGTAGAAATATTATTCCGGGACTTCCGAACAACAGCCGGCGAAAACCTTTGATCGCAAATGTTGATATGCAGTTACACAAAGATTTTTCAATTACATCCGGTTTGAACGTGCAGTTGTTTTTAAAAGTTTTCAATCTACTTGATGCAAAAAATCCTGTAACCGTATATGGCGACACCGGCAAACCCAATTATACGCTTCAGCAAAAAACCGCAACAAACGCTGATGCGGGATGGTTCGTTTATCCAAATTATTATAGTATGCCGCGAAGCATTTACTTCGGAACCAAAATATCATTTACTAATTGATTGGTATGGGAATGTTCAAAATAAAATTTTATTCGTCTTTACTAATTTTACTTTTGACCGCGAACGCAAGCGCTCAAGTGTTGGATTATACACCATCCGATTTTAGAGGCGATCAAAACTATAGAAGATTTTCCAACATAGAAGGGAACAACATCCGCGCAACAATTTTCAACTCAGGTTATAGCGGAAATCCGAACGGACAAGCAAATTATTTTAGCTACGAATGGCCTAAGAACACTGGAAGAATTTACATCGCACTCATTTCATTTTGGGCATCGGGCGAAGTGGTAGATAATTCCGGAAAGACAATTCATCTTGTTGAAATGCCGGTTTATAAAAGTGATCCAAGCGGGAACACCTGGAACTTTGAACCGGTGAGAGGATTTATAAATCCGCAGCAACAAGAAATTGCGAGGAGCGATAATAAAAATTCATGGCCGCAAGATTATCAAGGCGGCTGGCGAAATAAAAGAACCGACGCGAACGATCCCGGTTGGCCCGGCTCGTGGAACGGTTACTTCGGAAAAAATATTTTTAACGCTGATCAAGAATTTTATTTTGTGACTTCGGATGACAAATACAAGCGCTATCCTTATGCTCCTGACACTACCGATCTTACGCGCGGCGGACTTGGCTACATCGTTGATGTTCGCACGATGGCGTGGTCGCAAGTATTGATCAACGACGTTGTGTTTTTTATTCACGATGTTTTGAACGACGGAACGAAAGCGGTTGACAAAACAGCTTTCATGATGTTCGTTGCTGATTATGTGGGCGGTGTTGGTCCAAATAATTATCCTTACGTCGATTTAACAACAGCGATAACTTTTTTAACGAGCGCAGATAGAAGAGGCAGTGCAGCATTCGGAACTGATCCCGTTGGTGTCGGCGCAGTTAAGTATATTGAAACTCCCGGCAACAGCGTTGATGGCATTGATAACGACGGCGATGCAGATGACTTCCCGAATCTCATTTCTCAAGTTACCGGAATTGCGGATTCTGTTTGTCCTCATTTTGTAGCAGAAGATTTCAACACTCGATTTATTAAACCGGGTGATAAAATTATTCTCATTCAACCCAGCACTTACAACCGTGTAATTTCAACTTATCCGGTCGGTGGTGGAACGGTTTCCAGTTTGGGGAAAGATTATGTTCTTCCGGCGAATGGAATTTCAATTGCTGAGGATACTGTCGCAAACGGATATGATGATAATTTCAATGGATTGATCGATGAACGTCTTTCGATTCACTTAAACCATGTGAACCAATATACCGGAGTTGTAAAACCGGTACGCTTCATTAAGTATAATCACTTTGCAATTGGAGATACGATCAAACGAGGATTCGTTGTTCCCGATACAAGTGCTGGCTGGAATTACACCAATGTTGCACCGATGATAGATGAATCTCGTGATGATGAATTTGATAACGACGCAGATTGGGATCCGATTCTTGATGATGTTGGGTTGGATGGTGTCGCGCACACCGGTGATTTCGGAGAAGCTGATGGGAAAGCAACTACAGGAGTTAATACGGAATTTCCAGGTGAACCGAATATTGATAAAACTGATGTTGGCGAGTCTGATCAGTTGGGAGTTACGAGTGCGGTACAAATTCCCGTTGGTGCGTTAAACTTTTCAACGGCTGCAGATCAAGGTTTGTGGGACTTGCTGATGGTTCCTGGAAATATTAATCTGATCAGAGGCATCGGCGATTATGATGTTTATGTCTCTTCAGGATTTTTCCCATTGTTACCCGGACAACGACAGCGCATGGCAGTTTCAATTGCCATTGCCGGTGGCGGAAATACAAAAGATGATGACGTTGCCAGTGTTACGGCTAAAATGCATCAAGCCGATCTTGCCTATCAAGCTGATTATCAATTCGCTTCTGCACCGCAACAAGTAACGGTAACGTCAGTTCCTGGCGATAAAAAAGTTACACTCTATTGGGATGATTTTGCTGAAAAATCATTCGACAGATATATAAATAAAATTGGTGGCAACGGAAGAAATTTTGAAGGCTACCGTGTTTACCGCGCAACAGACGCGGCTTTCCTCGATGCGAAAGTTATTACCGATGGATTTGGAGTGAAAACACTTTTGAACCCGACAGATCAATCGGACCTAATAGATGGAGTTAAAGGTTTTAGTCAAGTTGATATTAACGGTGTGAAGTTCTGGCTTGGGGATGAGTCGGGATTGAAGCACAGTTTTGTTGATACAAACGTTGTAAATGGACAAAGATATTTTTACGCGGTAACAGCATATAATTTTGGTTATCCAACGGGAAATATTGCACCGGCAGAAACTCCGATTCAAGTAAGCGTTTCGCCCGATGGAACAATTACCCACGGAATAAATGTTGCAGTTGTTCGCCCCTCATCGGAAGCTGCCGGATATTTACCTCCGGAAGTAAAATCTTTTGAGCACACCACCGGAGGAGCGAGCGGTTCTATCAGCATTGAAGTTGTTGATCCTTCCGCAATTAAGAATGAAAACGAATATCAAATTTCTTTTGCCGATACAACGTATAAAGTGAACAATAAAGATTTCACAACAACGCGGTCGTTTACTTTAAAGAATATCACAAAGGATGTAACGCTTCTCGATAAAGATACGCTATTGATAAACGGTGCGGAACTACCGGTTACTGACGGCTTCCGTTTAAGTTTGAATAATATTCAAGCTATTTCGATCAACAATAGTTTAACCGGTTGGAACAATACCGAAGCTTATTCATTTGATTTTGATCCAGTTACTTTACTTTCAGTTAGCGGAGTAAAAAGTCCAAATGATTATGAAATTGTTTTTGGCGATGTTGGAATCGGAACTTCAAAAGATACTGCCATCGGGTTTATCAAGTTTCCATCGAAAGCGGTAAACTTTAAAGTCATAAGTCTTACGCAGAATAAAGAAATTCCATTTGCGTTCAGCGAAGCTGACGGCAACGACGGAAAGTTCAGCATTCACCCAACGAACTCAAATCTGGTTGATGCAATTTATTTCCTTGAACCGAACAAGAATGGAAAATTGCAATTTACCTGGCAGGTGGTGTTAAATAAACGTCAGGGAAATAGAAATCCGCAAACAGGTGATTCACTTAAAATCATTCTCTTTAAACCTTTCCTTTCCTATGATACATACACCTTCAAAATGCAAGGTTCAACCATCTCAACAGAAAAAGCAAAAGGCGATCTCTCAAATATTAGAGTTGTTCCGAATCCATATCTTGCCGCAGAAAGCTGGGAACCACGCAACACCTATTCAAGCGGAAGAGGACCGCGTGAAATTCATTTTATTAATTTACCAACGGAGTGCACGATCAGAATTTTTAATGTAAGCGGCGCACTTGTAAAAAAGATCGACCATAATGCGCTTGCCGAAAACGGTACGGAAATTTGGGATGTGCTTAGCGATGAAAAGTTTGAAATCTCATACGGAGTATATGTTTATCACGTTGATGCGCCCGGTGTTGGACAAAAAACCGGAACCTTCGCAATTATAAAATAGAAATTGAACAGAGTTGAAAATGAAAAAGAATAAATATTTTGTGGTCATAATGCTTCTCTGCAGTTGGAGTTTTACGTCATTCACGTTTGCTCAATCGGTTAATAAAGTTGGAACCTCCGGAGCTTCCTTTTTGCGGATTCCGGTTGGTGCTCAAGCAATTGGAATGGGAAGCGCTTACGTTTCCATGATGAACGATCCTTCGGCTTTGTATTGGAATCCCGCGGCAACCGCATCAATAAAAGCTAACACATTGCTTGTTGACCACGCTCTCTGGCTGCCTGGAATTTATTTCGATTTTATCGGTATAACAATTCCTTTGGCAGATTTTGGCACAACGGGATTGAGTCTTGGCATTATGCACACAAACGACATGGAAATCACAACTCCCGATCAACCAATGGGAACCGGTGAAATGTTTAACGCATCAAGTTTCGTTGTGGGAGTTTCTTATAGCCGCAATTTAACAGACCGCTTTTCGATCGGCGGGACTTTCAAATATATAAGAGAAACCATCTATAACGATTACGCAAGCGCAATTGGATTTGATGTAGGTACTTTATTTCAAACTCCGTTTGCAGGAATAAGACTCGGTGCAAGTATTTCAAACTTCGGAACGAAAATTCAGATGACGGGAGAAGACCTTTACATTCCCGCGGTGATCTCAAATCAGCAAGGGACAAACCAAAGCATAACTGCAAGATTAAACACCGATGCATTCGATCTTCCACTAATCATGCGTGTCGGAATTTCAGATGAAATAATTAAGAATGATGATGTTCGAGTAACTGTAGCAATGGATGGCGTTAGTCCGAATGATAATGCGCAAAGCGTTAACCTTGGCTGCGAACTTGGATTTTTAAATGATAAATTTCAAGTCCGCGGAGGATATAAAGATTTATTTCTTCCGAATAATGAGGCGACCTTTACCTTCGGAACAAGCATTCACGAAATTGATTTGATCGGCGGTGTCTTGATCACTTTTGATTACGCGTACCAGAATTTTATTCATCTTGGAAGTTCAAACCGGTTCACACTGCAACTTAAACTTTGAAATGAATACAATGAATCGGTTGAACTTAAATAGGGAAACGATTGAAGAAACAATTAGAGTTTTTATTAACAAATTAATTAGTAAAGGATAGAAATATGAAAAACAAATTCAACTTCGTCTTTTTGTCACTGATACTGGTACTTATCACCGGATCATCAGGAGTTCAAACTTCAGCGCAAACAGTTAATGTAACGATGACTGTGAATACGTCAACGTGTTTGGATACATTGCGTCCGAACAGCATTGTGTTAATTTGCGGCGCATCGAAATTAGGAACGACCGTTCCTAAAATTACTTGGGACACTTTAACGGGAATAAGATGCACGAATATCGGGGGCGATTATTGGCAGGCTAAATTTCAAGCTACTGCCGGCG
>Ga0172379_10005951_pt1 | contig 16673 bp, 15 predicted proteins | sample GrowelOW334metaG_FD_119756 | JGI IMG/M metagenome (GOLD analysis project Ga0172379, IMG submission 119756) | Groundwater microbial communities from an aquifer near a municipal landfill in Southern Ontario, Canada - Groundwater well OW334 metaG | ecosystem: Environmental > Aquatic > Deep... | reverse complement strand
ATTTATTGGTGATGTGTCGCCTCCGGCGGTTACGAATTTAATTTTATCCTTGTCTTCTCTGTATAAATCAACTCTGACAAAATTCGCCTCGTATGGAGAATTTGCCGGAAACATAGCTGACGACGTTGCTGTCAGATAAACCATTTTTACCGGCCCGCTTACCAAATCATCCTGCAGTACTCCCATTCTCTGGAAGAAAGATTTTGCCTCTTTTTCAGCCGAATCTTTCAATGGTACGTCATAAACGGTATATACGGATTTATCTGAAGTCCAGTCATATTTGTACGAGAAACTTTCTGTAATAACGTCAAAAATCATATCTACCGGCAGAGACGGACTGGTATACCTGTAAGTCCGCTCGTCTAATTCATCAGGGCCTCTGGATAATCCTACGGTTTTTGCCTTTTGTGTCATTCTGTCCAGCACCAGCAATCTGGATTTATTTACCCCCACCAGATATACGTTGCCTACATTAGCCATAGCGGGTAGTCCGCCGCTGATAGTTTCCAATTTATACTCGGGAGTCGCACTCGCTGACATTTCCGGAAATATTAATTTGGGTAATTTGCCGTATTTAACCGTCGGCGGCGGAGGGGGAGGAGGGTTAAGTGTTAAATAGATTTTTTTAACCAACGAAATTGTTCCCGGGATCAATGCCATAACTACTAAACTGATAGTTCCCCATTTAATTATTTTCCGTACAATTCCACTCACCTCGGTCAAGCTCGCCATGATAAAATTGATTGTACCATCAGAAAGGTAGTTGTTGTATATGACTCGTACCAGATTTGCTCCTTCTCCTACCGGTTTTTTGCACATCGGCGGATTAAGAACCGCCGCCTATGCATATGCTTTGGCAAAACATGACCGGGGAGAGTTTTTCCTACGCATTGAAGATACCGACCAGAAGCGTGAAGTCACCGGTGCCGCCGAAGACATTTACCGTATTTTGAAAATTTTTAACCTGAGCTGGGACAATGAACCAATGATTCAGTCAGCCCGTCAAACTACCGGAGTCTATCAGCAGGCGGCCGAGAAATTACTGCAGTCCGGCCAGGCTTTTTATTGTCAGTGTCCTCCTAGAAATGCCAAGACTGAAGGTTTTTCCACCGTTCTTCGCGATCCTTGCCGGGACAAACATTTTTCTTCCGGAGCGGTTAAACTCCGCGTCCCTGACGGGGAAATATTGACCTTCCATGACTTTGCCATCAATAAAGATATTAGTTGGAATAGTTCTGATATTGCGGACACAATTTTGCTCAAAACTGATGGTTTTCCCACTTACCATTTAGCTGTGGCTGTAGATGATGCCGAAATGGGTATCACTCATGTTATCCGTGCAGTAGAGTGGTTGCCCAGTACTCCGATTCACATTTTGGTTCATCGCCATTTAGGCTTAACTTTGCCGCAAATTGGCCACCCTACTGATATTTTGGATCCGGACGGAGGAAAACTGTCTAAACGTAAACGAAATGTCTCTTGCGAGCAGTTTATTGCCGACGGCTATCTTCCCGAAGCTATCTTTAACTTTGTGATCCTTTTAGGCTGGGCTCCTAAAGATAATCGGGAACTGTTTAGTTTATCTGAATTTGTTTCCGCTTTTGATCCCCGTGGATTTCAGAAATCTAACGCCATGTATAGTGACGCCAAATTGAACTGGTTTAACGGTCACTATCTTCGTTCCAAAACAGATACAGAACTTACTCAGCTCGTGAAACCATTTGTGAAAAATACTCAAGAGGATACATTAATTACTCAAATAGTTCCTTTAATTAAAGACAGACTGATAAAACTATCTGATTTTGATTCTTTGACCGGTTTCTTCTTTTCCTTACCCGAAATTGATCTGCAACTTTTTCCCGACCCTACCTTAAGTTCTACTCATCTTTCTTCAGCTTTATCTCACCTTTCCGCTTGTGATTGGAGTAAATCCGGAATCGAAACCGGATGGACTGACCAAATTAAGGCTGCCGGCTGGAAGGTAGGAGATTTCTTTATGTCTCTGCGGATTGCAATTTGTGGCAGCCGCTTTACTCCTCCATTAACAGACACGATGTTAATCTTAGGTCAGTCAGAATCACTTGCCCGAATTAAAAATGCTCTTAACCTACTTAAAAAGTTTAAGAATTAGTCATATATGGCTTCTAAAACTGCCTCTCCTCCTGATTTAAACGTTTCTTTGCTCAGGTCCCGGCTTAAATTAAAAAATCTTCAGTCCGGCAATACTCTTCGGGCTCACCACCCTCAGGCAGTAGGTTTGTTGGAATCAGCTGGTATTCATTCAGGTAGCTTACGGGCTCATGCCGCCAAACTCTTATCAGCCGGAGCCGCCGTGGGCACATTTTTAGTTACTGCTCCCGCTTCTGTTCCTGTTGGTGCTGCTTTACCTGACTCTTCCCATCAGCGGTGGGTTTCCCCGGTAGATTTCCGTGATCAGGTTAAAAATGCACTCAAAACTGTTCTTCCGAATGCTGTTCAACCCTTAAGTTCAGCTACAGAAGAGCGCATTAGTACGGTTTTGCATGAAACTCTTGGAATTCACGCTTTGGCCTCCTTGGAAGGAAATCATCTGAACACGTCTTACGGATTTATAGGCCAGGAACAGCATTTACCCAGATATCCCGGCGATACGGTTTTCCAACACGACGCCTTACCGGAATATGGTCTGACGCCCGGTAGGGGAGCTTGGGGGTATTTTGCTGCTTCCGTATCTGATTTAACCCCGGAATTAGTTCAGATGGAAAAATACTACGTTGCCGTTCAGACTCTTTACTTAGCCGATTGGGAAACCCGTTTGCCTTATTTGCGGGATTGGTACCGTTTTCGCAAAGTCGTAGTCATTAATCCTAAAAATGGTCGCTCCGTGGTGGCGACGATTGCCGATTCTGGTCCGGCAGCCTGGACGGGCAAGCAGTTTGGCGGATCCCCTGAGGTCATGGATTATTTACGGATGCAGGACGGTCGGCAACGCGGCCCGGTTATTCTCTTTTTTGTCGACGATCCGGATAAAAAAGTCCCGTTTGGTCCGCTTGAATATAATTTGGAACAGGGCCCGCCGTTACTTTTAAGTTCCTGAAAGACCAAACATGTCTAAACTCTTTTTTGATCATTTGATAGTTCGGGAGGAAATAGAAGTTGAACTTAATGGTTATAAATTGGATGCGGAAGAACGGGCCGAACTTTTGGATATCGTGGATCAGACTATTACAAATGAAGTTATGAATGTAATTTTGAATCATTTACCGAAAGACAAACACCGTGATTTCATCTCCCTTTTCAGTTCAATGCCGCACGATTTGTCTTTGCTGGATTATCTCAAGCAGCATGCTCATCCTGAAATTGCGGAAAAAATCAAAACTCATTCAGCTAAAATAAAAAAAGACATTATTGCCGAAATTAGAAAATCTTCTCATCAGCGCCGGTCCTAACTGATTTTCATCCGCCCGTATTTGAATTCTGTTCTTATCTCGAAGCTTATCCCGCTCCGCCGCCCCCGCCTCCGCCCCCGCCTCCGCCTCCGCCGGAAAAACCTCCGGATGATCCTGTTCCTGCCGCTCCGAAATTTGCAAACCCCGATGAAATTGCCGTCATTCCGTTAAACATGCTTATAAACCCGGCTGAGAAATCCGCCTGGCTGCTCCCGCTCCCTCCGCTGCCTATATATAGTCCCGAAGCGGAAAATTCCGCCGAATAATTTATTGGCAGTTGTGCCAAAGCTTTAATGGATATACCCAAAGCTGCTCCGTAAACCAGATATTTCTCCCATAAAATTACCGAGTCGATTGGATAGTTTTTTGTCACACTATAGTCTTTAAGATACTTCTTAAACGCCTTCCACCTTGCCATTTCCTGATTACCCTTTTCCGTCCTTTTCTCCATGGAAATTTTTAATTGCATCATAATTACCGAAGCAATGATGGTGAAAATTCCTGTTCCCATCACCGCCCAAAGCATTTGTGGACTTCGGGCCAGAAAAAACGCCGTTTGTAATCCTAAAAATCCTAACACCATGAATATTCCGCTTTCCGTATCTATTTTTTTGGCTGTCTTATGGCTGTTTTCGTCTAAAAGTCCCTCCTCAATTAAACTTTCGAAACAACTTTTCTGCCATCTTTTCCAAAAACCTAAAGCCTCTGTCTGTCTGGTTCTGCCGATTTTTGCCACTTCATCTAAAGTTGTAGTTTGTTTTTTACCGGAATCAAAAATAAGTTCCAGCAAGTCATTCTCTCTGGTTGATAATTGCCCCCGGTCCTTACCAGTTTTTTTAGTCAGTGTATAAACATCTGTTGCCGGAAATATTCCCCATTTATTCTTGCCCTTTTCTTGTTTAATTTCTAAATATCCTCTTCGAATCAGGTTAATAACCGCTGCGGCAATAGATTTACCGGTCGGCTTTAAGCTGAAATTCAAAAACGTTTCTACTGTTTCTGGAGCTAAATCCGAAGGTGGTTCATGCAGCGTGCCGGCCAGGTTCACCTCAGGCAAAGGTGAATCCTTACCGATTTCCCACCATTTATGAATCCAGTATCCGACTCTGAAAAGCAATACTGTTACGATTAATAAAGCCGTTATCGTCAGCAGGTTGATCCATTTTTCATTATTCCGGATTTTTTCTTTGGTTTTTTCGGCGAATTGTTTTTCCTCATCCAGGATTTGATTTAATGTTTGAGTGCTGATTCTTTTTCCGCTCGTTTCCCCTTTGGAAAATAACACTCTGATCTCGAACCAGGTTTTAGCCGGCAATTGTTCTGATTTAAATAATATTTCTGCATTGTTCGGTATGGAAATCTGCCCGTTTAATGGGCCATGCCCGAATGCCCAAATTCTGTTGTCAGTTATTGGTTCCGGCAAATAAATTCTGGTCAGAACTCTGCCTGTCGGTTTTTCCCATTCGTTACCGATTATTTGCCAGTAAAATTCCTGGATATCAGGGTGTTCGGTTACCGCATTCGTAATCATGTAGTTAATAACAAACTTCTTTGTTTCGTCTTCCGCCCGGTAAAACCATTTAATATATTTTTTTTCTGTTTGGTCCTGTACCAAAAATCCTCGGGTTGTGTCCGCACCGCTCTTGTAGGGGATCAGTATTTCCCCGCTTCCGGTATTCACCATTTCTCCCACTGAAACTTCACTGATATCATAGTTCGGGCAGGTTTGGTCCGTCGGACATTTCCCCTGCAGATTGATCCACATATCTGCCCAGGAAAAACTTCCGTCAAAACGGTATGTTCTGGTTTCGCTGATGTTGGCGCTGCCGTTTCTGCCTATTCTGACATTGGTTTCAACGCTTTCGATCGTGTATTCTTTGGCCGAAACGGGTCCTGCTGCAGTCAAAAAACTCCATCCGGCAATCAGAGCCAAAATTATCCCTGCTCTCCTCATAAAGTTATTATGCTACCCGTTTCGGTATTTGTAATCAGACGAATAAACCCCGCTGATCAAAAGTGCTAAAATTCCCTGTTATGAATGAAGTAATTTTTGACATTGAGACTCAAAAATTTTTTGACGAGACCGGAACTTCTGATCCGGCGGATTTGGGTGTATCGGTAGTCTCCCTTTACACGCGCAGATTAAACGCTGATTTTCAGGAAATCGAAGGGCAAATGCTGAGTTTTTGGGAAAAAGAACTGGAAGACATGTGGAAATACTTCCGCAATGCGGACCGGATTATCGGTTTTAATTCGTTAAATTTCGATGTCCCGGCTCTCAAGCCATATGCCCCGGCGGATTTTGCCAAATTACCTCATTTTGACATCCTGGATCAGGTCAAAGCAGTCTTCGGCCGCCGTATTTCCCTAAACCGGATAGCTAAAGATACTTTAGGTAATACCAAAATCGATTCCGGGGCCAACGCCATAATTTATTGGCAGAAGGGTGATCCTGACAGCTTGAAGAAACTTAAAAAATATTGCGAAGCCGATGTATCTATTACCCGCGACATTTATGACTATGGTTTGAAAAACGGCACTCTTAAATTTACTGACCATTGGAATACCCCCCGCGAAATTAAAATAGATTTTTCTTATTCTTCTCAGACTTTTTCTGCTGCTCAAACCAGTTTATTTTAATTTTTCCCCGGGGGTTACTGCCTGATACCTGCATTTTGGTTGAGTCTGGGTATGTGGCTTGATATAGAATAACCTTATGAGCCCCCTCCGCCCTGGTGAAGGTGCCAACGAAATTACTTCCAACAAAACCACCGCTTGGCAGGTATTACTTCGCCAGTTTAATAATCCGCTTTTAATAATTTTATTTGTTACCACTACCGCATCATTTTTCTTAGGTGACAAATTTAGTTCCTTAATCATTTCCTGGATGATGGTTTTATCGGTGGGTATGGGTTTTTGGAATGAATATCGGGCGGAAAAAACCATGGACGATTTGCTTAAACACATTTCTTTTACCGCTACGGTAATTCGTAATGGTGTAAAACAAAGTCTGCCGGTAAAAAATCTTCGGGTGGGGGATCAGGTTCTGCTTTATCCCGGCGGTGTCGTTCCGGCAGATCTTAAACTCTCCGTTTTCAAAGGCCTTGAGGTCAATGAATCGGTTCTGTCGGGTGAATCGGTTCCCGTGACCAAAAATAATGAAGATAAATTGGTTTACATGGGCACTATAGTCAATTCCGGAACCGGCCAGGGTGAAGTTGTGGCTATTGGGAATTCCACTAAATTCGGGCAGCTTTCTTCGTCTGTCGGTTCTGCTAAACCTGAAACAGAATTTCAGAAAGGACTCCGGTCGTTTGGTGTCCTATTAGTCAGGGCCATCTCTCTCCTGGGAATTATGATCTTCGTTTTTAATGGTTTACTTGGCCGGCCCTGGTTGGAATCAGCCATGTTTGCCATTACTGTTGCCATTGGTCTTACTCCCGAACTGTTGCCGGTTATTGTTACAGTTAGTTTGTCTCATGGTGCCAAACAGCTGGCCAAAAAAGACATTATCGTCAAACAGTTAATTGCCATCGAAGATCTGGGAAATATGGAAGTTCTCTGTTGCGACAAAACCGGAACCCTGACTGAGGGAAAGCTGCGTTTGGTTTCCCACCTGAATGCTTCCGGTTCTTCAGATAATCATGTCCTGGAACTGGCTCTGCTTTGTAATTCAGCCGTAATTCATCATAAGGTTTTTGGGGACGCTATCGATAAAACTATTTGGGATTATGCCCAGGAAAAAAACTTCAGGCCCGACGGCCGTTTCACCAAAATTATTGAACAGCCTTTTGACTTTGAACACCGGGCTATGTTTACGGTTATAGCTGCTTCCGGACGGCGTGAATACATTTTTAAGGGTGCTCCGGATGCTGTTTTATCAGCTTGCAGACAAACGGATGAAATAAAGAAACACCATACCCAGGTAGAAAAATGGTACACAGAAGGCTATCGGGTTATTGCTATAGCTACAAAACCAGTCCGGATAGGGGAACGGTACACCTTTAGTGATGCTAAAAATCTTAAATTGGCAGGCTTTATTTTATTTTCTGATCCGCCTAAGCCCGGAGTCCGTCAGGCCCTTGATAACCTTGAAAATTTAGGAATCGGTCTGAAAATCATCACCGGAGATAACGAATTTGTCACCAAAAACATTTGTTCTCGGATCGATGTGAAATGTGACAAGGTTCTTACCGGTCCTGATGTTGATCAATTGTCTGATTCACAGCTGGTTGATATTGTCTGGTCGGTAGATGCTTTTGCCCGGATGACTCCTGATCGTAAACTTCGGGTTATTCGGGCTCTTCGTACCGGAAACCATACCGTCGGATATATTGGTGACGGGATTAATGATGCCCCGGCCTTACATGAGGCTGATGCCGGCATCTCTGTGGACACTGCGGTAGATGTCGCTAAGGATACCGCTTCTATTATCCTGCTTAAAAAAAACCTTAATGTCATTGTTGATGGAATCCGTGAGGGTCGTCGGACCTTCAGTAACACCTTGAAATATATTCTTATGGGGACAAGTTCTAATTTCGGTAACATGTTTAGTATGGCCGGCGCTTCTCTTCTCTTAACATTTTTACCCATGACCCCGCCTCAAATTCTTTTAACTAATGCCATGTATGATTTGTCCCAATTAAGTATTCCTACTGATAACGTTGATCCGGAGGAACTGCTCGCCCCGAAGAAATGGGATCTTCGGCTGATTAAGAGATATATGACCTTTTTTGGTCCGATAAGTTCCGTTTATGATTTTCTTACTTTCGGGCTGCTTTATTTTGTCTTTCATGCCCGGGGAAGTCTCTTCCAGACCGGCTGGTTCGTTGAATCTTTAATGACTCAGATTTTAGTCATTTTTATTATTCGCACCGTCCGTTTTCCTTTTATTCGCAGTCGTCCGGGTCCGCTGCTGGTATTAACCGCGCTTGTAATGGTTTTAATTGCGGTTGTTTTACCCTACACGCCGTTAGGAACTTTCTTTTCTCTTACTCCGCTTCTGCCGGTAATGCTTTTAACCCTCTTTGGTTTAACCCTTACCTATTTGCTTATTGTCGATTTGGGTAAGCGGTATCTTCTGCGTCACCTGGCGGCCCATACTTAATTTCTTCTTGGTGTATGGGGTATACTAATTACAATCATGCGTAGAAGTACTTATTTGGTCGCATTGACCGTCCTGCTTGGGATTGCCACTTTTGTTATTTTTCTTCCCATTCCCTCCCGCTTGTCCCGTCAGATTTCTGCGGATGTAGTCTTGGGTTCCCGGACCAAATCTTTAAATTGTCGTTCTTCGGGGGCACTGCCGGATTTTGCCTGTACTCCGGGTCAGGTCACTCCGGGCGTTACCCAAAAGGAAATTTGCACTCCGGGATATGTAGGTGTTGGTAGTGAGGTCTCATCTGGCTTGGCCAATCAGGTTTATCTTCAGTATGGGGTTTACTCGCCCCTGCCTGGGCAATATCAGATCGACCATCTTATTGGAGAAAGTTTAGGCGGATCAAATGATATTTCTAATTTGTGGCCTCAGTCATTGGAACCCCGCCCCGGTTTTTATGAAAAAGACCGGGTGGAAAAATACCTGCACGACGAAGTATGTGCCGGCAGAATAACCTTACAAACCGCCCGGGAACAAATTGCTGCTGATTGGTTAAAAATTTTTCTGTCCATGCCTTCGTTTTGATCTAATCTTCGTTAGTTAGGGCATCTTAGTTAAACAGGTCCGTAATTAACATAATTTTGCTATATTAGTAGTTGTTATGGAGTCATCAACTTTACCCGGAGGATTATCCGGACTCAGTTCATCTGAAGCCCGGAAATTGCTTACCCGATACGGTTTTAACGAGCTTCCTTCCCAAAAACGCCGTAATGTTTTTGGTTTATTGGTGGAAGTCATCAAAGAACCGATGCTGCTTATGTTGGTAGCTGTCGGCATAATTTATGTATTTTTAGGCGAACTCTCCGATTCTTTAATGCTTTCAGTTGCTGTTCTGGTGGTCATCGGCATTACTTTTTATCAGGAACAGAAAACTGAACGGGCGTTGGCCGCACTTAAGGATCTTTCCAGTCCCAGGGCATTGGTTATCCGCGATGGTCAGGAACAGCGGATCCCCGGGCGGGAAGTAACAGTCGGAGATATTCTGATTCTCCGGGAAGGCGATCGGATTCCTGCCGATGGAGTAGTTCTGTCTGTTTCCAATTTATTGGTTGATGAATCACTTTTGACCGGTGAATCCCTGGCTGTCCGCAAAACTCAATGGAACGAAAAAACTCAGCTGACTCAGCCGGGTGGTGATAATTCCCCCTTTGTTTTTTCCGGTACTTTAGTAACTCAAGGCCGGGCGGTTGCCCGGGTTACTCAGGTTGCCCTGGCAACTCAGATGGGTCAGATCGGAAAGGCCCTGGAAACCATTCAGGAGGAAGATACTTTATTGCGTCGGGAAACCGAAAAAATCGTCCGCAATTTTGCCTTAGCCGGTATTGTTCTTTGTCTGCTTGTTTTGGCTATTTATGGTTTGGCCCGTCATGACTGGCTTGCCGGTTTACTTTCCGGTCTGACTTTGAGCATGTCGCTGTTGCCCGAAGAATTTTCTGTTGTTTTAGTCGTTTTTCTTACCCTGGGAGCCTGGCGGATGTCCAAGCATAAAGTTTTGACTCGCAAAACTGCCTCTATTGAAACTCTTGGAGCCGCTACTACCCTGTGTGTGGATAAGACTGGTACTCTGACCGAAAACCGGATGAATCTGGTTAATTTAAACACTCACGGTTCAGATTTTCTTGTTTCCGACTCGTTGTCTTTCCGGTCTCATCCGGCTGGGCGTGAATTATTGGAATTTGCTTATCTGGCTAGTCAGAAGGATCCCTTTGACCCCCTGGAAAAGGAAATTCATCGCGTAGCTAAGGTTCATCTTCCGGATTTACAGTCTCGGTTCGGTAAGTGGGAATTAGTTAAGGAATATCCCTTAACTGATCAGCTCACCGCCCTTTCTCATGTCTGGCGATCTCCAGGCTCTCCGGCCGTTGTGGCAGCTAAAGGCTCCCCTGAGGCCATCGCTGATCTTTGTCATCTCTCGGCAACTCAAAGATCTGCTCTTTTACAGGATGTCAGTCGCCTGGCGGATTCGGGTATGCGGCTTATTGGTGTAGCTTCTGCCTCCGGTTCTATGGATAAACTACCTGACTCTCAGCATGATTTTTCCTTCAGATTCTTGGGTTTGTTGGGATTTAATGATCCGGTTAGGCCTTCAGTGTCTGCAGCTTTAAAGGAATGTTATCACGCCGGGCTGCGGGTTATTATGATCACCGGTGACTATCCCGGCACGGCTAAATTCGTCGCCAAAAGTATCGGTTTGAAAAATTCCGATCTGGTTTTAACCGGTGAAGAATTAAGTTCCTTATCCGCATCGGAATTAGCTGAAAAAATTCGGAACGTAAATATTTTTGCCCGGGTTGTTCCGCAGCAAAAACTCGCCCTGGTAAACGCTCTTAAGGCCAATGGTGAAATCGTAGCCATGACGGGTGATGGAGTTAACGATGCTCCGGCTCTTAAGGCCTCTCATATCGGTATAGCCATGGGTCAGCGGGGAACCGATGTTGCCCGTGAATCAGCCGATCTGGTACTTTTGGATGATGACTTTTCCTCTATTGTCCGCGCCGTTCGTATGGGCCGTCGTATTTTTGACAATCTTAAGAAAGCCATGAACTATATTTTTGCGGTTCACATTCCTATTGCCGGAGTTTCATTGCTCCCGGTAATTTTTAATCTCCCCATCGTTCTTATGCCGGCGCACATTGCCTTTTTGGAGCTGATTATTGATCCGAGTTGCTCGATAGTATTCGAGTCTGAACGCGAAGAAGCAAATATCATGGATCGACCGCCGCGGGATTTACATGAGCCGCTTTTTAACCGTAAAAGAATCATTAGCAGCCTGATTCAGGGAGCCAGTATTTTGTTTATGGTGCTGTTTGTGTATTTTTATACTTTAAACCGGGGTGCGTCAGCTGAAGTGATCAGAACCGTGACCTTCTCGACTTTGGTTTTCTTAAACCTGTTGCTTATCATCACCAACCTGTCCTGGTCGAGACATTTACTTTCGGTTTTCCGCAGCCATAACCGGTCTTTATACCTGGTCATTTTAGTTGCCTCAGGCCTTTTGCTTTTATTGCTCTATGTTCCTTCGCTTCGACATTTATTCCATTTTGCAGAGATTACCGTCCCGGAACTGATTTTGGGTATCGGTGTTAGCTTCTTCAGTGTTCTGTGGTTTGAGTTTTTGAAAATAATCCGGATTCAGTCTGCTGATTAGACTGTAATCTCCGCACGTTCGGATTGCAGATTGTTTTGGGGAAGTTTTATTCTTTTATCTCGGCGGAATTTGAAGCTTTCTGCAACTCTGAAAACCTTTGTGATATATCAAAAAACTCGGTTCCTGTAGGAACGGAGACCGAAGTCTTATCTCCTGTCCACTCCCCGCACAGAAGTTCACTTTTACTCTCCGGGCTTATCGCGGATTGAATCGCCTGTTGAGCTGACTGCGTTGCTCCGTCCTTAAGTACTTTGTCGGCGGCAATTTTGAATGGAGTGGTGGTTGATCCTCCCCAGACATAGTACCAGTTTCCGTCAAAAGCAATATGAGTCTCTACTTTTGAGTTTCCCGAATCGGTTTCGTAGTCGGCCCTGAACCGGCCCTCAGTCACAAAAATCTTTCCCGTTTCGGTTTGTGGTTTGTTTTTAAAACTGCACCAAAAATCTTTATTGTTTTTGATCGCTTCATCCGGTGCTAAGGTATTAACCGTAGTTTGCACCTGTTCTTTGTTTGCTGGTTTTACGGCAGCTGATGGTTTTTTCCTGTAATTTATAGCTGCACTCACCAGACCTACCATTAAGATTCCTATTCCGATCCCGATCAGTATTTTTTTTGTCACCCTCCCAATTTACACTTCCCCGGGTTTGAATTCAATCTCGTGGATTTGCGGCCGGTTCTTCTTCTGTGTAAGATAAATAAATCATGTGGTGGGTCTTTGCATTAGCATCTGCTGTTTTTGCCGCAATTACGGCTATTCTGGCCAAAATCGGTGTCACCGGCATTAACAGTAATTTGGCTACGGCTATCCGTACCACCGTTATTTTGGTTTTTGCCTGGGGGATAGTCCTGTTTCAGGGTACGGCTGCGCAAATAAAATTTTTACCTAACCGCACTGTAATTTTTTTGATTTTATCTGGAATAGCCACCGGGCTTTCCTGGCTGTTCTATTTCCGGGCATTGCAGTTAGGTCCGGCTTCCCGGGTGGCTCCGATCGACAAACTCAGTCTGGTCTTTACAATTTTTTTGGCCTGGATCTTTTTGCAGGAAAAAATCTCTTTTCAGATCATTGTCGGAGCCGTGTTGATGCTATTGGGCACATTTCTAATCACTTTTGCTAAATAATTTTCAGTCATTTTTCAGTATTCTGTCTTAAGATCAGATTCTGACTAGCTTGAGGGACACGGGTACTTCTGATGTACTCTTCTGATTTTTCAGGTTTCGTCGTCTTCTTTGGCAGTTGTCTCCGGCAGCGACAACACTCTTATTTCCGGTAAACTGTTTCCCATCACCCCCTGTAATTCCCCATACATCCTGGAAATATTCAAAGACACCCGTTTAATCTGTATTTCCCGTCTTTTCCATACTCGTTCCATTGATCTTTTTTCGGTTTCCAAATCTTCGTGTAGTCCCCGAATTCCTTCCGCAAATGACTCAAATCTGTGTCGGAATGATTCACTTTGTAAGTACTCATACAATTCCTGCAGCTTTTCCGAGCTTTGTTCGGCTGTCAATTTTGCCATGGCTATCTGCAGCAGTGATCGGCGCAGAATTCCGGCTACGGACAGCGCATATATAGGTGCTGCAACTACCACTCCCTCTGTGACGGCAAAACTTTCAATTTCCTTAGGCAGATTCTTGGTTATCAAAACTAAAGCTGTGGCTCCCTGAGATCGTCCGTCTTCCCGTAGCTTTGGCAGCCAGGTCGGTGTCCATTTAGCGTCTTTGGTCTCCCATAAAATTATCCCTGCCTCACGTCCGGATTTACCTTTGACATGCTGGACTATATCCGCCCCCTGTACCCCTTTACCCACGGGAGTGATTTCATCATCCGGGAACGTCTCTTCCAGGGATTTCTCTAAGTCTAGTTCCAGCACCTCCCCTTGTAACTGCTGTGACTTTTGTGACAGTTTGTAATTTGCGCTGTCCAGGGCTACCCTGGTGTCCTCCAGCTGTTTTTTTAACTGCATCAGTTCTTCCTGAGATTTTTCCTGAGCAATTTTTAATGACTGATCCCTGATTTTTTCCATTTCCGCATTCAATTTTTTCTGATTTTCCAGATCCATTCGTTCCATAGTTTCTTTCATCTCCCGTTTGGTTTTTTCTATCTCGGCCATTTCCTGCAGCATTTTTCGGTTCTTTTCTCTTAATTCCTCATTTTCTTCCTCTGACCTTTTTACTGCCGTCTTAGTTGCTTCTGCCCGGACCTCTTCCAGCTCCTTTTTGTGTTTGCTCGCCATCACCTCGGTTAGTTGTTCTTCTATCTGGTGGGTAAGAGCTTCCGAAACTTCAATTTCTGCCCCGCAGTTTTTGCACTTAATGGTGTTTTTCATCTCTAAGATAATATCATGATTTCGTAAACCGCTCCGCGGGTTACGCCCAGTTTTCTAACCAAACCCTGTTTTACCAATTGGCCTAAATCATAATGTAGAGTTTTAGGGTTGATTCCCGGGAATCTCCGGCTGATAAAATCAAACGAACACTGTGGGTGGTCCTGGATGACTTCCAATATTTCCCTTCTTCTGGGTAGTAAATTTTCTACTCCGTTCATTAGTTTATCTTAGAAGATCTTATCAGATATTAGAAGAAATTAGAAAGTCTTAGACAATCTTAGAAATTCAGAATTACAACCGCCAGGTTCAATAATGCCGCAAAACTTATCCAGGCCAGATACGGGGTCATTAAATACCCCGCAGTTTTATTAACCCTTTCAAATTCTTTTATGCAGATAGCTACGAACACTCCCAGTATCAGTATTTCTAAAAAGGCCAGAAACGGCTGCTTTAGGCCGAAGAATATTCCCGACCATAAAAAATTTAGTACCAACTGGATATAGAAGGCCGAATAAGCCAAATCCTTATTTTTATTTGTTTCCGTATTCCACACCAGTCCGAAGCTGATTCCCATTAGTAAATACAGTGAAGTCCACACCGGACCGAATAACCAGTTCGGGGGGTTAAACCAGGGCTTTGCCAGTCCTGCATACCAGGTGGGGATGGCCGGTATTGTGAACAGGCCGCCGGCTATTCCGATCAATTCTGAAATCCCTACCCCGATCGCTATTCGTTTTAATAGCTGTAGTTTCACCTTCTTTATCATAGCATTTTGTCGCCGCAGATTTTATTTATTATTTATTAATGTTCCATCGCTTGAATTTTTAAATTACGCGGCATTTTTTCTATCGCGTATCTTAAAGCCGTCCTGGGCATTTTATCTTTCTTCTTCATCACATAATCAAAAATCGGCTTTTGCTGAGCCTGACTGGCAGCTTTTAGCATCCACCCATAGCCTTTCTGTACTAAATCATCCGTGTCCGTAAGCAGGGCATCGCTGATTTCCAGAATTTCAGGCAGGAACAATCCCTTCTTGGCCGGAACAATCAGAGATACCGCCGCAGCTCGTTTCAGCCACCGGTTTGTTGACCTTGTCCATTCTTTGAGTGTGACTGTTTTTTCCGGGTACATCTCTAAAAGTGTTCCCACGGAGTGGTTGCATAGGGTATCGCAGGCTGCCCAGTTACTCACATATTTTTTTATCCATCTTTCAAACACTTCCATATCTTCTTTTCGATAGTATTTATGAATATAGTAAGACCAGTTACAGGCAATGAATGTTTCATCCATATAGCCTGACTGCCACAGCTGCTCACACAAATTAAATATTTCTGCCTTGCTGGAGTTTTTTATCTCGGAAAAATATTTCTTTCCGATTTTTGTTACCAGTGCCGTCTTTACCCCGTACATTTTAACCGCCTCTTTAAAAAATCTTTGTCCGGATTCTTTAGCTTTTTCATCACCGTTGGCTTTTAATTCTTCTCTGATTCGTAAAATCACGTTTTTCATATGCAATTTATCCGCTTAAACCAAAAAATATACTCCTGCTACTGCCATTATTCCGGCAATAATTTTCTTATAAATATTTTCTTTTTCTTTTAACCAAATTATTCCTAAAAGTACCGTAAATAATGTTGAGGTTTGGACAATCGGAATTACTCGTGTTGCCTCAGCCGTTTCCATTGCCTTTAGTTGCATCAGATATCCGGCCACATTCATTCCGGCCAGTACAAATATTTTCCACGATACCAGTTTAAATTCTTTTTTAATGACTTCCGGCTTCATTCCCGGCAGATATATAAATAAGGTGGGAATTGTCCACATAAGAATGTTATACGTAATTGCGTTGAAATATCCGACTCCCGACTTATCCAACATCCAGGCTAATCCCAGGGCAATACTGATAATTATTCCTATAACCATGCCCTTTTGGGATACTCGTTTTTGTTTATTACCGGCGGACACTAAAAATAACGAACCGATTATCAATATTCCGCCTAACAGTTTGGATACTGCCATTGTTTCTGCATACAGAAACAATGATCCGGCGAATGCCACTAATACACTGATATTTGAAATTGTGGCAAATACGGATGCATCTAAAAGTTTTGCTGCTGTGAATCTGCCTCTTTCATATATTGCATAACCGAGGGCAGCGATTGTCACTACTCCCCAAGCCGCCGGATCGGCCGGAAAAACAAAAAATTTAAACCCGCCAGTTAAAAACGTAATTACCAGAGAAATTATTGCCGCTGAACCGTTAAACAGTATCGCCATTGCCCGGGGATTTTCTCCCTTAACCGCAATCAACCGCTGCAGCAGATTAAGTGCGGTAAAAAAAAGTACCGATCCGAACGCGAATATTATCCAGCTCATTTTTTTATTTTACTTCATTACTCCGCACCCTGCTTACCCGTCTGGATAGTTTAAAAACCGTTATGACCTGCGGAGGATGGAATCAAATCTGAATAATCTTTTAGCGCTTATCTCCCAATTCTGTTCTGTGTATGTCTGAAGCAGTCAGTTGTGTGATCATCCACCATCCCCGTTGCCTGCATGTGGGAATAAATTATCGTCGGTCCTAAAAAATTAAAACCGCGGGTTTTCAT
>Ga0172379_10005950_pt1 | contig 16674 bp, 16 predicted proteins | sample GrowelOW334metaG_FD_119756 | JGI IMG/M metagenome (GOLD analysis project Ga0172379, IMG submission 119756) | Groundwater microbial communities from an aquifer near a municipal landfill in Southern Ontario, Canada - Groundwater well OW334 metaG | ecosystem: Environmental > Aquatic > Deep... | reverse complement strand
GAACTGTGCGCGATTGTATATGTTCTACAAAAAGGATCAGTTGCTTCTGTATTAGCAGGACTGTTTTTTGGATTAGCATGGTCAACAAAGTCCATTGTCGTCTTTTTTGTTCCCGCGTACGTATTGTTATTGATCGCCCAGAAGAATGTTAAAGAATTAGTAATCGCCTTTGTTGTTATGATTGTTGTGATATTTCCTTGGTATCTGCAAGCGTATCAATGGACAGGAAACGCACTGTATCCGTTATTTGATAAAGTTCATGGGCAAGAACAGCTCATGGTGGAAGGTGTATCCTCGTGGAAACACTGGTTTATCCGACAGATACCTATAATGCTATTTGCTCCCGCCTACTCAGCCATTCATAAGGAAAGTTACACTTCACTGATTTTTGTTTTAGCTTTCCCCTTTTTGCTGTTACATGTTGGTAAGTTGTATAAGAAATTTCCTGGCCTTGTGATCTATGCTGTGACTTTTCTATTCCTATGGAGCCTGATTCCGCCAGTGTCGGTTCGGTATGTGCTTTCAGGATTTGCTGTACTGCTTTTTTTCACATTCTATTTTATTGAAATAGAGAGTGTTTCTTCTTTTGCAAAAAAGGTGTTTATACTTGTAGCTTGTTGCTCTATATGTATAAACCTGCTTATTCGTTTTGGTGCATCATATACGGCAATGCCATATTTGTTAGGGAAAGAAACTGAACAAACATATGTGCAACGGTATGCAGTTGGAATTGCGAAAGGTCCGTTAGAAACATGGTATTCTGGATATTGGAAAACCTATGAACGTAAAAAGTAAAACTCACAGTTCTCAAACAAATGATTGGCGTGCTATAGTGTTTGGCATATGCAAACCCAACAACAACCCGTAAACCCAGTACAAGATGCAGAAATCGCTGAAGAACAACAAACAGAAGTTCTTTCTACAGATGTTATCCCTGAAAGTGCCGTGGCTGAACCTGTCGAAATTGCTACAAATCCAACTGATACGTTAGTTCCTTTACAAGGACTCATTGAAAATCAGATTGAACGATTAGACGAACTTCACTCTCAACTCAAAGAAACAACCGAACGATCTCGCTCAATCATTGAAAATGATGAAGAACTTCAAAAAGTTGAGGAAGAAACAAAAACAGTAGCGAATAAAGTCAAAGAACGTAAGAGTGTTGTTGTGAACTCTCCTGAGTTTCGTGAGATTCGAGCAAAGACAGTGGAGTTGAAAGATGAAATTAAAGAGCTCGAAGAATCGCTCAACTCTCACCTCCTTTCATACTACCAAACAACAGGAGTGAAAACTGTTGACATGAGCAGTGGTGTCCAGCGTGAATTTAAAATCACAGCAAAAGTACTTTCAAAAAAGGAGTAACTTATGGCAAATTCAGCTATTAAGTCCCCAAAATATCTCGATGAAGCATTCGAGGATGTCTGCAAAGAACTCGTTGAGGTTTTTTTAAAAAAGCATAAAGACTATGGAAAAGGGAACATCTTGGAAATTGAAGAGATGGGTATTGCCTTTCGGGAAGCAGAAAAAGTTAGCCGCTTAAAGAATCTCTTATCAAAAGGTGGAGATCCAGTAAATGAATCCGTTGAGGATTCTTGGACAGATCTAGCTGTATATGCAATCATTGCAAAATTGTTCCGTAAGGGATGGTTTCAAAAGCTCGAAGTAAATCCAGAGAGAAAATAGAACTACTTTGTTCTCTTAATTGTCTTATCTACCACAATATGGTCCATGACCATGGTTTCGGGACGTTCTAGCGCAAAAACAAGTACCTCTGCCATGTCTTTTGGATCGATCCATCCGTTCGTATCTTTGATATTTCCAGCCTTTTTAAAAAGGTCTGTTTGCATTCCACCAGGATAAAAACCAATAACTCGAACCTTTGTATCTTCAAGTTCTGCCTTCATTGCTTCTGTGAATCCTTGAACACCATACTTTGTCGCGCTATACACATTGACATTAGCGCGGGTTCTTATTCCCAAGACGGACGAAACGTTTACGATAGTCCCACTGTTATTGTTTTTCATCTGGCCAATCACGGCTTTTGTAGAAAAAATGACACCCTTAAGGTTGATATCTACTGCCTGAGCAATTTTATCGGGATCAAGTTGTTCGAGTGGGGCTTCAATCCATACGCCAGCGCAATTGATTAAAAGATCAATATGCCCTGCTTGAAGTATTGCCTGTTCAATCTGTGAGTACTGGGTGACATCGCACTGTACTGTGTGGAGATTTAATGATCGTACTGCCTGTTGTTGTTTTCGTAGCTGCTCAATATCACGTCCGCATATCCATACATGCATCCCTTTTTGCAAAAGAAGCTTTGCGATTTCAAATCCTAGTCCAGAACTTCCACCAGTAATGAATGCTGTTTTATGTTGAAGTTGCATGAATTTACTGTACACACTTTCAATAGTGGTGACAAGCTGAAAGATTTACTCTTCTTTTTCAACAGAGATGGAACACTCGGTGAGAAGTGCTGCGACAGCTCCTACTGCAGCCAGCATTGGCGCTAATACTGCACCAACTACTCCAACGGTCATGGGGAACTCTACAACGATTTTGCCTTTTTTATCCTTGATAGATATTTTGCGAACATTTCCTTCTTTGATGACCTCTTTGACTTTTGCAAGTACTTCCTCACCCTTAATGTTGAATGTTTGTGTTGTTTTCTTTTTTGTTGGCATGGGTACTCCTTTAGAGAAATTGTAACATAAAGAAATTGAAGAATGATAGAACGTAGGAACAAGAGTATAATACAAATATTCCGGGTTCTGATTACCCAGAAGTTAATGTTCGGGGTAGAAGAATTCAAGAAAAGTGCTTCGGGAAAAAGTGTTATCATCCTTTTCATTATATAGATATTTTGAATAATAAAGGTCGATATGCGTTCCTTGGAAGAGATACTAATAAAAGAAAAAGTTTAATTGCATTGTTGAATAACTATATTTTAAGCATAAATTTCAAAATATTTTCATCATTTGTTGATAAACAAAAATTAGCGCTAAAATATGGTTCTTTTGCTGACGGAGAGCTAACAAAGATTGGAAAAATACGGCCAAATATTCATGCTTGTTCAACCCCAAGAAAAATTAATCTTTACTCAGTGGCACTTAAGTATTTATTGCTTCAATATCATGAATATTTAAAAGAGAATCATAAGAAGGGAATAATTATTGCTGAAGCCAGAGGAGAAAAAGAAGACCTCAGCCTTTTAGATGCTTTTTACCAATACCAGAGAGTGGGTGTTGGGTCACTTAGCGGAAAACATTTACGTACTAATATCGTTGATTTACTTGTAATAAGAAAAGCACAGAACCATTTAGGACTTCAAATAGCTGATTTAGTTACATATCCTCTTTATGATTATAAAGTTCCAGATCATAACGTAAGAAACGACCATTTTATTTCTCTTACATCATTTGAGAAGAAGATTAAATCAATCAAAATATTTCCCTAATAAACAAAAAAGGGGTTTCCCCCTTCTTGCGAATGAAATACTTCATTCCCAATTAGTAGTTTATTGTATGATGCTAATAAAGTCAATCATTTGTACAAGGTACCCATCTATTGAATTATTGATTGCAGCTTGAGTAGTAGCTATTCAGCATATTAAGTTTTTCTTGCTGCAATGTTTTCCAATCATCTTGCAATAGTCCACCCGTATCCCCAGAGTTTGGATTCCAGCTCCAGTAGAAGGTGCTGCAGATGCGTTTTGTTTTAAAATAGCTTGTGAGAGCGTTTTGCCAAGTTACATCTTTTGGATCACCTCCACCGTACTTTCCACCCCACTCGCCGGGAACTATCGCATAACCTTTATCTGCCATGAAACCAAAGTGCGCATTCCATATACTTGCCATGTTATTTGGGAAGTTCCCTTCATTAAAGTACCCTTGGTTATACACATCCGGTCCGTAAACATGTGGTGAGAGCACGAGCTTGCTCGTAGGAATTTCGCTATTTGAAATTGGAGCACAGTTCATTGGTTCTAAACTTCCACCCCACCAGTGCCCGATATTACCAGAACAAGTTGAGCTTTCTTGTACGCCTTCGACAAAGATCAAAATATTTGGATTAACACTCAGCACGGCTTTTCCTGCTTTTTCTGCTGCGATCTTCCAGTCATTACTCGTGTTACCCGTTCCCCAAGTCACTTGGCCGTGGGGTTCGTTCTTTAAATCAATTCCCATAAAGTATTCAAGGTTTTTATATCGTTGAGCGACAAATTTAAGATCGTCAATCCATTGTTGTTCGCTATATGAAGAGGTATACCAAAGTTCTGTGATGTCATTGCAGTCCGGTCGATGATGATCAAGCAACACAAACATTTGCTGTGCATTGAGTTCATTGATGATTTTGTCCATTACCTGCAAACTGTTCAAACCATTGAGGTCAGTGTTTAACGAATATTCAATTGAGCTTGTCCCTGATGAATTTATGCTTGCCGGACAAAATGGGATTCTCACAGCATTCACGTTTGCGCTTTTCATTTGCACAATCATGTCTTTCCAGTTTCTTGCCCATAGACCGTGGACGACGTGAGTTGGGGTATCAAATCCGAACCAATTGACTCCGCGAAATCGAATTGGTGCATTGTTTTTATATATGATGCCATTTTGAGTAGAATATGTGCCAATTGAAGGGGCGGGATTAGGTGTTGAAGTTGGAACTGGTGTAGGTGTTGCGATTGGAAATGGCGTTGGAACAGGAGTTGCTACGGGTGTTGGAGTTGGGGTTGGAATTGGGGTTGGAGTTGGGCTAGCAATAGGAGTGGGGGTTGGGTTTGGAGCTGTTGATCCTGAGAACTGGAAAAATCCTCCACAATGTAACCATTCGGATTGCTTGTACCCTGCTCCGCAACCATTGTCATTACTGTAAGATCCGGTTGAATAGACATTTGCTTGTTCTGTTTCAAAGATTGTATTTCCAATAGTGAGTTTATCTACATGCAAATTTCGATCTTGTCCATTTGCATAAAGATCATTCGTAAATTCAAGTTTTATTTGACCTACACTCACCGGGGCGTTGTGCACATACATATATGTTCTGGAATTTCCATCAATGATAGAGAACGTTTGAACGACTGTATTATTGATGAGTAAGTTTATGGTTGGATAGATCCCGTTTGCAGGAGTTCCCTCTGCATAGATAACGACAATGGAGTTTGGATCAATGGGATTTGAAAACGTTCGAAGAGTTGGTGCTGCGAATACTTGAAAAGCTTGAAGCGAAATTAAAAGTATTGCGACCGCACATAAACTGGACAGTAGTTTATAGAATCGTTTCATAGATTGAGTTGGCATACTACGATGAAAAGTATTATGGTGTCAATACAAAACCATTACAAAATACATACAATTGAAAAGTACCAGACCAAAAGCTTTTAAATTATTACCAAGTTCTTACGTCAATTAGTATTTCAAGTGAAATTGGACAGCTTTTGTCATACATGTTAGTCTAAATATTAGTTATTATGAATAACATAGGGCAAGTATTGTCGTCACAGGTTTCTTTAGAAAAACCCAATCCGAAAGTTTCGATGTTTTTCGTTGGATTGCTTATATCTACTGAACTCATAAGTATTGGAGTGATTGTAATTTTAGGACTTCTTTTGAGTAAGTCATTCCTGACAATACAGGCTCTTAAAAATCAACAAAATGAAGCTTTAAAAGATAATGACAGATGTATTACTGCACAAATTACCTATAAAAAACCTGATCCCATAATCGAGTGGACTTCTTATTCATTTGATAATTTGCAGTTTTCTTATCCCAAACACTGGAATTTGCAAGTCGGAATCGATAAAAGCGTCACAATATCAAGTCCAAGTGAAGCAGAAGAGTACCGACTTATCATCCTCCCGCATGATCCTGTTAATGATACAAAAGCTTTACAAGATGTTGAATATTATATTTATCTGAAAGAGTATTTGAGTAGAAGTAAGCAAAAAGATGACTGTTACAAAAAAGAAAAGAGCTATGATCATTGTATTGCTCAAGTCCCAGGTCCCAGAAACTGGAATTTTCTTGGAAATCCTGATTTGTTTTCTAATAGCTTTTCTACCCAAGAACTTGAACCAAGATTTCCAATCTTAGATAGAGAGGATCAGGAGAAAAGTATCGAGAATGAATATATGCTCATATACAAAGGATATCCATATCAAATAAATATAGCTGCACCAAAAGAATCATATCTATATGGTAATCCTGATAAAAAAGATGCTGAACACCCAATACTTCAAATACTTAAATCAATAAAACCTTCTAATTAAGAGAGCTAAATAAGTAAAGAATAAACAGACCACAACACAACGGTCGTAATGGAAAGCTCTTTAGCCTTGTTAAATTTAATTGAGGAAGCAATTCTATATAAAATTAATCCTTGAAGTACTGAAATGGAAATGCCCCAAAATATTGGATGGAATGATATTATTCTATATTTATCAATTGTAAACCTTATGAAGAACATGATGAAAGTTAAAGATATATATAAAAAAATTGAAGCTATGACCAAAGAAGTATATTGAAGAAGATTTTTCATAATACATTTACTCTACTGTAATTCATATTGAAAATCAATTGAGACATGACTGGTTGATATGATGTATTCTGTCGTCTCAAATATCTTACGCATTAACCCCGTGGCACTTTTTATATTTCTTGCCACTTCCGCATGGACAGGGATCATTTCTGCCAATTTTTGCATGAGCCACACCTGGTTGAACTCGTTGCGCTGGAACAGCAGCCTTTCCTAAGGCCGAAGCGAAATCATTCAAAGTCCCTTTTGTAGAACTTGGAGTTTCATTCATTTGTTTTGCCTGTTGAGCTTCTTCGGCAATTGATCCTGAAAATACTTCTTGTTTTATCTCGACTGCTTGTTGTGCTGGAGAAGGCTGTTCTTGCGCGACTGCCTGAATTCTGTAGATGCGTTTCACCACTGAATCATCAATACGATTCATGAGTGCTTCGAACATTTCGAACGATTCTTTTTTGTATGCAGAAAGCACGGCTTGCTTATCTCCTCGAAGCCAAATCCCCTCTCGCAAGTTGTCCATGTTATCAAGATGTTCCATCCACTCTTCGTCGAGTGTTGAAAGCACAATGAACTTTTCCATGTCATTGAGGACTTGTTCACCATATTGATCGATGCGCTGTTGATAAATACGATCAGCCAAATTAATAAGGAGCTCTTGAATTTCTGTTGGAGAACTTTTTTCCAAGATCTGTTTTCGAATTTGCTTTTGTGAGAGTTCGTCGAATGGAATGATCAGGTTGAACTCTTTAAGGACTTCATTGATTTCTTCCTCGGTTGGAGTTTCAGAAACATTCATTGTGACCAAAGAAGCAATGCTTTCATGTATATTCTTTGTAATCTGTTCACGAAGAAGCTGGGTTTTGTCTAAAAGCATATTTCTACGACGAGCGTAGACAACTTCACGTTGCTTGTTCATCACATCATCAAACTCAACCAAACGTTTACGTTGATCGAAGAAAAATCCTTCAACTTTGACTTGAGCTTGCTCAATAGCTTTTGAGATCATGCCATGTTCAATCGGCTGATTTTCATCAATTTTCAAAAACTCCATGACTTTACTGATTTGTTCACCACCAAAGAGGCGCATGATTTCATCTTCGAGCGAAACAAAAAAGCGTGAGGAACCGGGGTCACCTTGACGGCCGGAACGACCTCTTAACTGGTTGTCGATACGGCGAGACTCATGCCGCTCTGTGCCAAGAACATGGAGTCCACCTGCTGCTGCGACCTTATCATGTTTTTTTTGCCAGGTTTCTTTTGCCTTTTCATATTCTTTTTCTGTTTTGAAGTCATTCTTTTCTGGCTTTGCTCCACCTAGGACGATATCAACTCCACGACCAGCAATGTTTGTAGCAACTGTAATAGCTCCTGGTTGCCCAGCATCAGCGATGACAAACGCTTCTTTTTCGTGATTTTTCGCATTTAATACTTTGTGTGGAACTTTTTTACGCTCCAAGAGTTCTGCAATAATGTCGTTGTGCTGAATAGAACGCGTGCCAATGAGAACTGGCCTTCCGAGTTTGTACATTTCCTCAACTTCTTTGACGATTGCCGCGTACTTTGCTCGAGTTGTCTTGTAAATGAGATCCGCAGAATCTTGTCGTTGAACAGGTAAGTGTGTGGGGATTACCAACACGTCAGCATTGTAAATCTTCTTAAACTCTTCGGATTCAGTTGCAGCTGTTCCCGTCATACCAGAAAGTTTTTTGTACAAGCGGAAATAGTTCTGAAGAGAAATAGTTGCGAGTGTACGTGATTCTTGCTGAATTTTAACGTTTTCCTTAGCCTCGATTGCCTGATGAAGTCCATCGCTATATCGGCGGCCATACATCAAACGTCCAGTGTGCTCATCAACAATGATGACTTCACCTTCACGCACAATGTAGTCTTTATCACGTTGGAACAATGTTCGTGCTCGTAAGGCTTGTTCGATGTGGTGAATCGTGTCAAAGCTTTCCTCATAAAGATTTGTGATTCCTAACTTTTTCTCAACGCGTTTGACACCTAAGTCCGTGAGTGTTGCTGTTTTCATTTTTTCATCAACAGCGTAGTCAGCATCTTTAGTCAATGTCTCTATGTGTTTTGCATAATCGTAGTATTTTGATGTTGGTTCAACATCAGGAGCTGAAATGATGAGTGGGGTGCGAGCTTCATCAATGAGAATAGAATCCGCTTCGTCAACAATGGCGTATTGGGGTTCTCGTTGAACGATTTCCTCTGCAGTTCGTGCCATGTTATCGCGCAAGTAATCAAACCCAAACTCATTGTTTGTCCCGTAGGTAATATCAGCAGCATATGCTTCTTTTCGTTGGACTGGCCTGAAATGTTCGAGACGATCATCACCACGATCTTCTCCCTTAAATTCTGGATCATATAGAACTGCCTGATCATGAATGATGACACCAATGGAAACTCCTAAGAATGAAAAGATTGGGCCCATCCATCCAGCACCTAGTTGTGCCAAGTAGTCGTTCACTGTAACGAGATGCGAACCTTTTCCTTCGAGCGCATTAAGATACAATGCGAGTGTTGCAGAAAGTGTTTTTCCTTCTCCTGTTTTTTGCTCCGCGATCTTTCCTTCATGGAATGCAATACCTGCAATGAGCTGGACATCATAATGACGCAATCCCACTGTTCTTTGGGAAACTTCTCGAACAACAGCAAACGCTTCGGGAAGGATTTCATCAAGCGTTTTTCCTTGGGATAATTGTTTTTTCAGCTCTGAAGTTTTTGCTGCTAATTTTTCATCTTTTAGCTTTTTTAATTCAGGTTCCAGTGCATTGATTTGCGCGACAATATGCTCATAACGCTTGAGGGTTTTTGTATTATCATCAAAAAGTTTTGAGAGAAACTTCAACATAGCACAATATTGTAACACGATCTCTTGAGTTTTTGGCAGATCATTGAGGAAACTTCATGTTGTTTCTTTTTTGTAAGAATTGGTGTGTATAACGGACGTATGTGGGCCCGCTCGTGGATGAGAAGTAGCTCCGAGAAGGCTGCTTGGCGGGTTCGATTCCCGTCGGGTCCACATCGCAAAATATGAAAAATCAGGTTGACAAAAATCGATATTTACGATAGTATATGTTCAATCTCGGAGCTGCTTCAAAAAGAACCCGCAAGGCAAAAACTTGCGGTTTTTTTATGAGCTGAATACTATTGCTGCAACTTGATTACTTCTTTCCCCACAAACTCCTGCAAAATATCTGGAACCTTTACACTTCCATCTACCTGCTGGTAATTTTCGAGAATTGCCCCTAGAATTCTAGGTGTCGCAACAACTGTATTGTTCAGTGTGTAAACATATTTTAGGCTTCCATCTTTTGTGCGGTACTTAATATTTAATCTTCGAGATTGGAAATCATTGAAATATGAGTCTGAATGCGTTTCGCGATATCTATCTTGCCCAGGGAACCAGACCTCGACATCATACTTGCGGCGCTGCCCTGCCCCAATATCGCCCGTGCACATTCTTAGCACTTGGTAAGGAAGCTTTAAATCTTGCAAAAGTTCTTCTGTGTGCCCAAGCATTTCATCGTGCATAGCACGAGTCACTTCTTCATCAGCAACTGTGTACACGACTTGCTCAACCTTATTGAACTGATGCACGCGGAAAATGCCCTTAGTATCTTTTCCATATGAGCCAACTTCTCGACGATAACATGGGGAAATTGCAACCATGCGATACGGCAAGTCCTTTTCATTTAGCACTTCATCTTTTCGATAGGCGGTGAGAGAGACTTCCGCTGTTCCAATGAGTTTCTGTCCATCTTGCGTGGCGTAGTGATCTTGCACACCCCATGGAAAATATCCTGTTCCCCACATCGCGTCATCATTGACCATCCAGGGAACAGTCATTGGAGTGTACCCTTTTTTGATCATCATTTTTAATGCGTACATGAGTAATCCATACTCAAGCAACACAAGATCATTCTTTGTATAGAACGCGCGGCTTCCCGCAATACGAACCGCTCGTTTGGTATCAAGTAAGTCAAGATTCTCAGCAATCTCGTCGTGTGTTTTTGGCTTGAAGGTAAAAGAAGGTTTCTCACCCCAAGTTTTTGCAACAACATTCCCTGATTCATCTTTTCCAATTGGGGTGTCGTGTGCAGCAGGATTGGGAACTTGCATCATTAAATCTGAGAAGGTTTCTTCAGCCTGTCGCAACTGAGGCTCGATGTCCTGTAATTTTTGCTTGAACTCTCGTCCAGTAGTTATTTCTTCTTCTGTTGGTTTTCTTCCTTTAATCGTTGAGAGATGCGCATTTGCATCTGCTCGGAGTTTTTCAACTTTTTGAATAAGCGAACGTCGTTCTTCATTAACGCGCAAAACCTCGTCAACGATTTCGGGATTAAGTTGCTTGTGTGCAATTGCTTGCTTGAGTTCTTCGGCGTTTTGTCGAATGTATTGAATATCTAACATGATTCCTCCTTAACTCGTAAAAATTCACGAATATCTTTTTTGATTCCTTCAACTTTAATGAATGAAAGCGCTTCGTTTGGAGTGACCCATTTGAACTCAGAATGTTCGCTACTAATGATAACTTGTGGTTTTGTTTCTACCTGTGCCCAAAATGTTATGCCAATAAGTTCATTTTCCGCAAGCTCTTCTCCACGAAATATTTTCCAGTTCCTCAACATGTTCACAATCTTAAAATCTTTGATGCCAGTTTCTTCCTCATATTCTCTTCGCAAACCCGTTTCGACAGTTTCAAATTGATTGATGCGCCCATACGTGATTTCCCATTGGTCTGGTTGGTGTTCAAGATCATTAGCCCGTTTAAGAATAAGAATATCTCCAGTGGATACGTCTTCAAGCACAGCTCCAGCTGCGACCATAAATCTTCCAACTCCTATATTTGATGTGTACACATCTACTCCTTTATATACAAAAAACCACGCCCTTGCTCCTCGAAAGGACGCTTGTGCGTGGTGCCACCTTATTTGTACTCGTTCCTGCTATAACGGGCTTACCCGTGCCAGATTTACTGGCCAGCTTTGCGGTTGGATGCCGCGTCAGCGCTGTTTTCTTGATTAATTTATTGTATCATTAGCGCATGAATATGAGAAGCATATACCTTGTTCGTCACTGTGATTACGAAAATCCACTCAATATTATTCCTGGTCGACTTCCCCTCCCCCTATCTTTGGCCGGAAAAGAGCAAGCTAAAAAACTCGCGAAGTACTTTGAGGACAAGAACATACAAAAGATCTATAGCAGTGCTGTACTTCGATGCAAGCAGACTGCACAGATCATATCGCAAGACCGTATACGAATTGAGTTTGATAAACGCTTACTAGAATCGATCACAGCATATCAAGGATTCTCTTTTGGAGATAAACCGCTTGATTGGGCAGAGTTTCATAAACATAGAGACGAGCTTGGTGGGGAAAGTTATGTTGATATTTGGAATCGAACTGAATCATTTTTCCTCGATGTTATGCAAAAAAATGAAGGTAATAGTATTGTCTCTTCCCATGGCGATGAGCTATTTATCCTATATTTAGTCGCACGTAAGAAACCTGTCCCTGATTTGAGTATCCTTGATTTGGAAGATATTATGGGCTCTGATGAGTACCAGCAAAAATGCTCCATACGCGAAATTATATGCGAAAGTGGTAGTGTCATTGAGGTAAAACCAATGATTACACAAGAGGCCTTACCAGGCTTACTCTAGATACTTACACGACCATTTACAGGGATATAATAATAGTTATGGAGACAGATAAAAAGCGGCTTGATCTTAAGGATGTACTCAAAAAGATTCCAATGAGGGAAATCTTAAGGATTCTTGGGGGGACCATTATTTGTTTTTCTTCTGTATTCTTTGCAGGACAAGTATTTTACGATAGATACATGAATTCTCCCTCACAAGCAGAAGTAACTGAATCCGAGGCTGAAATTGCTATAGAGGAACTTGATTGGAACTATGATGAGGGGAGCTTATCTTTTTTCGCAATTTCAAGCGATAGTCATAACCCTGTAGAAAAAATCATTGTATGGTACACGAAGTCAGAAATCCTTAATCCGACGAAAGTTGGTGAAATAGAAGTAGTTGTTGGAGATGCTAGGGACTACTTTAGATTTCAGAGCGACACATTGAAAGATCTTTCGGATGGTTCAATCATTTTATTAGATCTACAAACAACCGATGGCACTGTATACAAAAATAGTGTGCAAATTATTGTTAGTGTTCCATCTAAGCAGGAAACTACACCAACTCCCGTTCCTTCCCAACAATCTTTACCCGAAGAATCTGGAAATTTCTTTAATCCTCAATCACTAATCAATTAGGATTGCTGAAAAACCTTGATGAGGAAAGTGATGTGATCGTCTGGTGTTTTCCCAATAAGCTCAATACCTTTATGGATATCTTCTCGTGAGACATTGCGCGCAAAAGCCTTGTCTTTAATCTTTTTCTTGATGGATGTTGTTTCCATATCTTGAAAACCATTTGGGCGCATGAGTGAAGCAGCATGCATAAGGCCAGAAATTTCGTCACATGCAAAAAGATATTTTTCTAACAGTGTTTCGGGTTGTTTTCCAGTTCTATCTGGCGCATGGGCGGCGATAGCATCTTTGAGTTCTTGTGGATATTCAGATAAAAGTTCTGTAATTGCTTTATTGGGATGCTCATCCGGGAACATTTCCCAGTCGAGATCGTGCAAGAGGCCAGATTGATACCAGAGCTCCAGATTTTGTCCTAGTTCTTTTGCGTATGCTTCCATTGCCCTAGCAACCATTTCAGAATGTTTCACAAGTGCTTGGTTCTTCATGTATTCTGCAAGAAGATGTACAGCTTTTGATCTTTCTGGCAGAGTAACTGGTTGCGCTGTTGTGTTTTCAACAATTGTTGCTTTGGGGGTTTTTGAAGGCATTGTTTTTGGTGTACCAACTCTTCGAAGTGTTGGGAATGCGATCACTTCTTTGATAGCCCAGGTATTTGTTAAGAACATGACCAAGCGATCGATACCAATACCAATTCCGCCGAGTGGGGGCATTCCATATTCCATTGCTTCCAAAAATTCTTCGTCTGTTGGTTGCGCCTCCTCATCTCCTTCACGCATGTGCTTTTGCTCAACTTCAAAACGCTTACGCTGTTCGATGGGATCAGTAATCTCGCTCCATCCGTCAGCAATTTCTTTTCCACCGATATATCCTTCAAAACGCTCAACAAGTTCTGGATTGTCACGATGTTGTTTCGCAAATGGACTCACTTCTTTTGGATAATCAATGATCCATGTGGGTTGAATGAGCTTGGGTGTAACGAGGTGATCAAAAAGAGAAAACACAGCCTTTCCTCGAGAGAATGAGCCCGTGAGTGTGATGTTATGCTTTTTTAATGTATCTTGAAGATCGGCATCAGAAGCTTTTTCAACATCAAATCCTTCATGTTGTTTAATCGCATTAACCATAGTTATGCGTGGCCATTTGCCGCTGAGATCAACACTATGATCGCCTATGTTGATCGTTTGGGAATCATATAGCTTTTGCGCTAAATGCTGGAACAATCCTTCCGCGACATCCATAATGCGGCTGTAATCAGCGTAGGCTTCATACCACTCGATCATGGTAAATTCGGGTTGATGCGTGTGGTCAATGCCTTCATTGCGAAAGTTGCGGGCAATCTCAAAGATTCGCTCATAGCCCCCAACAATGAGCCTTTTGAGGTACAGCTCTGGGGCAATGCGAAGGTAAAAATCAGTATCAAGCGCGTTCATGTAGGTGGTAAAAGGTCTTGCGTTGGTACCGCCATACAAAGGTTGCAAGACTGGCGTTTCAACTTCTGTATAGTCTTGGGTGTTTTGTAGATAGTTGCGAATTTCTTTTACAATCTTCCAGCGCGCATCAAGAAGTTTTTTTACATCGGAATTAATAATTAGATCTAAGTATCGCTTGCGATAGCGTGTTTCAGGATCATCTAGTCCCTGCCAACTTGTGGGAATTGGGCGTAGCGATTTTGAAAGTACAGTAAAATGTTCAGCAAAAATTGATTGTTGTCCTGTTCGGGAAATACCTGCGGTTCCCGTCACTCCAATATAATCGTGAGTATCAATAAAGCTTAGTGTACTGAAATGTTCCCCAAGTTTTTCTTGATGAAACACCACTTGTATGGTTCCAGATTCATCACGAACATCAGCGAACATAAGTTTGCCATGCTCGCGTATAGAGATAATTCTTCCGGCTATGGTTACACTCTCATTAGAGCTCGCTAATGCTTCTGCAATACGATGCGTTTTATTGAAAAAATATGGATGGGGATTAATACCCAAGGATTCTAATTTCTTGCGTTTTTCGATTTTTGCTTCACGAGAATGGTCTAAACGGCTGCTCATGCAATATCAATGATACTATATTTTATCTTTCCTGCGGGAACCTCAATTTCAATTTCCTGGCCAACTGTTTTTCCAACAAGAGCTTTGCCAAGGGGTGATTGATGTGAGATCTTTTTTTCAAGAGGATTTGCTTCCCATTCACCAACAATGTGATAGACATGCTGTTGTCGTCCGTTCTTTACCGTGACTTTGCACCCAATATCAACTTGTGATTTTTTCTTTTTGCTTGCTGTACTTGCAACAACATTTGCATTGGCAAGCAGAGCTTCGAGCTCTTGAACTTTGCCTTCAATAAAAGCAAGATCTTCACGAGCGGAATGATATTCAGCATTTTCACTAAGATCGCCAAAAGAGCGGGCGGTTGCAACGCGCTCAATTGCTTTCGGCAACTTCTCATCCTTTAGAACTTGCAGTTCTGACTGCATTTCATCGTAGCCTTGCTTTGTTAATTGAACTTGTTGTTGATTCATATCGGCCTCTTTTACAGAGTGTAAGAATAAGCTAGAGTTGCATTTTAGAGCCTTTTATTCAGGCTGTCTAGTGTTTATCTTGGAATATTTGAGCCTGGTGATTGGCGTTTTCGTGCTAAGTTAAGTTCTAAAAGTGCTTTTTTCAATGATGCTTCTGCGATCATCGTTTGTCGTCTATCTAGTTTTGTTTTCATCGCTTCTTCTGCTTTCTTTCTTGCTTCTTCAGCTTGAGCAACAGTAATATCGCGTTCAAGTGTTGCTGTATCGGTAAGAACAGTCACAACACTATCTGGAGAAACATCAAGAAATCCATTGAGAATGACAACAGATGCATACTGTCCATCTTTTTTGTACTTGAGTTCTCCGGTTTGCAGCTTTGTGAAAAGCGGAATATGGTTTGGAAGCACGGTGATTTCACCTGTTACTGTTGGTACACTTACGAGCTCAACGTCCATTTTCAGAAGTTCTTTTTCCTGTGTGATGATGTTGAGCGTAATGTTCTTCATTTTTTACTACTTGAATGACCACTAGAGTGTTTTTGCTCTTTCCACTGCCTGATCAATGGTTCCAATCATATAGAATGCCTGCTCAGGAAGCGCATCGTGCTTTCCTTCAAGGATTTCTTTGAATCCCCGTACAGTTTCAGCGATTGAGACATATTGTCCAGGAATAGAAGTAAACTGTTCTGCGACAAAGAATGGTTGGGTCAAAAATCTCTGGATTTTTCGTGCGCGTGAAACAGTGAGCTTGTCTTCGTCGGAAAGTTCATCAATTCCAAGAATCGCGATAATATCTTGAAGATCTTTGTAACGCTGTAAAACTTTTTGAACACCACGAGCAACCTCATAATGTTCGACACCAACTGTGTCCGCACTCAAGATCTTTGAGTTTGAGACTAATGGATCGACAGCTGGATATAAACCTTGTTCTACTAGAGCACGATCCAAAGCAATTGTTGAGTCCAGGTGGCTGAATGTTGTTGCTGGAGCTGGATCTGTGTAGTCATCTGCTGGAACATACACTGCCTGGAATGATGTAATGGAGCCATTCTTTGTTGAAGTGATTCTTTCTTGAAGCTCTGCCATTTCTGTCGAAAGGTTGGGTTGATATCCCACCGCTGATGGAATCCGGCCTAATAATGCTGAAACTTCAGAACCAGCTTGTGAGAATCGGAAAATATTGTCTATGAACAACAACACATCTTCGTGAAACTTATCGCGGAAATGCTCTGCCATCGTAAGTGCTGTTAAAGCAACACGCAAACGGTTTCCGGGTGGTTCATTCATCTGTCCAAACACCATGACAGTGCTATTGATAACGCCAGAATCTGACATTTC
>Ga0172379_10005949_pt1 | contig 16677 bp, 10 predicted proteins | sample GrowelOW334metaG_FD_119756 | JGI IMG/M metagenome (GOLD analysis project Ga0172379, IMG submission 119756) | Groundwater microbial communities from an aquifer near a municipal landfill in Southern Ontario, Canada - Groundwater well OW334 metaG | ecosystem: Environmental > Aquatic > Deep... | reverse complement strand
TTCAATCGGTCCTTACTCGCTCATCACTCAGCAGCCGCTCGGAGGTAAGGCTCAAGGCGGAGGCCAGAGATTCGGAGAAATGGAAGTCTGGGCGCTTTTGGGACACGGCGCCGCTCACACTCTTCGCGAAATGCTTACTATAAAATCAGACGATATTATGGGACGTTCGGCGGCGTTTGATTCCATTGTAAAAGGAGAAACAATCAGCCAGCCGAACCTGCCCGCTTCGTTCAATGTTCTCTTGAACAATTTGCGAGGCTTGGCGCTTGATGTTGAACTTATGAAAGGAGGCGTAGGAATCGGTGAAAAGAGGTCGAAAGCAAAGAACGCAAACAATCAACTCTAATCCTACAAATTTTTTGCCCACGAAAAATTTTAAAGAAAAAGAAAAATTTTTCCGCAAAGCCAATGGGCAAAAATTTTAAAGGATAAACTAATATGAAATCAAAACTAATAACTGAAAATTCAAACGATTTTGATTCAATAATGCTTCGTCTGGCCTCTCCGGATCGAATCAAAGAATGGTCATTCGGTGAAGTGACCAAGCCGGAAACCATCAACTACAGGACCCAAAGAAGCGAAAAAAGCGGTTTGTTTGATGAAAAAATATTCGGTCCGGACAAAGACTTTGAATGTTATTGCGGAAAATATCGCGGTATCCGCTACAAAGGAATTGTCTGTGAAAAATGCGGAGTTGAAATCACCAGATCAATCGTCCGCCGAGAAAGAATGGGACATATAGAATTGGCCACGCCGGTTTGCCATATCTGGTTTCTCCGAAGCATGCCTTCGCGTTTGGGACTTGTGATGGGAATGACGGCAGCCGATCTTGAAAAAGTCATTTATTTCGCCGGATATATTATCACCAAAGTCAATGAAGGCGAAAAAGCCCAGATTTTCAAGGATTTGGATTCGGAATTCAAATCAAAAGTGAAAGCTGTCGGCGATGAAAAAACCAAAGAAGCTTTTAAAGAAAAATTGGTGTCTGCCAAAAAAGAAATTGAAGGCATCAGAGAAGGAGCGGTCTTGGATGAAATTTCCTATCATAATTTCTCTTTGAAATACGGCACGCTTTTTGAGGCGGAAATCGGTCCGGAAGCAATTTATAAAATTTGCAAAAATATAGATCTTAAAAAACTGGCGGACAGTTTGGAAAAAGCTTTGGAAGACGCCGGCGGAATGGAAAGAGAAAAAATAAATAAAAGATTGAGCTTGGTGCATTCAATGATTCATACCGAAATTCGTCCTGAGTGGATGTTTCTGACCAGAATTCCGGTCATCCCTCCGGCGCTTCGCCCGATGGTTCCGCTGGACGGCGGACGCTACGCCACTTCGGATGTCAACGATCTCTACAGAAGAGTGATCAACAGAAACAATCGCTTGAAAAAACTGAAAGAAATCAGCGCTCCTGATGTCATTCTCCGAAATGAAAAAAGAATTTTGCAGGAAGCGGTTGACTCATTGATTGACAACTCAATCCGCCACGGCAATTCAACTCTTTCGGCCATGAACCAGTCGCAGAGAAGGCCGTTAAAATCGCTTTCCGACAACTTGAAAGGCAAGAGAGGATTATTCAGGCAAAATCTTTTGGGAAAGCGCGTGGACTATTCCGGCCGTTCGGTTATCGTTGTCGGTCCGGAACTTCACTTGAATCAATGCGGTTTGCCGAAGCATATGGCTTTGGAGCTTTTCAGGCCGTTTGTCATTTCACAGCTTTTGAAGAGGGAATTGGCTTATAACATTCGCGGAGCCGGACGTCTTATTGAAGACGATATTCCGGAAGTTTGGGCAATTCTTGAAGAAGTCATTAAGGATAAATACGTTCTATTAAACCGCGCTCCTACCTTGCACAGGCTCGGTATTCAAGCTTTCAAGCCGATTTTGATTGAAGGTAACGCCATTCAAGTGCACCCGCTGGTTTGTCATGCTTTCAACGCCGACTTTGACGGAGACCAGATGGCTGTTCACGTTCCGCTTGGCGAGGAAGCCCAGCTTGAAGCCAGAGAAATTATGGCTTCGGATAAAAATATTTTGAAGCCTGGAAACGGCGATCCGACAATTTCAAACAAAATGCTTGATATTGTTCTCGGCTGTTATTGGATGACGAAAATTATTCCGGGAGCCAAAGGCGAAGGCAAATATTTTTCGGCGCCAAACTCCGCCATCACTGCTTTTGACTTCGGCGTTTTGGACTTCAGGGCGAAAATAAAAGTTTTGGGAACCGATAAGCCGAAGTATAAAGAATTCGGCGGAAAAGTTTTTGAGACATCTGTTGGAAGATTGTTGTTTAACACAGTTTTGCCATCGGATTATCCATATATAAACTCGGATATTGAAAGAAAGAAAATGTCTGCGTTGGTAGATGATTTGATTGGCAGATATGGCATTGCCAATATTCCGCAGATCGTGGACAAGATTAAGCATTTCGGTTTTCAATACGCCACTTATTCCGGCGTAACTTGGGGCATTGACGATGTTATTGTTCCAGAAAAGAAAGCCGAGGTTATCAAGCGCGCTATGGAAAGATCAAACGACGTAGTCAGCCATTTCAACGAAGGGCTTTTGTCCGAAGAAGAAAGAATGCGCGAAAACGTGGAAATTTGGCAAGGCGCGAAAAATGAAGTGGAAAAACTTATTCCGGAATCGTTGCCGAAAAACGGCTCGGTTCACGATATGGTTTTTTCGGGTGCCAGAGGATCTTTCTCCCAGATTACGCAGATGGCCGGAATGAAAGGTTTGATTCAAAATACCATGGGCGAAACCATTGAGTTTCCAATTCTTTCGTCAATGAAAGAAGGCTTGACTCCTATTGAATATTTCATCACTACCCACGGATCCAGAAAAGGACTCACCGATACCGCCTTGAACACCGCCAAAGCCGGATACTTGACCAGAAAACTGTTCGTAGTCGCTCAAGATACGATGATTACGGAAGATGATTGTGGAACCAAGGACAGCGTTGTCATTAAAAGAAGCGGATCGGCTGGAATTGACACCGCGCTCTCCAAAAATGTCAGAGGCAGAATTTTGGCTGAAGATGTTGTCGGCAAAAATGGGGAAGTTGTTTTCAAAAAAGGACACACCATTACAAAAATGGACGCCTTGAAAATTCAGGAATCCGGAGCGCTTGAAGCCAAAGTACGCTCTCCGCTTTCCTGCAAAACCGTTCGAGGTGTTTGTGCTAAATGCTACGGGCTTGATCTTGGAAAAAATGAATTGGTAGGCTTAGGCGAAGCTGTTGGAACGGTTGCTGCTCAAGCCATCGGCGAACCCGGAACCCAGCTTACAATGAGAACTTTCCACTCCGGAGGAACCGCATCGGTTGGCGGAGACATCACTCAAGGTTTGCCTCGCGTTGAAGAAATTTTTGAAAAGCGAGCTCCGAAAAATCCGGGCGTAGTCTGTAAAGTTGACGGCGTAATTTCCAGCATTAAAGATTTGGGCAAAGAAAAAATAATCACAGTTTTGCCGGAAATTGAGAATAAATCAAAAACAAAAACAAAGAAAAGCGAAGTTGAATATTCGGCCAGCTTTAACAGAATGATTTTGGTCAAAGAAGGAGACAAAGTAAAGAAAGGAGATGTTTTGACCGACGGCTCCGTTGATATTGACGAGATGTTCAAATACGGCGGCAGAGAAAAAGCTCAAGAATACATCATCAGCGAAGTCTCAAAACCTTACGAGCTTCAAGGAGAAACGGTTTCCAGAAAGCATATTGAAGTTATCGTTCGACAAATGTTCTCTCAAAGAATCGTAACTGACGCCGGAGGCACCAGGCTTTCGGTTGGCGATGTAATTGATCCGTTTCATCTTCACGTTGAGAATGAATGGGCTAAAGAAAATAAATTGGAAGCGGCAAAAACCGAAGCCGAAGTTATGGGTATTTCCGAAGTTTCTCTCGGCAGAAAAAGCTTCTTGTCCGCGGCTTCTTTCCAACATACTACTCGCGTGCTCATCAATGCCGCTATTCGCGGAAACAACGACAAGCTTGTCGGACTTATGGAAAATGTCATCATCGGACGACTTATTCCGGCCGGAACCGGTTATGCCGGCTCGCCAAAGGAAAAACTGATTAACGATATGTATGATCAAAAGCCGGTTGAATCAAACCTCGCCATTGAAGAAGAAGTGGTTTCGGAAAGTTAACCCCGTTAGAAGTCCGATATGCTGCATATCGGCAGACGCGTAGACGCGTCTTACTTCTAATGGGGCACCCTGTGCAGGCTTTAGTTTGACAATTTTGTTCCAAATTAAATTCAGCCGGGAATTTTTTGCTTCGCAAAAAATGCCCGGCTGCGCACGCACCTGTTTTTTTCCGTATCCCATAATTTTGTTGTAGAATTAAACCTAGTCGGATTTAGTTTTTATTAACCATAGAACTTGCAAATTTGGTGATCTTTTTCCCCCATCCCTCCTGCCAGAGGAGGGATGTCGAGTCCGCGAGACAAGGTGGTGGGAGAAAAATTAGTGATAAAGTTTTCAACACCCCTCCGTCTCGCCCCGTTACAAATTTTACTGAAATCAAAATAATTCCATTTCTGACAGAATTATTTATAAATGTTTAGCAAGTTATTAAGCAAACATTCGGTGAAATTTGTAACGGGGCGAGCAGACTCAGCACCTCCACCTCATCTCAAGTGGAGGAGGGGAGAATTAAGAACCAAGTACGTAAGTTCTAAACAAAATGAATAAAAAAGGCTTTGCGGGAGTAGCGGCTATAATTATCATCGCGGTTGTCATATTGGGCGGCGGATATTATCTTGCGCAAAAAAGCGATTGGTTTTCGGGGAACGGAAATAATAATGCCGTTCAGCCTGTCCAACAAAACCAAACAGCAAACGAAACAGCGAATTGGAAAACTTACCAAAATGATAAATATGGACTTCAATTTGATTATCCTTCAAATTGGACGTTTTCGGAAAACACCCATGACAAAATTCAAAGCGGTGATGCCGACTACTCGCTGCTTAGTGTGATTTTTACAGAAAATGGTTTAGAACGCATGAAAATAAATATTTATCCAAAGGAGGAAACTTCCAAAGGTGCAAGCATAAATGCTTTTAAGAATGGGTATGAGAGATTTAATTATTTTCATAGCGGAACTCCAAAGGAAGAAATTGTTGATGGTTTAAAAACGACTGTTAAATACGCGGGCTGTTACGAGTGTTATGGGGTAGATTCAAATATAATACAAGAGCTTAACAATGAACCTATACCAATTACATGTAATTTAGCAGACATCTGTTTAACAATACAGTTAATCGATCTGGGCACGGTGAATCCAATCCTCAGTGATTTTTTTATGAACAATATTTTACCAACTGTGAAATTGTTTGATACGTTTAAGACAAACCGAATACAATATCAATTTATTGAAGCTAGAGGATAGAAGTTATCATTAAATTATGAGCAGTAATGTCGAAAAAATAAAAGAAAGGCTGGATATCGTCCAAGTTGTCGGTTCGTACATAAAACTGGAAAAAGCCGGCAGTAACTTAAAAGCCAGATGTCCGTTCCACAATGAAAAAACGCCTTCTTTTTTTGTGTCGCCGGCGCGCGGAGGATATTATTGTTTCGGCTGTTCGGCCAAAGGCGATATTTTTAATTTTGTTCAAGAATTTGAAGGTTTGGATTTTAAAGGCGCCTTGAAAGTTCTCGCTGAAAAAGCCGGCGTTCCGCTTGAAAAGGAAAATCCGAAAGAACGAAACGAAAAAGACAGATTGTTTGCGGTTATGGAAGCGGCAACCAAACATTTTGAAGAAAATCTAAAAAAAGAAAGCATTCCTAAAGAATATTTGTTGAAGCGAGGACTGGAAGAAAAAACTATTTCAAATTGGCGGATTGGATACGCCAGAAATGACTGGCAGGATTTGTATGAAAATTTGCTGACCAACGGATTTTCGGCGAGCGAAATGGAAAAAGTCGGACTTGCAAGAAAAAGCGAAAAGAATACCGCCGGCTATTTTGATTTTTTCCGAGGCAGGATTATGTTTCCCATTTTTGACAGCGCCGGTCGAGTGGTGGCATTTTCAGGAAGAATTTTACCATCGCTTGATGATGGCAAAACGGGGAAGTACGTTAACAGTCCGGAATCGGAACTTTTTAACAAATCAAGAATTTTGTACGGTTACGACAAAGCCAAAAACCAAATCAGGGTTCGGGATTACACTATTTTGGTTGAAGGACAGATGGATTTGATTATGTGCCACCAGGCCGGTTTTACAAATTCCGTGGCATCATCCGGAACGGCGCTTACAATGGATCAGCTTCAAATTTTGAAGCATATGTCCAACAATCTCATTATGTCTTATGATGCCGACAACGCCGGTTTTCGGGCGTCAGAAAGGGCGTTTCGTCTGGCTTTGGAACTTGGAATGGTGGTGAAAGTTGTTATGATTTCGGATGGAAAAGATCCGGCCGAGCTCATTCAAAAAGATCCGGACGAATGGACAAAAGCGGTCAAAGATTCAAAACATGTCATTGATTTCTTTGTTGATTCGTTAATGTCAAAAGGATTGAACGGCAGAAAACTGGCGGAAGAGATAAAAAATCGGGTTTTGCCTTTTGTTAAGGCGCTTGAAAGCTCAATTGAACAGTCTCATTTTGTCGGAGATATTTCAATCAAGACCGGCATCAGAGAAGAATCGATTTGGGAAGATTTGAAAAAAGTGAAAATGGATGACGCGACTGGAGACGGCGCGGAAAATCAGTCGATTTATTCTTCTCCGAAAGCGGCCGCGAAGCAAGGCCGCAAGATGTCGATGGAGAAAAAGATTTTCGGAGTCATTTATTGGATGGAAAGCAAAGAAAATCCGGAAATTGATCCGAAAATTTTGAGGACAAAATTTTCGGACATTGTCGGCGCCGATCATTTAAAAGAATTTGAAAAAGAAATTGTCCAAAATAAAAGCGAGCTTCTTTTTGAAGCGGAAGTATTTTTTAAGGACAAGGAACAGTTACAAGATGAGATAGATGAAATGTTTTTAAATTTGGAAGAAGATTTGACCAAGGAAGAATTTGTAAAAGCCATGGACGAGCTCCATATTGCCGAAAAAGCCAAAAATAAAGCCAAAATTTCGGAAATTCTTGAAAAATGCCAGGACATTTCCAAGAAATTAACGCAATTATCAAAAAGCAAAAAATAGTGTTAAGATAATTCCTAATTCCAAATTTCTAATTTCCAACAAAATGTCCAATGTCCAATTTTAGAAATTTCTTCCTTTTTTCGGGTTTTTTGTTGGGAATTGGGAATTTGATATTGGAAATTGTTTAATCATAAAATTGTATGTCCAAAAAAACCAAAAAACACAATAAGCCTGTCAAAAAAGCAACAACTAAAAAAGTCGCGGCTAAAAAAGCTGTCAAAAAAATGGTGAAAAAGGCTAAGCCTGTTAAAGCGATAAAAGGACCAAACAAAAAAGCCAGAGATATGAATGAAAAAGCCGATCGCTTGATCGCCAAAGGCAAGGAAAAAGGCTTTATCACTTACGACGAAATATTGAAGGAGTTTCCGACAGTTGAAAACGAAATTATGTTTTTGGACGATCTTTACAGCAAATTTCAGGATGCAGGCATCGATATTTTGGAAGGCGGAGGAATGCTTGATTTGGGACACGAAGATCTTGTTAAGAAAAATGTTTACGGGGGTAAAAGCGAATCTTCATATGATTCCATCCAGATTTATTTGAAAGAAATCGGACAGTTTCCGCTTATTTCCGCTCAAAACGAAAAAGAGCTGGCAAAGAGAATCCAGAAAGGCGACGAAGAAGCCAAAAATCTTTTGGCTCGAGCAAATCTTCGCCTTGTTGTTTCCATTGCCAAAAAATATGTCGGCAGAAGCGCTGATCTGACTTTGCTTGACTTGATTCAAGAAGGGAACCTGGGCCTTTTTAAGGCTGTTGATAAATTTGATTGGACAAAAGGATACAAGTTTTCAACTTACGCCACTTGGTGGATTCGCCAGGCCATTACTCGCGCTCTTGCCGATCAATCCCGCACAATCCGCGTGCCGGTGCATATGGTGGAAACAATCGCCAAATACAAGCAGGTTGTCCGAAGATTGTCGCAAGATTTGGGAAGAGATCCACTGCCTGAAGAAATTGCCGTTGAAATGGGAATTGAAACCGATAAAGTTTATCAAATTGAAAAAATTGACCAAGACACAGTGCCGCTTGAAAGTCCGGTCGGAGATGATGGGGAAGACAGCAAATCAACTTTGGGCGATTTTATCGCTGATGACAAGATTTTATCGCCAGATCAAAATTCTTCAAGAAGAATTTTGGCTGACCAAGTAAAAGAAATTTTGAACGACTTGTCCGAAAAAGAACGAAGGATTTTGGAAATGCGCCACGGTTTGGTTGACGGCATCACTCACACTCTTGAAGAAGTCGGCCAGAAATTCGGAGTAACTCGCGAACGCATCCGCCAAATTGAAGCCAAGGCGCATGAGAAGATAAGACAGCATGAAAAAACGAAAAAGTTACAGAGTTATTGATATACGTTAAATTACCACGAACTCTATTTGTAAACCCCGCACCAATTTTGTCTATTGTGTGTAAACAGAATATTTTCTTTAAGAATGAAAGCTGTTGTCTCCCGTGCCGCAGAGCCGGAATAGGCCGAGCTTAAGCGAGTGCGGCACCGTAAAATTATCTCGCAAAATTGGTGCTGGGGTCAGTCAACATGAAAAAACCAAAAAACTCCAGAGTTATTGAGAACAGGGTATAGGGTTTAGCGGTTAGGGTATACCCTGTGAAATAAAATTATGAAATTTTAATTTTGTTGCACAAAATTTTTCACAGGGTATAGTGAAAAAAAACAGGGGAAAATTAAGAAAGAAAGCGCAATCCTTCGGATTGCGCTTTTACCGTTTTGCCCTCTTCATAACTTACACCTCAAAACATTTTGAGACATCTCTTGCCGATTTCCAGCCATTGGACCAAGATATTAGCTGGGCGTTATGAATGTTACGATTGTAAAATCGGTACACTTTCTTAAAAGGGTTGTCCTTTTCATCTTTTCCTTCAAAGAATGCACCAAAGCCCATAGAATAGGCTTCGGTCGATTTCCAGCCTAATACCAAACTAAACCGCACAATCGGATCTTTGAAAGACGAAATAGATCTAAAAGGCACCCCCCTGTAGAAATAATGTTCTCCTGTCCTAAAAAAGTACCTATTTTTTTCGCGAGTTGAACTGTATGACACTGTCCTATTGTCGCCCGTCCTCCTATTCATACTCATAGGCTCCTCCTTTCTTTTTGAGAATCTGTTGTATTATCAACAGGTTCAGGGTTTTACTTCCATGTTAATTCTAGCAGAAGTTAGAAGAAGCGTATAGCGTTTAGCGTTTAGGTTTTACCCTGTGAAATAAAATTATTAAATTTTAATTTTGTCAGACAAAATTTTTCACAGGGTTTAGTGAAAGATATAAAAAACAGGCCGAATTTTTGTCCGCTATGGCGAACAAAAATTCTACAGTCATAGTAATTTTCTTTATTTTCTCATCAGCACTTTTCATCCACCGAGGCGGATGAAAAGTGCTCTAGAATTTTTACTAAATATTTTTTATTAAAATTTCTCTGCTCTCATCCTGACGATCGTCAGGATGAGAGCAGATTTTTCCATTTGTGATTGTAAATAAAATAAAAGATTATTAGAAACCTACCCATACACACATACACAATTACCACACGATCGTGTGGTAATTGTGTATGGATGGTTTACGTGGATATATAAAGACGCATAAATATTTTTTATTTTTATTAAACTTCCTGGCTCCGATACTTGCGATCGCAAGTATCGGAGCCGGGAAGTTATTGGAAAATTCTAGCTTAATCATTCTACAATTTTGTTACTGCTCAATATCTTCCGATCGGAAGATATTGAGCCGTATATTTTTAGTGGAAAAAATAAAAAAAAGAAAACCCCCAAGCCGAAGCTGGGGGGTGAAGTTATACGCATATCTTCAGAGCGTTTGATTTCGATATTACTTGCGGGGCTTCACAAAAACCCATGATTCAGTTGGTGGAGAAAAGCTGTTCGGGTATGCACTTGTGGTACCCAAGTACAGATCTTTTACCGAATGATTTCGTTCCAATTTGAAAACAATTGGACGTGCTGTTTCTCTGGGATCAGGAATCGGCTTCATGCCAATGTTGCAGACTACACCCGTGTGTTGCTTCCACTGTACGCACATCTGTGGAGCAACTTCTGCAGAGCAGAGTCGCAATCCTAATGAGTGAGCCTGCCTGTAGATGTGTTTTAGGTACCCTCCACGTTTGAATCCGAGGTCACTCGTACTGGTCTCAACGAGATCAACTATTTGTTCTGTTTCTGATACCGTGAACTCAGGGCTATTGTAGAGGATCCTGTCCGCACCGTCAGTCATCAAATGACGACTTGCACCCATAGCCTGAAGAAAGTCCTCTGTGGTTTTCAATCCAGTACCAATCTTGACCGTATACCAAACCTCGAAGCTTACTTTGACCTCTTGAGGGTCCAAACAAAGACTGCGTCGAAATTCGGTGCGGTCAACACCAGTGTCCGAATATCCATTTCTTTGCCATGGTGCGGCGAAGAAATCTGCGAGGTATCCTTTTTCGATTAACCATTGAATCAGGCCGAACTCACAACCTTGTTGTTTAGCGATATTGTAGATTTGTGTGAGTTGTCCAGCGCTTATGTCACTCATAACGTTTTTTTCTTTCGTTTCTGAAACTATCCCTTATTGGGTAGTACTAGAGGACTAAGCAGTTTTAGCTTCGTCATAGCAGAAAATTTCAAAAAATTTAGGAACTTTCTGCTATGACGAAAAAACAAGTAATTTCAAAGTTCTATACTACCTAATAGTATAGCATACTTAGTGCCAGTTTGTCAAACTATAAAACCATTTTCTTTTTGGAAATGGCAAAAGAGGGCTAGGAATAAGGGGTTTTACGAATAAGTATACCAATATACGAATTATACTAATAGATACGAATAATTACGAATATTGCTTTCATGACTTATCAGTTTCTGTCCCATTCGTTCGGCATTCGTATTTATTAGTATGATTCGTAGATTAGTATGTTCTTTACTAACCACTAATCACTGACCTCTGACCACTCTCCTAGATTTCTCAAAAAAGTACCCAATTGTTATGAACATGACAATCGGTGACACCCACGACGGAATGTGGAGTCCAAAAGCGTCCAGAGTCATTATCATTCCGAGAAAAAGAATGGAATACATTGCGCCATTTTTCAGAAAAATATATTTTTTTATTCTTTCAATATTGCCGACAGTTAATTGTCTGATAACTAAAGCGCCCAAACCGTTTCCGAGAATTATAAGCGGAACGGACAAAGTGAAAGCAAAAGCTCCTAACACGCCGTCAATGGAAAAAGTCGTATCTATTACTTCTAAATAAAGAATTTTGCTTACATCTGTTCGATTGCTTTTCAATAAACTTTCTTCAGCCTGCTCGGCATTTTGTTTGAAGCCGTGAGTGATGAAGAAAACAGTTGAGCCGACAACAGCCGCAAATGCCACATACGGACTGATTTTTAGCGCTTCCCAAACGATTACCGCAAGCAAAACCGAAATTACCGCAAAAAACCAAACACTCTGATTCCTGAAAAATCTTTCGCCCGGAAGCCCAAAATGCTTATCTTCCAAAAAGAGCCAATTGAAAAATAGAAAAATCAAAAATATTCCGCCGCCCAAAAGAAGCATTGGTGACGAAGCTTCAATTGCTTTTAAAACTGTTGGATTGCTGCTCCAAGTCGCGGTCAGAGAGCCGATAAAACCAAGCGACGGATTGGACGCAAAAACTATGACCCAAGGCAAAAGTCCTCGAACCACGACAACTGCGAACAGAAGTCCCCAAAACAAAAACCACTTTCTGGCTCGCGGTTTCATTGTGCTCAAAACCTCGGCATTGATAACGGCATTATCAATGCTTGAAATGATTTCAAAAACGGCCAGACCGGCGACAGTGAGTATAATAGACAAGATATCCATCCGGTAGTGAATAATGGCATTATTGCTTCGCAATGAAGTTTTAGCCACTCATTTTGTTTAGTGATAATTTATAATTTAGTAGTTAAACTTATTTAAGCATCTTAATAATTGCAATGCCATTTTCTACTACCGGACCCATAAACAAGATTTTATCATAAATTTAATGAAAAGTTACATTCATTAAACCAGATGTGAGATATGACCCACTAAAAAGTTTTGATTATGATTAATTTATCAAAAATCTGCGACCGCCGATTTTTGATAAATTTATAAAAATAAGAAAAAAAACGCCGTTCGCGAAGCGAACGGCGTTTAATCATCACAAATCAATTTCTCCATCTTTTTGTACACCAAAGAAACCTTCCAAAAGATCCGGATAATCCCTTGCAAGCGCTATTTGAAGGCGTTTGCATTTTTCCGAATCGTTGTAGAGTTCTTCCAAAAAACTACATTTAATAATGTGAAGAATCACCCACCAAACTTTTCTGTAGTTTGTTCTTTCTCCAATTTCAATTAGCTGACCAAGATCCAACTTGCCGCTTTCGGCCAAGGACGTGGCAGTCTCTTTCGTCATCATAAAAACCTCCTTCTTTGATAAAGGCTAATACTATTTTTGTGCAAAAGCAAGAACAAAAAAACAAAGCAACGTTTTTTTAAAATTTCTCTTTGAGCTCTGCTTCAATCTGATTTATTTCATTTTCCGTAAAAAGCTCGGCTTCGGGATGTGAGCGGAGAGCATTTAAAACTCGGCTAACCTCGGCGGTGTCTAACCCGATTTCTCTGTCATTTATTCCTCCCAAAACGCCATCAAAAATAACTTCAAGCCGCTCCAGTTTTTTATGGTCAAAACCTTTGGTGCTTAGTTCGCTTCTGACTTTATCAAACTCTAGCTGAGAAACTTTCGGTCGACTGTCTCCAAAAAATCCCATAATATTTAATTAAAATTATTTTTTTAACGTTTACAGTATATCTCTATTTTGGACAAGAAAAAAGCTCCCGGAGGGGAGCTTTGATGCTGAGCAAAAACAGGAACAGGTTAATCGTTTGACCTCAAAAACTTGTAGTATTCGGGGTCGAATCCGAGATCCTTAAGCGCGTTGCGCATATCGGTCAAGCTTTTCCAAATCTCATTCGAAACTTGAGCCAGACTGAGTTCAAGGATTTCTCGAATTCTAAACGCTTTACTTGTGTTAAAGAACTCTTTTGCGTGAAAACGAAGCGATCCGCTGAATACAAATGTCTCAAACTCTTCAACCGTCATATCCAATATTTCATCCCTGTCATATTGCTCGGCCTCTTCTTTCAACACTACTTTTCTTTTCATAAGTATCTCCTTTACTGTTTTGACTTATGGAAATCTAATACTAAATGAAAATAAAGTCAACGTTTTTTCTTGTGATATAATTTACCTTTTAAACTTTTTGCCTGCGCACTCCGTGCCGAAATTTTCTTATCCTTTAACTTTTTAAAAAGTTAAAGGATAAGAAAATTTCACAGGCAAAAAGTTTTTAGAGCCTGTTCAATATCTAATGCTCGACTTATTTTTATTTATAAAAATAGAAGTCCCCTTGCGGGATAGATAAAATGTTAAAATTTCGAGCGAAAATTGCGAAGCTTGAGGAAACATAGTGAACTCTGTTGACGAAAGATGAACAATTTGCAGCTGAAATTTTAACATTTTAGCAGGCAAGCTTAGCTTTTATTCATAAAAATAGCGGTTAGATATTGAACAGGCTCTTAGGGTGAATAACGAAATTTTTGTGTATAATTCTTATATGACCTCTTCCGAATTTGATAAACAATACAAACGTCTGAACAAAGCTCAAAAAACGGCCGTGGATTCAATTGACGGTCCGGTTATGGTTATTGCCGGTCCAGGCACAGGCAAGACGACCATTTTGACTCTTCGCATCGCCAACATTTTAAAACAGACCGATACGCCTCCGGATTCAATTTTGGCTCTGACTTTCACCGATTCCGGAGCCAAGGCCATGCGCCGAAAACTTTTTGATATTATCGGAGATGAAGCTTATAAAGTTCACATTCACACTTTCCACGGTTTTGCTTCATCCGCTATTTCCACTTACGGCGATCATTTTGTTCATCTGAATGAAATGTCCATAATGACCGAAATGGATTCGGAAGGATTTATAAGTTCCATCCTTGAAAATCCAAAATTTAGAGAACTTCGGCCGATGGGCAAACCGGAATACTATATTTCTTCAATTCTCCGCGCCATAAGCGATATGAAAAAAGAAGCGGTAACGCCGGAAGAAATTTCTGTGTTCGCGAAAGATGATTCGGAAAGAATTAAAAATGACGAAGATTCCATTTCAACGAGAGGCGCGAGCAAAGGCGAGCTTAAAGCCGAAGCCAAAAAACATATTGAAAAGTGCGCTCGCACCGAAATTTTTGCCGACGTTTACAGCGCTTATGAACAAAAAAAGCGGACGGAACAAAGAATGGATTTTGACGACCAGATCATTGAACTTTTAACGGCAATGAAAAACGATCAGCTTTTTCTCCGGCTTTTGCAGGAACAGTTTCTGTATATTTTGGTTGACGAGCATCAGGACACGAACGATTCTCAAAATATGATTTTGAATATGCTGGCCGACTTTTTTGACAATCCGAATCTTTTTATCGTCGGCGACGAAAAACAGGCAATTTACCGATTTCAGGGCGGATCGGTTCAAAATTTTATGCGCCTTCAGAAAATTTACGCCGGAATGAAAATGATCGAGCTTTCGGAAAATTATCGCTCGCATCAGCACATTTTGGACGCCAGCCATTCAATGATTGGCAAAAATTATGGAGAAAACGACCAAAAAATATTTCAAACGGCCTTGACTGCCCAAAAGGAAAATAAAAAAAGGCCGGTTGAAATTGTGGTGTCAAAGAAACAGGAAAGCGAGGAAAATTATCTTGTTGAAAGGCTTCGGGAGATTGTCAAAAGCGAACCGGAAGAAACCAGCGCCATCATTGTGCGCACGAATAGAGAAGTTGATCGGATTTTTGGAATTATAGAACGTTCCGGGCTTTCGGCTTTTTCAGAAAAAAATATTGACGTGCTTTCGCATCCGCTCGGAATTCTTTTTATTGAACTTTTAAAGTCTGTAACTGACGCGAGCAATCTTGAAAACCTGGCAAAAACCCTGGCGGCAGGTCTCTGGAATATTTCTTTTGAACAGTCGGTTTCGCTTATCCGCGAAATCAGAAGCGGAAATTTATCCGGGGTGTCTAAAAATATTCCGGCTTTTGCCTATTTGAAAAATTCATTGCCGACAGATGGAGCCACAGACTTTTTTATCCGGCTTGGAGAAGAATCCGGATTTATAAAACACGTTCTTAAAAGTCCGGAAGGCGCGGAAATTTGGCGGGGCATTATCGCCCTCACAGAATTTGCCTCAAACGAAATCGGCAGGACTGATGCCGTATCGGTTTCTGAAAGATTTTTTCTTTACGCCGATTCAAAACGGAAAGTTTCCATAAAAATTTCTGTCGGCAGCGAAGATTCCGTCATAAAAGTGATGACGGCGCATAAAAGCAAAGGACTTGAATTTGATTATGTTTTTATTCCTTACGCCACCGAAGAATCTTGGATGAAAAGACACATTGGTTCTCATTTTATTTTGCCAAAAGTGGGCGCCGATGATGAAAGCGAACGCGATTCAAGAAGGCTTTTTTACGTGGCGATGACTCGGGCAAAAAAGCATGCTGTTGTTCTTTTGAGCGAACAGGGAATTGGTGGAGACGAGCTTATGCAGCTCCGATTTCTTAAAGAACTCGGCGAAAAAAGCGCGGTCTGGCGCGATGCGCCGGAAAATATTAAAACTCTTCCGGCTGGCAATACAAAAGAAAAAAAGGAAACACGGGAAAATTCCGAGCGCGTAGAATACGCCAAAAGAATTTTGGCTGAAAAAGGCCTTTCGGTGACAGCTCTCAATCATTTTTTGGAATGCCCGAACAAATTTTTCTTTTTGAGCATTTTAAAATTGCCACAAGCTCCAAATGCCAATTCGGAAAAAGGAAGCGCTATGCATCTTGCCATGGCGCGAATCTGGCAGAAGAAATTAAAAACTTTGAAAGAAATTGAAGAAACAATTAAGAATTCTGTTTCGAAATATTTAGACGGTTCGCTTCTTGTTAAAAATGAAAAAGAAGTTGTTCGGGAAAAACTGCTTGCAGATGCTCCGGTTGTGGCTCGCGCGTTGCTTCCACACTTTTTGGAAGAAGGAGAAGCGAGCGCCGAAGGCTGGAATCAAGAACTTTTTCACTTTGATTGGAAAGGAAAACATATTGAAATTCCGATACACGGCAAGCTTGACGCGGTCGTTGATAATGGCCAAGAGGTTTTTGTTTTTGATTATAAAACCAAAAAAGCCATTTCAGAAAATGAAATAAAAGGCCTGACAAAAAATTCTGATGGCGGATATTTCAGGCAATTGGCGTTTTACAAATTATTGCTAATGGGAAATAAAAAATACAAGGAAAAGAAAATTTTACCGGCGCTGGTTTTCATTTCGCCGGATGAAAAGGGAAGATGTCCGATTGTTTCGCTTCCGGTGGAAGAAAAAGATATTGAGTCGTTAAAACAAAATATAAAAACGCTGGCCGAAAGCGTTTGGAGCGGAGAATTTTTGTCCAAAAAATGCGACGATAAGGAGTGCGAGTGG
>Ga0172379_10005948_pt1 | contig 16683 bp, 23 predicted proteins | sample GrowelOW334metaG_FD_119756 | JGI IMG/M metagenome (GOLD analysis project Ga0172379, IMG submission 119756) | Groundwater microbial communities from an aquifer near a municipal landfill in Southern Ontario, Canada - Groundwater well OW334 metaG | ecosystem: Environmental > Aquatic > Deep... | reverse complement strand
TACCCTCATGTCCAAAGTCCTTAAGTTTCTGCGCGAAGTCGTCGCTGAATTTAAAAACATCACCTGGCCCAAACGCGACGCTTTAATAAACCTAACGATTGTGGTAATATCCTTTTCGGTCATAGTTTCCCTGATTTTAGGGGGATTTGACTATTTATTTACTAATTCTTTTGCTCTTTTGGGGCAACTCAAAACACAACCGACTCAAAACCAAGTCGCACCCAACAACTTAAATTCACTTTTGAGCCCAAGTGCCACCCCAAGTGCTAACTCCCTCATTCCATCAATTAACATAAGCCCAGGAGTTACAATTAAAATATCGCCACTTCCTACTAAATAATTTTTTACTAAATTACCAAAATGCCTCAAACCAACGACAAAACCAGCAAAAAAGAGTTTAAATTCACTCTTTCTCCCTCAACTCCCCCAATAGACGCCGCTTGGTACGTCATCAACACCTATTCCGGTCACGAATATAAAGTCATCGAAGCCCTCATCACCCGTATTAAAACCATGAATCTCACCGACTTCATTTTTCAAGCCATTGTTCCCATTCAGTCCAAAATGGTTATTCGCCGTGGTCAAAAAGTCAAAACCCAGGAAAAAACTTTCCCTGGTTATGTTTTAATTCAAATGGTTGTTACTGACGATTCTTGGGTAACAGTGCGCACCACCCCCGGTGTAACCGGTTTCGTAGGTGTTGGTTCCAAACCTACTCCAATTTCCGATAAAGAAGTTGCCACTATTTTACAAACCACCGAAGAAGATAAACCCAAATATCAAACTCCCTATTCTCAGGGTGATGTAGTCAAAATTACCTCAGGTTCTTTTGCTGATTTTATTGGCACCGTTGAAAGCATTGATCAGGCTAAAGGTAAAATGCGAGTGCTTGTTACCTTCTTTGAGCGTGAAACTCCAGTCGAAGTCGACTTTCTACAAGTCACCAAAGAATTGTAATATGTCCTCCTCCTCCGAACTTACTTCCCAAGAAATTCCTTATAAAATAGGAACGGTTGATATCAAATTAACCTTAACTGCTTTAAGTGAACCACCTATTCCCCGGCAATATTTTTATACAGACATACACGCTCCACAATCACCCCCTACCCCAAAAGCCACTCTAAGCCAAGCGGATCCTGGCGTTTCCAATCACAGCCATTATTTTAATGGCACAAGGATAGACGACTAAACCTGTTCTAGACTTTTTCTCCTATTTGTTGGATAATACATCATTATTCTGGGCCGTATGAATCGGGCTTCTACCAGAATCCCCAATTAATAATTTTTTAAAGTTGTTCAATTTATAATTGTTGAATACCTAAAGTATTATCAACATTATGAAATCCGCCAGTGGCGGGAAAATTGTCAATTAACTCAAATAATATATGGCCAAAAAAATTACCGCTGTCGTAAAATTAGCTCTTCAAGCAGGCACCGCCAACCCGGCTCCCCCCGTAGGTACAGCTCTCGGTCCTAAAGGTATTAAAATCATGGACTTTTGTAACGAGTTCAATGAACGCACCAAGGATTTCAAAGGATCAGTCATTCCCGCCATCATCACTATTTTTGAAGACCGCTCTTTCACTTTTATTCTCAAAAAACCACCAGTTACTGACATGCTCAAAAAAGCTGCTGGTTTAGACAAAGGTACCGGTACACCCGGGCGTGAGAAAAAAGGCAAAATTACTAAAGCACAAATCGAAAAAGTCGCCCAAGATAAAATGCCGGACTTTAATACAACTAATTTAGAAGCCGCCAAGCGCATGGTTGAGGGCACCGCCCGCTCCATGGGTCTTGAAATTGTCGACTAATAAAACCAAATGGCCAATCCCGTAGAAACTCCAATAATCGTTCCTTTTTTAGAAGCCGGGGGAGTCTTTCCTTACCTTGATTTAACCGGATTAACTGAATATAACGGAGTAACCTTGTGCGATAAAAAAGAAGGACTCATTTGTCAAATGAATTGTCTGTTAAGTAGTGATCTACCAGTCGCCGCTCAAATTGTTGATGTTCCAAATTTTAGAGCAACACCTTTTAACGAGCCAGCCGGAAAAGTGTGCAATCTTGCCGTCATATCTTGTACAAGTTGTTTAGAAATTCAAGCTCGCCAAGCGCATGGTTGAGGGCACCGCCCGCTCCATGGGTTTCAAAATTTATCGACTAAGATGAAAATAGTTTCTCTTGAGGTTCTAAATGAGCGCTTCCCCCATCTCCTTGGAGCATTTACCAATCCTCCAACGACTAGAACCAACACTTGTTGCGAAATCGCGCTAGATCAGGCAACTTACGACACAAGCATTACATGTTTGGCTTTACGAGACAGTGATTCTGTCTTACCTCAAACAGGCTTAAAATTTTGTATACCTGGTTGTTTTGTTTGTCGGAAGATTACCAAATTAACTAATTAATTTTTATTATTTAAAAAAACCAAAAATGTCCAAAACTACACAAGAAAACAAAAAAAAGAAACTTGCTGTGGAAGAGCAGCGGATTGAAAAGTCCGATGCCCGCAACCCCATTGATCCGGCCCGAATTGCCGAAGATCAAGTTAGCCCCATGGAGACTTCCACTGACTCCAATATTACCGATTCTGAAGTCACTACTCCCGAGTCCGAAACAGCCGAGGCTACCAATTCTGAAGCCAAACTCAAAAAGCTTCGTGTTCGAAGCAAACGCTATCAGGCCGCCCGCAAACAGGTAGACATTAATAAGCTCTACTCCCTCGCCCAGGCAGTGGATTTAGTCAAACTGACTACTTTAACTAAGTTTGATGGAAAAGTTGAGGCCCACATAACCGTACTGGAAGAAGGTCAACTAGGTGAAATCACCTTCCCTCATCTCGATTTAGGTGCTAAACGAATTGTTGTCTTAAACGATACGGTGTTAGCCGAAATCAAAGATGGCAAAATCAATTTTGACGTTTTAATTGCTACTCCGGTCACCATGCCTAAGCTTTTACCTTTCGCCCGCCTTTTAGGACCACGCGGCCTCATGCCCAATCCTAAATCCGGTACTTTAACCGACAAGCCCGAAGAAGCCATCAAAAAACTCTCAGTGGCTAAAACTGTGGTTAAAACTGAGAAAAAAGCTAAAGTTGCGCACCTAGTTGTTGGTAAAGTTTCCCAACCTGCCTCTGAATTAATTGCTAACGTAAATGAATTAATTCGGGTAGTTCGCCCTCAACGGCTCAAAAAGTTGGTTCTTTGCTCCACCATGGGTCCAGGAATCAAAATAGCTTTTGAAAAATAAATAAGCTAGTTTTTTTAAACCCCGTCTAACCGACGGGGTTTTTTGTTCCTCGCATTATTTGACAGACGTGATACAATCGATTTACTCGTTTTAGCACCACTTATGCCAAATACAACTAATTCCCATCACTGCGGCTTGGATTTGGGTACGACCAACTCCTCTCTGTCTATTTTGGTCAATGGTTCCCCCATTGCCCTCCCCATCGACCCACAAAACAGCAACCCTCAGATCTTAAAATCTCTCATTTATGTTAATCCCCAAGGCTGGCTGGAAACTGGTCAAAAAGCAGTTGACTGCTATTTACACGACCTGGCTACCATTCCTCCCAAACCTCCCCGCTTAGTTAATACTGGCCGGTTTATCAAAACTTTTGGACCCAGCTCTGGAGGTGGTGTTGGCAAACTGATTGAAGTTCCGGAAATTATTGAGGTCGATGATTCCGGCCGCGGCCGCCTCCTTCAGTCGCTCAAATCCGTTTTGACCTCTACTTCTTTTAGAGGCACTACTCTTTTTGACCATTTCTATAGTCTAGAAGACTTACTTGGAATGCTCATGGGCCAAATGAAACAACGGGCCGAAGCCCTAACCGGTACCCCTTTAACCTCCGTCACTCTGGGCCGGCCTGTTAAATATGTTGGTGACCCAACTCAAGAGCAATTAGCCCTCACTCGCATGACCAATATTGCCACTACGGCCGGCTTCAAAGAAATTAAATTTGAGTACGAGCCAGTCGGAGCGGCTCTTAGCTATGGTCTGGACGTTCGCTCAAACCAAAAAGTCATGGTTTTTGACTTTGGTGGCGGTACTCTCGACGTTTGTATTATCGAGTTTCCAAGCAAAAAGGTCCTCTCGGTATCTGGCGTTCCTATTGGAGGTGACTTATTAAATTCCTATTTAGTTGAGCACCGTCTACTTAAATATTTTGGCGAAGGTGTTAAAGTTGCCCGCGGCCTTGATTTCCCCCAAAACTATTACAATGCTGTTTTTAGTAATTGGTATGAATTGTCCATGTGTAAAACCGTCAATTTTATTGGAGCTCTAGAAAAATATATTGGTGAAGCCGAGGATCGACAACCAATAATTAATTTAAAAAACTTAATTGTAAACGATTACGGTTATGACTTTTTTCACCAGGTCGATGAGGCCAAAATTAACCTTTCCGTCAATCCCCAAACAATTTTTAACCCCAACTACTCAGATATTAATATTAACGTTTCCATCACCCGGGCCCAATTTGAAGCTGATATTGCCGATTTATTCCTGGATACTGAAAATTGCATCAACCAAGCCTTAAACTTAGCCTCACTTTCATCCTCAGATATTAATCAGGTTCTCCTAACAGGTGGGTCCTCCAAAATTCCGGTTTTTCAAAACCTACTGGCTCGCAAGTTTTCTCACTCCAAGCTCTTTTTCTCCGACCCTTTTACCTCTGTGGCTCTCGGTCTTTGTTTGGTCTGAATCTATTCACTACCCGTACCACTACTAATTCAATAACACTTGGATCCTCATTAATAATGAGCTCATGTTCTTCAAATATTCGTAAACCTTCTGCCCTAATCCGTCTCTCTTCCCTCCATTTTTCTAACCTTCGTCCAATTACGCCACCTATTTGTACCTCTTTAATTCTTTCTCCTAACATGGGCCATTTTACCCTCTGAAATCTTCTTCGCCAACCCACTAAATAATTACTCTTTTTAACTTAGGGTTGAGTTTAGCCAAAATTTCATAAGGTATAGTCTGACAATCTTTAGCCATTTGGGAAACCGCGCATTTACCCTCTGCTCCCATTTCAATTATTTCCACCCTGTCATACACCCTTGGCTTAATCTTCCCAAAATTTACGCTCATCATATTCATACTAATTCTGCCTATTATTGGATAATAATTATTATTGTACTTAACCCAACCCTCCCCCGATAACCTTCTGTCTACTCCCTCATAATACCCGGCCGCAATTAACCCCACCCACCCATCTTGCGCCATTTTCTGGCTCAAGTCATAGCCTACCCCCTCTCCTTTCTTAACTAGTCTGACTTTAATAATTGTTGATTTCCAGCTTACCGCTCCCGCATACAGTCCTAAACCCACCCTAAAAACGCTGATTCTCTTATTACTAACTGTCTTGCAACCTTCTGTTGCCCCCAGATGTAAAAATTCAAATTTCAAACCATCCTTTTCTAGCTTTTCTACCATTTTTATAAAACAATCTTGTTGAATGTTTACAACTTTTGGGTCTGTTGCCTTAGCCAAATGGGACATTACCCCCTCAGTTATTATGTTTGGAAAAATCTTGGTGGTCTTAGCTAGTTGCTCAAGCTCTTCCTCGTCAAACCCCTGTCTATTCATCCCGCTATTAAGTTTCAAATGAACCTTAACTTTTTTTCCAATTCCACCCAGCTCTTCAATCTCCTCAATATTTTGTACCATTAAAGTCGTTTTTCGAAAGTCAATCTGTCGATAGTTTTCTATCCTGTTTGAACCAATCAATAATACACTTTGATGTGGTAAATAAAGCCATACTTCCAATGCTTCCATGTAGCTGTCTACCACTATATATCTTGGATTTAATTGTTTTAAAATCTGGCACATTACCCCAATGCTTGCCCCATATGCGTTTCCTTTAAGTACCGGCCATACTTCCCCCTTATTCATCCTCACATATTTGTTGTAATTACTTAGTATCCGCTTCTCTGACACCCCAATTTCGTTTAAGCTCACCAGCTTCTTTTCCCAGTTTTTTAAAATCGAGTTTAACCTTAGCCGAAACATTATCTATTATCTCCTATTTTAGGTAGAATATCCCATGGAACTTGTCCTAAATAGCCAGCTTATTAGTTATCAAATAGTTAACCCTAAATCTTCTAAAGTTTGTCTCATACTTCATGGATGGGGTCATTCGTCTTCACTTTGGACTTCCCTTGCGTCCTTATTAAACTCCAGTTATCGTTATTTAATAATCGACCTTCCTGGTTTTGGCAACTCTCCCCTATTGCCCAATGACCCAGACATTCCTCAATATTCTCAAATCGTTTCAGAATTTATTAACAAGCTAAAAATTAACAAACCCGTGATTATTGGTCATTCTTTTGGTGGCCAAATTGCTGCCCATTTAGCAATAACTCACCCCAGTTTGTTTAAAAAAATCTATTTAATTTCTCCGGCCATAATCCGGGACAAATCCCCCAAAGAAAAAATTAAAATATTTCTTTACTCCCAGTTTAAAATATTAAAACTACTTATACCCAAACAATTTCTGACAGCTATATTAAGTTTTGTTTCCAGTAGTGACTACGCCCACGCTTCCCTCTCACACCAAAAAATACTAAAAAACATTGTTAATTATCACCTGAAGTCCCGGTTAAAAAAGATTACTGTTCCCACCCATATAATTTGGGGCGACCGTGACCGGGAAATAAGTTACACCGGAAAAATGCTAGAAAATTTAATTCCCTCTTCCCGCCTTCATGTTCTTTATGGTGTAGGGCACAATCCTCATCTCAGTCATCCCAAAGATTTATCAGCTCTTATTAATCGCTATCTTCCATGAACCTACCACTTTTAACTCATCTTCACATTCTTCAGCTGGAACAATATGAATTGCTTCCGTCATTAAAGTGGTGGACCACTCACCCCCTCCCTACCACCCTCCCTTCCAAAACTAAACTCCGACTCACCCCCAAATCACTTTTAATTTCCCTGCTTTCACTGTTATTTTTTATATTACTGTTATTACTAACTGTAAAAGCTAACTATTTATTGGCATTTCTGGTTTCTGTCATCTACCTTTTTTCCCCCATGCCTTTCCTTCTTGTTGCCCTCTTACTTATCCTCCCCCTGCAGTTTGTCTATTTATTTTTTACCGTAGTTCGTATCAGAAATGTTTTAACCAGCTACCCCTTATTAACTACCGTTGGCATTACTGGTTCCTTTGGTAAAACCTCTACCAAAAACTATCTATTTCACTTTCTGGATTCATACAAACTAACTCTTACCACTCCCCACAGCTACAACACTCCTTTTTCTCTGGCCCACGTCATTGATTGGGAATTAACAAAAAAAGTAAATTATTTTATAGCTGAGTTTTCTGCCTTCCGGCCGGGTAATATTCGGCTTCTTTCCACCATGGTTCCGCCCCAATTCTCCCTAATTACCGGAATCGGCCCTCAGCATTTAGAACGGTTTGGAAACCTAGAGCGCATCACCCAAGCGAAATTTGAGCTAGCTCAAGCTACCGCGAATATTAACAATATTTTAGTAAATATCGACAACCCTCAAATCCAGGATTATTTACACACTCACCCCAGCTACAAGTCAGTAAAAACTTATTCTATAAGTAATCCTCAGGCTACTTTTTATCTAACTAACATTAAGCATACAAAAAGCTACACCAGCTTCATTTTCCACTTCCAAAACCGCTCATTCCCTTTTACCTCTCCCATACTTTTCACCTCCCAACTCCAAAACTTAGTCGCCGCCCTAAGTATGGCCTTCATACTCAAAACTCCCTCCTCTACCCTCCAATCAGCTCTCAATTCCTTGCCCCAAATCCCCCATCGTTTAGAAACAGTAATCTTAAACCAGTCCACTATTATCGATAACACTTATTCCAGTAACCTAAATGGTTTTACTCAAATCATGGCTGATTTAAAAAAATTTATAGGTAGTAAAGTCCTGGTTACTCCGGGTTTGGTTGAGCTTGGAATTGAAGGCCAATCAATCCATCACCAGTTAGGTCAACAAGCCTCAGAAGTTTTTGACACGATTGTTTTAGTTGGCTCAAGCACTCGTACTAAAACCATCTCCCAAGCCTTTCATTCTTCATGTCCTAAAAAACCTATCGAATGGATTACTAACCCCTCAGACTACTGGCCAAAAATCACTGCTTTATCCCACCAGTTCGACTGGATATTGCTGGAAAATGATCTACCAGAGAATTATTAAGACCTTTTTGTCTTGGCCCCCTTGGTTCCCCCACTTATGTATCCGGCTAGAATATTACTTTCAAAAGTAGTTACCAATTTTTGTTTTTGACTATAATCATCCAGTGCCATATTAACTAATTTGTCCACTAAATCCTTAAACTTTAAATTACTCTTTTCCCACAAATAAAACGACAATGATCCCGGCATTGTGTTAATTTCATTAAAATACAGTTTACCGCTTTTATCCAACATAAAATCAATCCGGGAAATTCCTTTTCCCCCAATTGCCCCAAAAAACTTTTTAGCCGACTCTTCAACTTCTTCAATCATTTTTTTATCAACCCGAGCCGGAATGTACCGGTCAGCGCTGGCCATCCCCTGACTTTTTGAACCTGTCTTTCCACCTTTACCCAAATACTTATCCGCAAAAGACAACACTCCCCCCTTCCGTACCGGTTCTTCTGTCACCGACACAACATACGGGTTGTTTCCAATAATTGAAATATTTATTTCTGTGGGGTCCTCAATACCCTCTTCCACCAATACCCTCTGGTCATAAGCCAATCCAACTTCTATGGCGTTTTCCAAATCCTGCCATTTATCTACCCGGGTAATTCCAATTGTCGAACCCAGTGTCACCGGCTTAACAAAAAGCGGTAGTCCTAGTTTTTTTATCAACACTAAATATTCTTTTTTTAAATCTTCCCAACGGCTTTTATCAATCAAAACGTCCCCCGCCACCCTCAACCCTACCCCACGCGCTACCTGTTTGCTAATATATTTGTCCATACCAGTGGCACTAGCAATCAACTGACAGCCAACATAGGGTAAATTCATCAAGTTAAGCATTCCTTGAATTGCTCCATCCTCTCCGTTTCTACCATGAAATACCGGAAATACGGCGTCAATTTGAGTGTTACTATTCCTATACCCCAACCAATTTTCGGACACCAGTTGATTATTTTTACTAGGAGTAACTAAGCTTTTTTTACCAATTTGCGCTACCCGGTCCAACGACCGATAAGTTTCCGGCGCCAAAAACCGGTCATCCCCCAAAAACCATTCTCCTTGCTTACTAATATACCCAGGCAACACCTCATGTCCCGCTTCCTTCAAAGCACTCATTACTTGAAGTGCCGTTACAATTGCTACTTCATGTTCAGTTGATACACCGCCATACAGCACTAATATTTTCATTCCCTATTATATCGGTTATAATCCACCAAATGGCAAATCCGTGTTTGGAATGTCCAACACCCTTTTGAATCAGGTTTTCACCCACTTAGAAATTGACAGTTCTCCCAAGTTTCACCTAGTATATTTCTACTTTCCGAAAACAAAACTCTCAATTAATAGCCCCAGCAGTAGCAATTAACTCATCGACTGAAACTTCACCAAAAAAAGCCAAATTCGCCCTATCAATTTGTTCATCCCATACCGCATTTCTTAATTCAACGCATGCCTGATTACTCGGACATTCTTCAAATAAATTCCATCGATTTCCTCCCAAAACAGGGCAACCAGAACATACCTCAGCTGAATTCGTATTTATCATTAGCTGTAATATATCACACTACTTCAAAACCGTCATCAACTCGGCTGGTTTTTCTATAACCCAATCCGGCTGAAGTCTAATCAGTGCCTCTTTTGAATTAAAACCCCAAGTAACTGCGGCTACTTTAACTCCCACTCTCCTACATGCCTCAACGTCCCTTATTTCATCCCCTAAATAAATTACTTCCTCTCGCTCCAGCCCTCTTTGTTTTAAGTACTTATTTATTAACTTGTCTTTTCCAAACAAGTTATTTCCCGTCATTAAATAATCAACCTCCATTTTTTCTTTTTCCAAAAACTCCAAAATATTTTTCTTAGTGTCCGACGATATTATTCCAACCTCAATCCCCCTCTTTTTAATCTCAATCATTACCTCTTTTATCCCCTCAAATGGTTTCACCCCACTCAAACGGGAATTAAGTTCCTCCTGCATTCTTTTAACCAAAAACATTAATTTAACTAAACTGATTTTGGTGCTTTTCAGTAACTCTTTGGTCCCCAAATCACGAAATATCTACCAATCCGGTTCCGAAAACTGTTTGTAACCCATTTTTGGCATCAACTCGTCTAGGATCTCTTCTAAAACCGGATAAGTGTTGGCAATAGTCCCGTCAAAATCCATTATCACTGCTCTTAAATAATCCATTTGTACCAAATTATACGTTGATTTTGTCAAAATATATAATTTTATATACACTAATTGCTTAATTACAACTTTTTTGAAATAATTCGATGGTGTCAAACCTAGCCCCCAGTCAATCACTTGAAGAAATCTTCTTAAGCCTTCCTCATGTTTTCAACTTCTCAAAAAATTCCAATATTCAATTTGCCACCAAAGCGTTTACTCCAATTAATTTGAATCTGGAAATTATTAGCGCCCACCCTGTTTACAGACAAGCATTAATTGAAAAATTCCAAAAACTTATTCCACCTGACGTTGACTATTTGTGTGGTATAGAAAGTGGCGGCAGCTATTTTGCTTCTACCTTAGCAAACATCCTAAATAAAAAACTAATTCTTATCCGAAAGGAACCTAAAATTGAAAATATTCCACTTTCTCGGCTAGTTGGCCAAACCCCTCCCCCAAATAGTCGAATATGTTTAATCGATGACGTCTTGTCCACCGGAACCACTTTGTTTTATACTGCCCGATTTTTTGAGTACCTAGGTTGCAATGTTTGTGCTCGAATCGTTTTTAGTTACGGCTTTGATGAAACAATAAGTAAAGAAATTGGGATTGACATTCAAACCTGTTCAAAATTTTGTGATCTACTAACCCTGGCTACTACCCAAAAACTAATTACCCCAAAAGACAAAAAACTCTTAACCAAATACGTCAAAGGATTTGAAAACTATCTTACCCGAAAAGGTATAATTTAAGCCTACTCCCCAAATCCGTGATCCTTTTTCATCTCTCTTTCAATTAGGGTTCTTAAAAACACAGCTCTCGGCACCATCCTGTTTTTTGCAATCCAGTCCAAATAAGATAGTATTTTTGGGCTTACAAAAAAGTTAAACCTAACATCACTGTTGCGTTTTGCTTCAATCAAAGCTTCGTGTAATTTTTTAGCCAAATTTGTACTGTTGTATTCCACCCAAATTACTCGCGAATCTTTCAATCCCTTAAATAATATTGGTTCTTTTCCTTCAAGATAAAGAACTATTACAGGTTTCCCTTTTTCCAAAGCAATAGTAATTTCGTGACCGATATGTAAAGTTGACGGAAAAGTTGCCTCAAATATTGAAATATCAGCCTTATCAATATTGTGAATCATGGTCTTATATAGCTTTTCCTTATCTTCCTGTTTTAAGTTTAAGAAAAAGCCCGATGGGGATTTTAACCTCCCATTATCAGTTACAATAAGTCCATTCTTCTCTAAAACTTGAGAGATTTTTTCATAATATGAACCATAATCTTCTCTATATGCGCGCGCTGCTGAAAAATAAACTCTCATTCTAAAATTATTAGAAATTTATAATGTTAAAACATGTAATACTACAATAGTTTGCGCAAATAATCTACCGTCTCTTGCGCCACATCTTTCCAAGTTTCTCCTCCTCTTCCCTCCATATTATGTCCCGCCCCATCAATTACTATAAGTTTTGCTGTCTTCCCTAAATCTGTTAGCCCGGCCACCACTCCCCTTTGCCACTCCACCTCACACCACGGGTCCTTAGTCCCCTGAATTATCACCAGTGGTGAATTCACCCAATTATAATAATTTTCAAAAGCGTAGCGTCTAGGGTCGTGATATTTTGCCAGTGCCGCCACCGCCGCTTTCACCGCCCTACCTCCGTCTTCCAAATCCGAGGCAGTGCTAATAATACTATCGGGAAATTTCTGAGTCATTGGTGCCCACATCACTGTCGGAAAATACTGGCCCGTTACCTCCAACACTGATAAGGTAATCTGCCCACCGTTACTGTGCGCCCAAAATCCAATTCGTTGGGGATCCACTCCCTCAAGTTTTCTAACCGATCCAATTAAATCCAGCACAGCCGGTACCTTCTCAAACCTAGCTTCCATCATGTCAGTCGACTCCGCTTCACTTTGGGCAAAACCCAGAAAATCTATACTCACTGTTATCATTCCCGCTTTTGCCAATTGGTCTGCCATGCGAAAACTCCCCGACCCGCTGTAATACCCTGCCTTTTCCGCGTATCCCCGAACCATAATCACAGCCGGCCTTTTAATCTCATCATTATAGTAATTAATCATCCCGGTAATTCTCTTGCCTCCGCTTATAAATTCAATTTGCCGGGTCACAAATTCATATGTTCTGGTTTCTGGATCTAATTTTCTTCGGTCCCCAATCTCCTTAATTGGTCCCAATATTTTTATTTCACTATTGCCATATTCTCCCCTCTCCCATGCTTCTTTTAAGCTGTCAAAATCATATTTCTCCATTTTACTCACTTCTTTTGAGGTCTCGATTCCCCTCAGCTCCACCCACTTCTCCCGGTTCAAAATATAATAAGTACCTGCACCAATTCCAATTACCATTAACAGTACTAAAAAGCCCAACAGTATTTTCCTCACACTCTATTTTACTTCCTTTGAGCCAAGACTCCACCTGCTGTGTCCGCCAATACTTCGGATACATGACGTCTAGTTTCATCGTTTATTACCAAAATGCCTCTTTTCCCTAATTCATTTGCCCCTCTGACTAAAACCTCCCGTGCTGTTTCTATATCTAATGCTTTAAAAAGTTCTGGACTTGTTCCTGCTAATTCTAAAAATCTTAAAATCACCACTTTTCTTTCAATTCCCTCCTGCCTTCTGGCTTGTCTAACTGCAGCCAAACCAACTCTGATCACCGTTAAATTGGATAAATATTCCACCATTCTTACCTCCTTTCCTTAAACCAAAAATTCAGTCCCGAAAAGTCGGGAGTCAATTTCAATTTTAAGGTTAAATTCTAACGCTTCATTTTATCTCTTTAAATAACTTTGCCAACCCCCATATTGTATTTAATCCACTACCATTACTCTTTTTCGTATACTCTCTCTGTTTTAGCCCATTTTTCCAAATCTCTTCTCGTTTTATTCAACTGAACCATATCTCCAACCCCTTCACAAATTGCTTGCTTAGCATGTGTCCAGAAACCACGAAAACTATTTCCAACCGGAAAATATTGTCTCATATTACAAGTTGTTAGCGCCAACCAAGTATATTTGAGAAAAGTATTGATGTCTTGATTTGCAACTATTCCTGGAGCTACTATTCTTGCCAAGCTATAGGCCGTCTCTATACCACTTATAATATTTTCTGCTTTGACTGTTTGACCAGCCGCTCCAACCCTAAATGCATAAGAATCAACTATTCTCGAAACAACAAGACTCTCCCGATTTATCCCCGAAGGAAGCATACTTAAATAAAAATCTCTTTCCACATGTCTAGATATGGGTAGCTCACTCCAGCTTTTTGTGTCAATCGGCCTAATTATCCTTTCCATAAAAGCCTATAATAGTACAATAACTTACATTTTTCAATATATTTGTTTATTTAGGCTACAATTATATGTGTTTTCTCGTTACGGATTAATAATCATTTTATTAATAGCCGCCTTCTGGCGCTTTTACAACTACCCCTCCCGCTGGGTTCTAAATCAGGACCAAGCCCGGGACGCCACTATTGCCCTTTACTCCATCCGCTCCGGTTCTCTGCCCCTCCTTGGTTCACCCTCCAGCGCCGGCCCCTTTAACTTCGGCCCGCTCTACGATTACACCATTATTCTCCTTACCTATCTTCTTCCTTTTGTTTCCGGACCTTGGGTTGGCTTCACACTCCTAAGTCTAATCACAGTTTATTTGTTTTATTTAATAGGGGTGACTCTTGGCAGTCGCTCGCTTGGTCTGATACTAGCCCTTATTTCTGCCCTATCATCGGAATTAATCTTCAATGCTCCGGACATGCTCAACACAGTTGTTGTTGCCTTTGGTGTCACCTTAACCCTCCTTATGTCTCTCAAGTTGGTCACCACCAAACGACTAATTTACTCATTACTGTTAGGCTTGGCCGCTGGTTTCACCCTCAACAATCATTTTCAGTCACTTGGAATCACCACTCTTCTTGCCCTCACACCCTTTTTTACACCCATCCCGCTCAAAAAAAAGTTCTTAAGTTTTCTTCTTATTGGTCTTGGAATAGTTATTACTTTCCTGCCTCCCCTGATTTTCGATTTAAATCACCGTTTCGTATGGCTCCAAAGTGTCATCAGCTACTACACCGGTGGGGTTAATAAGTTTTGGGCTCCTACCTCCTGGCGCCGGGACCTGTTTACTTTTTGGCCTCAGTTGTTTGGTTCAACACTGGTTGGTTTTCCCCTCCTTGGCTGGCCGTTTCTAATAACTAGTGCGCTGATTCCTCTAACATTATTAATTAAGTACCGTCTTCCCCGCCCAGCTTTACTTTTGGGAATTTATTTTATTACCCAGGTATTTTTACTTCGTTATTACCCCGGCGTCCGATCACGTGAGTATTTAATCGCTTTTCAACCTCTTATAATTTTCTTTTTTGGTTATTCTCTTTTTGTCATTATTTCAAAATCTAAAATTGTCGGAACTATACTTTTGGTAATTTTTTCCATTCTCTCTTCCATTACCAACCTCAAATACATTCATAATCAGTCCCAAGCCGCTCTTATTTTTAATCTCAAAACGTCTATTGACGCTCAAGCAAAGTTACCCATCGCCCTTTATTCCGACAAATCATCCAACATGGTCTCACTACCTGTCTTTTATCTTTTATACCGCAATAATCAAATTTCCACAAACGGCACTCCGGTTTTGGCATGCATTAATTGTTCATACCCGGAATATAAATTAATCACCTCCCAATCCCTCTCCCCCACTCAAACCTATTATTTATATCAACTTCCTATCTCCGCAACTACCAACCCCCTCTTTTTTCATCTAACCCCCGAACTTATTTTCTCCTGGCTCTACATCAACTACCCCTAGTTACCAATACTAATATCAATTGGTTCATAAGGCTGACAAATTCGCCTGACAATTAATTCCAAATCCATATTCATTCGAACGCCCGAAACTGCTATCGACGTTCCTTCAATCACCCCCAACAACATCCTTCCAACACTCCTAACTACAATCCCTCCCACACTTAAAACTGATTCACAAGTTTTAACTCCCATATCTACAGATGCATCATGTGTACTCCAAAAACCGTCCCATAAATAACCAGAACTACGCCTTCCAGGTCCACTCTCGTTATTGGTTGCCATATTAAGTAAAGTATATCACTTATTTTTTAGCCTACTACCCTCCCTCAACTAAGCCTCAATATCATGACCAAATTCCACTATTCCTTTTTCACTATTCTTTCTATGTTTCACCCACCCCTCGACTCTGACACGACTTCTTCGTTTCACCATGTCCATATAACTCGCTCCCTCACTTTGCGGAGCATTTGAATAATCTGCTACCGCAAAAACAAGATCAGGTAAAATCATAACCCGAGCCCAAATTCTTTGAACCCGTGGAATACTATCAAAATCAGCTCGGTCTATTTCTTCTCTCATGCCCGATTATATCTCTCACTTGTTTTAAGTTCAACTTCCCGCTATAATCCACTTTGTCCACCGCAGACAGTAGGTGAGTCCGAAAACTTTCGGATAACGAAGCATCCTACCGAGGAACCTCAGTTTAACCCTGACGCCTCGCTTCCGCGGGGCTTTTTTAGTACTTTTTAGGTAAAATTTGAAGTGAAACGCCAAATTTTGCCTTAAAATACAATCCGTCACCTGACGGATCAGTTTATTAAAAACCAATCATGCCCAAACAAATCAAAATCGACCAAGTCAATCAAATTTCCGAAAGGCTAAAATCAGCCAAGTCAGCCGCTTTGGTTCAATACCAAGGACTAGACGCCGATGGAACCTATAACCTCAGAGTCAAAGTAAAACAAGCCGGCGGACGCATGGAAGTAATTAAAAACTCCCTTATTATTCGGGCGCTAAGTAAAATGGGTATTACCTTACCCGAACCACTTACCGGCCCCACTGCTCTCACTTTCTGTGAAGCTGATGAAATTGCTCCACTAAAAGAAATTGAAGCAGTTAATAAAGAAAAGGAAAAAACCAGCTTTAAATACGGCATCTACGATGGTCGTCTATTGTTGGCAGACGAACTTAAAAAGTTTTTGTCCCTACCTTCAAAAAGTGCCCTTATTTCTCAGTTCTTAGGTGGGCTTACCAACCCTCTACAGAGGCTTGCTTACGCCCTTCGTTTTAACCAAACTCAGTTAGCCCTAACATTAAAGGCCTTGGTTGACAAAAAGTCAGCTCAAGCTTAATCAATTATTTATAAATTATTTATTAAAAATTAAAACATATGGCCGATACCAAAATCGACAAATTATTAGATCAAATTGGAGAACTTTCAGTTATTGAACTCTCCGATTTAGTTAAAGCATTAGAAGAAAAATTCGACGTTAAAG
>Ga0172379_10005947_pt1 | contig 16687 bp, 13 predicted proteins | sample GrowelOW334metaG_FD_119756 | JGI IMG/M metagenome (GOLD analysis project Ga0172379, IMG submission 119756) | Groundwater microbial communities from an aquifer near a municipal landfill in Southern Ontario, Canada - Groundwater well OW334 metaG | ecosystem: Environmental > Aquatic > Deep... | reverse complement strand
AATTTCCACATCTATCGGATGGCGCTCTAATATATCCGGAATCAATTTCGTAATGTTCGCTAATTCATTGTATGTCGGTATTATAATCAGTGTTTTGGGCATAAAAAGTCTTTAGTTTTCAGTAATCAGTTAATAGTTTAACGCAAAAAATTGAAAAAAGCAATTCTCAATTCCTAATTCGTAATTTAGTCAAAATGTCCTTTCCCAAAAAGCATTACAAAGACGGTTCGGAACATTATTTTGAAATCCATCCGCAACGACATATTTTCAATGTAGAATAAATCGTATTTCAATTTTTCTTTTACGTCTTCGACGGTTTCATCATATTTATGTTTTACCTGCGCCCAACCGGTTATTCCGGGACGAACTTTCAATCTTCTTTTATAATAAGGGATCTCTGCTGAAAGTTTTTCTACAAAGAATGGTCTTTCCGGACGCGGACCAACGAGACTCATTTCACCCTTGAGAATATTTATCATCTGCGGAAGTTCATCAATCCGAACCTTTCGGACAAATTTACCAACGTGCGTAATCCGCGGATCATCCTTCGTCGACCACACTGGACCGGTATGCTTCTCTGCATCCTGTCTCATCGAACGAAACTTGTAAATATTGAATTTCTTTCCGTTTAATCCGCATCTTTCTTGTTTAAATAAAACCGGACCTTTGCTATCGAGTTTGATTGCGATTGATGTTAAAAGCATAACCGGAGACGTCAATAAAAGAAAAATGAATGCAAAGATGAGGTCTAAAAATCTTTTAATTTTAGCTTCCCATGCCGGCATTAATTGGGGATTAATATCGATGAGCGGAAATCCGTAAAGTTGTGTAGTTCTTGCTTGCCCGCTTAAAATGTTGTATAGATCGGGAGCGATTTTCAAACCAACATTTTTGTTTTCGCATTTCCCGATGATTTCAATTAAGGTGTCTTCAGAAAATTTCATTAGGACAATAATTACTTCTTTGATGCTTAGTTCATCAATTCTTTTAGGAATATCGGAAACCGTTCCAACCACTCTAACATCTTTATACTCTTTTTCAAGATCATTCTCGGCAAGAGTAACATAACCGACAACATCAATACCAAGTCCCGGATGATCGAGTATTTCTCCATGAATCTCATGGGCGTTGTTATTGAATCCAACGAGCAAGGCATTTCGTCTTCCAACACCGTTGATCAATAATCTACGTTGGAAACCGCGCACTGCAAGTCTGCCGAACGAAACCCAGAAAAGAAAAAATCCCCAGTATATGAAAATTAGGAATCTACTTTCGGAAGAAACTCCGTGCGAATAATCATCGAGAAAAATAAAAAAGAAAAGGAGGAAAACACCAACGAACGTAGCTTTGAATAATGTTGAGATTTCATCAAAACGTGAGAGAGCAAACCAGGTGCGATACATTCCAACGAAAGAGAAAATAAGCAGCCAATAGAAATAAACCACCAGCATAGGAAAAAGAAATTCCGGCATAACAAGCAGATCAAATATTCCGGTACTCACACGAAAATGAAAAAAAACCACCCAAGCAAGATTGATGGAGAGGAAATCGGCCAACAGGACTAATATTTTTTCGGTACTTTTAGACATCTTCTTTCAACATTTTCGCAAATCGTTCTATGGTCTTTTTACGGTCATAGCTTTCTACAGCATATTTTCTTCCGGACTTACCCATCTTAACTGATTCATCTTTATTCGAATTCATCCACAGAATTTTTTCAACAAGATCTGTGGAATTCTCCGGTTCACAATATAACCCCGCTCCAGATTTTTCTAAAATCTTACGGGCTTCACCATCAACACAAAGAATAACAGGACATTCAGAAGCCATCGCTTCATAGAGTTTTGACGGAATTGTAAACTTAAATAACTCATTCTTCACAAGAGGAATCAATGTTACATCGAATAGAGAAAGATAATCGAGAATTAAGTCGCGGTTTACTGGAGGAAGGAGTAGAACGTTTTTTAATTCATTGATCTGGATTTCTTTCTCAAGAATTTCACGATCAACACCGTCACCAATAACTAAATAAATTATTTCAGAAAGGTGCTTTGTTAGTTTTGCAGAGTCGGTTATAAGTTTTAACCCCTGGGCGCCACCAATATTTCCTGCATATCCAACAATAAATTTGCCATCTAGATTTAGTTCCTTATGAAGCATTTCATTTTTTTCTTTTTTCATTACTAAATCAGTTCGCACAAAGTTGGGGAGCCAAATTATCTTTTTAATAAACTTAAACTTAGTGGATAATTTTTGCTTCGTTATTTCAGTTACAACATTAATGTAATCAGCCTTTTTATAAATTAATCTCTCAAACTTTTCTGCTAAATAAATAGCTGTTTTGTTTTTTAAAAATCCGAGTTGAATCGCTGATTCAGGCCAAAGATCCCCAATATCAAAAATAAATTTACTCCCCTTAACTATTTTGATGAACATCCCGGAGATTCCGTTGAATAATGGAGGAGAAATTGTCAAATGAAAGTCGGTTCGTTTAACTTTAAGCAATGCAACGAGTGTTGAAGAAAAAGAAAATGATAAATAGTAAAGAATTCTTGTAACAAAACTACCGCGGTCTGATGCGTACACAAACGTATTAAAAAGTGTTATTCCATTCACCAAAGATTTTTCGTAAAGTTTAAATTTACTAATTCTATCTTCTTTTCGTATCAGATAACTTGGGAATGGTGAAATTACGGTTACTTTAAAACCCGCATCCCGGAGTTCTTCTGCAAAACCTATACTTCGTTGGGAACCTCCCCCAACTTCCGGCGGAAAGTATTGAGTGATAATTAAAATTCTTTTATTCAAATATCTTTCCCTTTTCAACTTCAAGAATTACTTTCTCGATGCCATCAGCAATTATTTCCCATGAATAATTTGAGGCTATATGTTTTCTTTTTTCTGCCATAACACTGGTATTGGTTTTAATGGCTTCATCAACCATCTTTCTGAATTCAATGGAATCATTTGCTATGTAAATATACTCTTTAAACTTTTCAACTTCATACATTGGAGTTGTTACAACAGGTAAACCTAAAGCTAAATACTCAATCAATTTTAGGGGATTCACCGCGTCTGTCAACTCATTAATTTTAAAAGGAATTATTCCAACATCGAAATTTGAAGCATAGGCAGGTAACTCTGCATACTCGACTTTTCCAAGCAAATAAATGTTTGGGCAGTTGTGTAATTGAGAAACGTCAATTGCTGAATCTCCGATCAAAACGATTGAATAATTGGGGAAAGTTCTAGCTAAAGAGTTAATCATTTCAACATCCACCCACTCAGAGATTAATCCAAAAAAACCAATAATTGGTTTTTTTATAGCATCAAACTTATCAATTTTTTTTACTTTCACTTTTGAAAAATGTTCAACTTCTACACCTTGATGGAGGAAATTATTCACACCAGATTTAGGAACTCTTGTCCCGAGTAATGACTTCGAGACGGAAAAAGATGAGTCAACTTTTTCTAAAACTCTTCTTTCCAATTCTACCAATGATTTAAATGCACCACTAAAGAGGGAATAATCGTCAAGACAAATATAGTGAGAAGAAGTCTCTCCGAGTTTCCCAAGTAGGTTATAGACGATTGGGGATGAAGAAATGACAATCGGATTATGAAAATGATTCAACCTAATTTTTTTTTTAAGAAATCGGGTGAGCATAATATTGTTTAATAGTCGAACAGTCCTAACATCATGGAATGGAAGAATGAAGGGATGCACTTCCAACACATTATTTGTTATCTCATTTTCCTCAACAGAAGGAGGCGGAAAAAATATTTTTTTTAGTTTTTCTAATATTCGGTTGAAATCTTGAAAATTGAATGTCGGTTTTCGTAGCGCAAGCGACCCAACCCACATCAAACGGTTGTTCGAAGAAAGAACTTTACCTAAATGTTGCATGGTTGATGGATGACGTCCCCAATCGTCGGCAAAAACAATAATATTTCTATTTTTTAAGATCATCAGCTACAAATGCTTCTTTAATAGTTCAACGATTTTCTCAGAAGCTTTACCATCTCCATAAGGATTTTTCCCCTTAAAATAATTGTGTCCTAATGATAAATTTTTATTTACCGAATGAAAAGTTTTTTTAATTTTATTAACATTACTGCCGACGAGAAATGCATAGCCGGCATCGACAGCCTCCATCCGCTCTGTAACATCTCGCAAAACAATTATAGGTTTGCGAAAAACGAAGCATTCCTCCTGTATTCCACCCGAATCACTCATAATGAACTTACATTTTTCCATTAAATAAATGAAAGACAAATAATCCATTGGGGGCAAAAGGTGAAAATTGGTTAATCCTTTTAAAGTAGCTTCAACAGGAATTTTTACATTAGGATTGAGATGAACCGGATAAATAAATTCCAATTCGGGATTTTTCGAGGCAAGTTCTTTAAAGGTATCAAGAACTTTTTTAAACTCATCTCCAAATTTTTCACGACGGTGCATTGTAATTAAAACAAATTCTTTACAAAGAAAATCTGTGGGATATATCTTTTTCAAATTGTTTTTGATCTCTATTTGAACCTTTGGAGTATCGACCAGTTTTTTAATTTGGAGTAGTGCATCAATCACCGTATTTCCAGTTACGAATACCCTCTTCGCATCATACCCTTCAGAAATCAAGTTATCTTTTGCGTATTTGGTTGGGACAAAATTGAAATCTGTTATCACAGAAATAAACTTTCTGTTTGCCTCTTCTGGATATGGACTATAAATGTTATTACTGCGAAGTCCCGCTTCCACATGACCAATTTTAATTTTTTTATAAAAAGCTGAAAGTGCTGAAACAAATGCAGTGGTTGTATCTCCTTGAACAAGGAGAACATCCGGTTGTAATTCTATCAACAGATTTTTCAGTTTTGAGTTTGTTGCAACCGTAATATCAAATAAATCTTGGTTAGGTTTCATTAAATCAAGTTCATAATCAATTTTTATTTTAAAAATTTGTGAGACTTGCTTTAACATTTCTTTGTGTTGTCCAGTCGAGCAAACAAATGTATTAAAAGATTTTTCTTTTTTTAAGGCAGCAACCAAGGGTGCCATTTTTATGACTTCGGGGCGAGTACCAAACACGACAAGAATTTTTTTCATTAGACTCTTTTGAATTGGTTTTTGGGATAAATAAATAGTAACCGCAAGTACAAAAAAGATTTTTTAATTAAATCTAGTTTCAATTTTGAAATAGACATGCCTAAATAAACAAAAACTCGTAGAAACATCCCTGTAAAATGGAGAGCGACAAGTAGGAAAAATTCCATTCCCTTGAAGTGTTTTTGGTAAATCTGAATTTTGGCAATAGATTGATTCTTGAACTTGAACCATAAATTTTTATCTGTTGCAACACCTCCCAAATGAATAATTTCTGTCTGGGGAAAATAAACAACGTTGTAACCAAGATCAGCTGCTCTCATGCAAAAATCAGTTTCCTCCGCATAGAAGAAAAATCGTGCATCAAAACCATACAATTCATCTACAATTTTTTTTGAACAAAGAATAAATGCCCCCTTCACAATATCAACTTTTGTTGGTTGCTGAGGTTCGTTATCTGAATAATAGTATTTGTTTAGTTTTTTAACTCCCTTGAAAAACCGATAAAGGAATAGATTTTCTCCAAAAGAATTTCCAAGAGTGTCTTTGTCCACAACAGAAGGTTGAAGACTTTTGTTAGCATTTAATAATCTACATCCGATAACACTATCTTTCCCAAAATCCTCAAGGAATGCAATGGTTTTATTTATTGTATCCTCAATGAAAAGAGTGTCGTTGTTCAGAAAAAGTATATACTTACCGGTTGCAACTTCTAATCCTTGATTATTAGCTGCTGAAAAGCCTCGATTTTCTTTATTAACTATTAGATTAATCTGGGGATATTTTCTTAGTATATCTCTAATATCCCCCTCGTTTGAATTATTATCAACTAGAATAATCTCAAAAATTGTCTGTTTATCAGTAAACTTATAAATTGAATCTAAACACTCAGTTAAAATTTGAAAAGAGTTATAATTTACAATTATAATTGACAAGTCCATAGAGATCATCAAGCCTTCGTGATAAGTTTTAGGGAATTATTCTCAGAAAGAATGTTGATAAATATTAATATAAAAGTTTTTATCAGAATGTTAGTTGTTAATGAGAATTTCTATAACAAAGTAAATCCCATTAAAAAAAGTTGCATTACAACTGAACAATACAATAATTAAATATTACCTAACAACAATAATAAAGAGACTTTAAATAATCAAAATCTGGAGGTTATGTTACTTGTAAATTAAAGTTAAGATAATAAATTTTAAACCTGACATGCAAATATAAAAGTAATTTAACTATACCCCAAAGACTAAGGTTATATCTCAAATCCGATATAGGGACAGCATACAACGCAAAAACAAAAATTAATAATGAGTTTTTTTATCAAAAGAGATCAAAAGAGTGTGTAAAATACTTTGTGTAAATGGCAAGTAGTTGAATCATAAAAAAGGTTCAACTTGTTTGTCAAAGATAATAGAAAAATGACCAAGAACAATCGACCAGTTCCTAACGGGCATGGTTCATTTTTTAGCAATGTCCCGGTAAGCGAGAAATAACATTTTCGTTAAGGCTTCATTATTTGGGAAAATGGATTTTGCTTTGGTAACTTTTCTAAACTGACGATGCAAAGCTTCAACGGCATTGGTGGTATAAATCATCGTTCTGATCTCTTGGGGATACTGAAAAAAGGTAGACAATTCTTCCCAGTTTTCACGCCAAGATTTCATGGCCAACAAATACTTCTTCCCCCAAGTCTCATCAACCGTTTTCAAGTTTTGTAAAGCAGCCGCTTCTGTGGGAGCTGAGTAGATTGTTTTCAACGCTTGTGCAAAAACTTTTTGATCTTTTGATGCGACATATTTCATCGAGTTGCGGATTTGATGAACAATACATCTCTGGATTTTAATCTCCGGGAAAACCGTCTTGATGGCTTCGGAAAATCCAGTCAAGCCGTCGATACAAGCAATGCAGATTTCCTTTACGCCACGGTTTTTTAGTTCGGTCATAACGGAGAGCCAAAACTTCGCTCCTTCAGCTTCTCCGATCCACAGCCCAAGTAAGTCTTTCTTCCCTTCGATATTTATTCCTAGACACGTATAGGAGGCTTTAGATTCAACTCTTTTTGTGGAATCATCCTTTACCTTGAAATGAATCGCATCGAAGAAAACAACTGGATAGATGCTCTCTAACGAGCGATTTTGCCATTGAATGGCCAGATCATTTATCTTGTCGGTAATCTGGGAAACGAGCGTAGGACTGACCTCTAATCCGTAGATATCTTCTATGTGTGTTTGAATATCACGGGTGGTCATTCCTTTAGCGTACATCGAGATGATTTTATCTTCAATGGCCCCAAGACGGGTTTCATGTTTTTTAACAACGATGGGTTCAAATTCACTGTTTCTGTCTCGTGGTATTTCCAACTCAAGAGCGCCTTGATCAGTAGTAACGGTTTTATGATATGACCCATTTCTGCTGTTACCGGAATTCTTACCAGCCGGAGAGTGTTTCGTATAACCGAGTTGATCGGTGATCTCACCCCGATAGCTATCGGGGATGGTTTCAAGAGAGGCTTTCATGAGCTTTTTTATTGCACCTTCTTTGCCCATAAGATCGTTGTAGGTTTTCGCTGTTGCGAAATCTTTTTTGAATTGTTCTAAGAGCTTTTCTGATAGTTCCATTAAGGTAGTACTCCATAATTTGTAAATGGTAAATTGAATTATTTATTGCCCTATTCCAAGAGCAACTTTTTTCGCTCCCGTGTGTATCGCTTCACTTCACTCGCCTTCGCTACGCTCAGGCTTCGTTCCGTTCCGCTCTACACACGGGAATTTCCATTTACACAATCTTTTTTACACTACCTTTCAATTCGTAGCCATCGTTTATGGGAAAAGAGAAGCAGGTTGAAGGAGTTTTCTTTGTTACTCGTAATTCCAAAGATACTTCCCAGGACTTTTTGTTCTGGGAAGGGGGTCTTCTTTTTTTATCGTCTTGGTCAGATGTATTTTCGCGATATATCTTAATATTGTCTTGTTATCCGAATTGCTTATATTAAGATATTTATTATCAACTATTAATTATTATTTAAAAATAAATTATCCCTATGTCATATATATCCAAAATTAAAAAGTTAATTCTAAATAAAAGGTATCAGTTAACAGTTTATGAACCATTAAAAAAAAACATACCTGAAATAATGATTGATGTCAACTCAGCATGGAAAGGTCTAGAGTTGGTTATTGAAGAAATATTAGATCATTTTGATGTTGGAAGAGAAAGTTGTATAGAATTTGGTGTGGAATTTGGTTATTCAACAGTAGTGTTTTCTAATTACTTCAAGAAGGTGAAAGGGATTGACATTTTTCTTGGTGATGAACACACAATACATCATGGCGATCATTATGAAAAGACAAAAAAGTCATTATCCGAATTTGAGAATATTGAATTATTTAAGTCAGATTACCGAGATTGGATAAAAAGAGATGATGAACAATACGACTTTGCACATATCGATATTGTCCATAATTATAAGGAAACTTACGAATGTGGTCTTTGGGCAGTACAACATAGTAAATGTTGTATTTTTCATGATACAGAAAGCTTTCTTGAGGTAAAAAAGGCAGTATTCGATATTGCAAAAAATACCGGCAAGAATGCCTATAATTATCCCTTCCATTACGGATTAGGGATTATTATTTAACACTCAAGAAGAAAATAGAGGCTTTTTAAACTGGCGTATATTCAAACTGTTAGAGGTAAAGTATTCTATTATTTTTGCATCTAATATCTTTACTAAGTAAAGAGTCCCCTTAAAACAGAATAAACGCCACAGAGTAGTGGGATTAGCAAAAAGAATAAAAGATGCTTTGACAATCCACCGCAGTGGGTGCGTTGGAAGGTTTAGATGGAACTCTATCAATAATTAATTAGGTAATATTGTTTCTTAACAACTTGTTAGATAAGTGATGATATAACAGTATTTGCCATAAAAGAGAAAGATAATGAATAAATTAATAAAAGAAATTCTTCTAACATTCCGTAAACTATCTCTATTAATAGAAACTAGGTTTGACAAGAATTATTTAGCAACCGATGTTCCTATGTCATCGTTGGTTAACCATAATAGATGGCAGAAATATTTATATGAATTTGGAAACAAACCTGGAATGAAAATATTGGAAATAGGTAGTCGCGAAGTAACAGGAAAATCAATCGCCCGAAAAGAATTCTCAATGGCGGAGTATGTCGGCTTTGACTATTATCCTGGCGAAAATGTCGATATTGTGGGTGATGCTCATAAGTTATCTTCATACTTCAAAGGTGAAGAAAAGTTTGATGTTGTTTATTCGAGCGCTTGTTTAGAGCATTTTGCAATGCCTTGGATAGTTGCGAGTGAAATAGCGAAAGTCCTAAAAGTTGGAGGAGTAGTTTTTATAGAAACTCATTTTTCTTTTTCAGCTCATGAAAGACCATGGAATTTTTTTCAATTCAGTGATATGGCGTTGAAAGTCTTGTTCTCCGAGGCTCTTGGTTTTGAATGTATTGAAGCAGGTATGTCAAATCCAATTGTTGGTAGGTTCTCCTCATTGGCGGATGAAGATTTGAAAAATAAACCCGTAGCTGGTCTTTATTGTCATAGTGGTTATCTTGGTAAAAAAGTAAGAGACGTTAAAAACTTTGACTGGGGAAACGTGGAATTAGCCACTATTGTTGGAGAAACAAAATATCCTGAACCGATATTACAATAAATTAATTCCGAAGAATTTGTGCAATTTGGTAGTGAAAATAACGGAGAAACGAGTTCAAGCGAGCATCGACTATACTGTGAGGAACCGTTGCGAATTACTAAAAATAACAAGCTAAGGGAAAAATGATCTCACCTACCCCAGTGTTGCTAGTCTAGCCATCCAATATACTGCTGATGGTTTATCCTTTTGATTCGAAAGAAAGTTCGATTTGTATTTGATGTGGGATATAAGTTCACAATCTGCAACTGTAAAGTATGACGATTCCCCTATGTTAATTGGAATCAACACTGACAACGAGTTATTCTAATACAAAAAAACGTTGATGTTCAACACTTTATCAGATTTTTCAATAAAGAAATATACGACCCAAATTGATTTGAGCCAATTTAAGTAACCAAAATGAGGTTGAAAATTTTGTTGTTTTCATGATAATGAGATTTAAAAACTAAATAATTCTGAAAATGTTGCTCACTTGTTCTCTACTCTTTGTTCTAAATTTTCTATTACTTTTGAGTTCGCTTTCAAAACATTAAATCGATGCTTTATATTTTAGTATTCTCAGATATTTTTTAATTAAAACTCTTTTCGTAAAAGTTCCACCAAACTCAGATCATTTTAATTCTATTCCAGTATCTTTCAATAAAGGAAATACATATAAGAAGAAATAAAAAACTCATCACGAAAAATGCAGCCCGAGTAATCATACTAAAAACAGAGAACGCATTAATAACATAGAGATAAGTTAAATTAGTGAATGCTATCAAATCTCCATTTATAAAAAAGCGAAACCAAAAGAAGGTAGAAATCAATGAAATAAGGTAAGGAATAAGGAATAATCCTAAATTGCCGAAATCCGCATGAATATCTTTTAAGTATGTTGCAGCATTGCTCCAATTGGGAATATTATATCCACGTGGATAGAAATTCGGATGCTCAATTAACCCTAGTTTGGAAATTAAATTATAAAAAGGGAGTAAAGTGTTTTCTCCTATCATTGGATTCTCACTTTGTTTTTCAAAATACTTACTAAAGACTCCTACATCGGAACTAAAATAAAAATAGGTGGAGGCACTAACTAAGGGGATGCCCTCCCATTTTTTAAAAACATTAGTCTTCCCTTTAAAGTTTTCGTATTTCCCCCGAAATTCAATAACCACTGTCAAGCTAGTAACGACAATTGTAAATAACAATATACTCCCCAATACTAACTTTTTTGTACTCGAAATCGATTTTGCAATTTGATGTTTAGATACGGTGTGTCTAAAAAGGAAAAAACTAGTAACCAACATTGCAAATCCCACAAAAATTCCACCTCTTCCTACAGATGCAGCATCTTTAATAATGATTGCAACCAAGGGTAAAAAGGTATAAAAAGAAATTTTGTTTTTAGCTGCCGTATATATACCACTCAATACAATTCCTGCGTAGGGAAGAACCGATAGATAAGGTATTCCACCTTCTAGTTCACCTGCCACCCTCATCCTATAAATAAGATTTGCTCGAATAATTATGGTTGTGAAGCTACCAAATTTGTTAAGTAGAAATGTCCACTGTTGATAAGCGCTATAAAATCCAATAATTGAAGTAATCAGAATAATCACCTTAAGTACTTTAAAGTCATCCTCAAATAAAACAGAGTGAACACGTACCCTGCCAATATCAAGTAGATTTTTTCTAAAAATATCTCTCGCGAAATAAACGGTTAGAGCACCCGACACAACACCTATGTGTGTTACAAAAAAGACTAAAAAAGCTTCATTTGAAATTTGAATATATCTAATAAATTTAAGCTCATAGAGGACTAAAAAAACTGTCCAGGCTAATGTATGAATTAGTAAATGATTAAACCATTTTTTAAATATCCATTTGCTTAGTACAACTGTTGAAACAGAAATCATCAGAACTATTAAAATACTCATCGCAATTAAATCTTAATTCTATAAAACCGAGAGATATATTTATAATATTTTAATTCTTTTTCTTCTAAGGGATTCTTCAACTCAACTCTACTGGTTATTGATTCCATCCTAAATACTAATGGAACAAAAATAAAAGAACAAAGGAATAAACATGCAAGAACAAGAAATGATCTTTGCGGTCGGTATTTTATTTGAGGTGGGGAGGCCTTATCTATGACCATTACGGTTGGAATACTTTTAACCTCTTCAACTTTAGCTTGTTCATACATAGGGAGTACCACTTCTAAAATCTTGCTTTGAATTTCAACTTCACGGTAAGTTCGTAAATAACTTATTGCAATATCTGGGAATTCTTTAAATGGTAGAAAAACGTTCGAATTTTGAGAAATGTTTTGAGAATTTTTTAGTTCAGCAACTTTATTTTTAAGAATTGTAAGTTCATTTAACGCAATTTGGTATTGCGGTGAACTATCTCCATATTGTTTTAACAAAAGTTCAATAACAACTTGTTTTTGAAATAATTGTGCTTCAATCTCTGCTGCTGCTTTATACGAAAGTTGCAATTGTTCTGGTACAGCTACTATTCCATACTTTTTTTGAAATTTAAAAAGTGAATCTTCTGCATTTTTTAAGTCATCCAGATTCTTCAAATATCTTTTCTCGACAAATAATCTGTTGTTTTTTGCAGACTCTGAATTAATCTTATTATTCAAACTGTCCAATAGAACCACAAAATAATTTGCAATATCAGCAGATAATCGAGGATTTTTATTAACAACATTGATTTCTATAAAACCATTTTGATTTACATCAAAAGAAATATCATTAACAAAAATTTTTACAGCTTTATCATAATTCCTATCGTCAATACTATAATACTCCAGCAAATGGAATTTATTAATAGTATTGAGTATTGCTGTTTTACTATTAAGAATACCCAAAATCATATCTTCGGATGAATTTGAACCTCCTAATAGCTTACTTCCCAAGGATGCGCCGCTCGATTTTCCGCTCAAGAGACCGGTTAAGCCACTCAATCCCATTGATGATTCCGGAGAAATCATCACAACAGCACTAGACTTATAAGTATTTGGAATTAACAAACTAATTCCGGCTGTTATTAAACCAACAACAATCAAACTAACCAGTAGAAATTTTTTCCATTTAATTAAAATGAACAGATAATCGGATATTGACGGGTTATTGTTTGGAGTTTTCATAAACTAAATTGTGACCTAATTCTTTCGATAGATTAATTTTATATGGATTTAAACTGAGACATCGTAAAATTTGCAAAGATTTGTGATAATTTAACACAATTCTTCTGATTAGACAATTCAAATTTGTCCCATTGTAACTTGTAATTTTCATATTGAATAATCTCTTCCCCAGTGTAGTTAAACTATAATGATTATTTACCATACTCAATACTAAAGAGTATCAAGTTTACCAAATTTATTTTTTCTAAAGTGAATGTACCCTTTTAAAATCATATAATATTTATAAAATTTTTTATCTTCAAACAACAATATTTTGATTAACTCCTTTATCAAATTCTTTTTATCCTTATTTATAAATTCATGAAATGAATCCTTGTACAGCTTATACACATAAAATCTATTTCTGGTTCTGTAATACCATCTAGAAGGAGAATGGTTCGTGGGGAAAAACTTTTTTGAGAAAATCCTTTTTGTGTTAATTTCTCCTAGGTTATGATAAACGAAAGTGTTGTTGAGTTGAAAAATTTTATATCCTTTTGAAATTGTTTTTAATGAATACTCATAATCAACATAATCAATAAAAAGAGAGTTGAGAAATCCACCTATTTCATTATAAACGGATAATTTAATTATGCTTCCACTTGTCATTGCAACAAAAATTTCTTGTAGGAGATGCGATGGAGGAATTCGTGGATTTATTGGATGTACAACAAAAGGAGATAAAATCCCGATATCGTCATTTTTCTTAAACTCTTTTATCATACTTGCTACTAAATTGTTCGATGTTTTACTATCCTGATCCATTGTCAGTAAGAAATCAAAGCCTTCGGAAGTCGCATATTTTGCAGCTTGATTTAGAGCAAAAGCAATTCCAAGATTCGCTTTGTTAATGACAAGTCTAATCTTGGGATTCGAAAAAAAAGATTTTATATTATCATCAAGGTCAACTTCAGAGTTATCGATAATATATAAAAGATCAACCTGATTAAGATAACTTAATGCATTTTCAATTATTTCAGATTTCGGATTAAACGTTACCGTTACTCCAGCGATTCTTACTTTCTCATCTTTCATAATCAAATTTATTTTAAGATCCTAAAAATGAATTTATTAAATAAAGCATTTTTAAATATCATTTCCTTATATATAAACTATTTAACAACCTTTGAGTTTTTGATTGTACCAAACTTCTTTCCTCACTCGTTAATAAATAGTTCCAACTCACTAAGTAGAAAACTATAAATAAGGGACCAATGAATAATAGTTTACTTAAAACACCCTCTAATTGAAAAGGGATAATTAATATGAGTACATGAATTAGTATAAAAAAATGGAGTTTGCTGTGAATACTTATTGTAAATATTTTCAATGCCATTAAGTATATAGCAAGAGTATCAATTGTTCCTATTACCATATATGTAGTTGCCGCTCCTGTTATCCCCCATCTAGTTATCGAAAACCACATAATAAGCAAATAAAAAGGTAACTCAAATAAATTAATCAGAGTAGGTATTTTAGGTTTGCCTGCCCCTTGAAAAAAAATATTTGGAACTAAGCCAAGGCAATTCATTAATATACCAACCGATAAAAGTCGTAAAATATGTGCACTATGTTTGGCAAATTCGGCGCCTAACCACAAATTCATAGCTTCCTTTGCAAAGGTAATTATAAATACAACTATCGGAAAAATCACAAAAAAAACAACTTTAACACCTCTAAGGAATAATTTTTTTGACAATTCTGGCTTAGTTGAAAAATTTGCAGAGAAAACCGGAAACAAAACTGTCACCAACGCACTAGGAATAATAAGCAACTTAGTTATCACTTCATAAGGAGTAGCATAGTAGGTTATTGCAACCGCAGAAACTTTCATCCCAATTAAAAATCTATCTGAATAGAGCATTAATGGTCCAATAATATTAGCTAAACTAATCCAAAAGCTAAATTTTAAAAGTGGTTTAATACTATTAAAACTAAATTTTATTTCACTCCAAATATTCTTATTAAGTCTAAAGTTTAATACAAGATATACTGACCAAACAAAAAAACGAATAAAAATCAAAGAAATCACAATCCAGAATAAACTTTTAGTAAAAATTAATACCAGTAAAGGGATGAGAAATGTAGATATTCCAAGAATGACTCTTATTAAATTTACCGCATAGAATTTTTGATATGCTTCCAGAACTCCTCTTAAGCCGGCAGCTGTTGTTATAAGTGGTATTGATAATGACACTACAAAAAATATTTTATAGGTCTCTGGTTTTAAATTTGGGGATATATTTAAATATTTATTAAGTAGCGAGGGAATAAAATAGGTCGAAATTCCAGCTACTATTAAACTAACCACGAGCATCAAGAATAGTGCTGACCAAAAAATTATTGGAATTTCCTCTGTTTTATTAAGACCAATTTTTTCGGCTATTACTTTTGTTAGACTTCTACCAATTCCTAAGTCTAAAAAACTAAAATACCCTATGACCATCCAAACTAAGCTCAATATCCCAAATCTTTCTTTCCCCAAACCATGCACGAGTGGAGGGATAAGTACCAGTGCAACTAATCCAGGGATCCCATAACCTAAAAGATTATAGATTGTGTTTTTCGCAATTAAATTTCCACTTGTTGATAAGGCCGAATTACCAGAATCTTTCACGAAATCTTCCTAATGTTTTCTATAAGTGCTTTCTTGGTACTTTTTAGACACGCACCTTGATAATTAATAAGAATGATTTTTCCGTTTATTTGGAAATCAGAATATTGCAAATCATTACAAGAAGATTTTTCCGAATTGCAGAAAGACCATTTCCCCAGAGGCGACAAAAAATATATAAACTTTCTCATTTGTCAATTTGTTTCAAAACTACTGATAGATGATATAAAGAAGTATATGGAAGCAAAATAGTGTTACAATCAATTAAAACAATTCTAAAATGTATAGTTGAGAAAATTGATGGGCTTAATATTATTTTTTAAACTGTATCACCAACAACAGCACCGTTGCCAATGCCGTAACAATACTACTTATCGCCATCACTCTATCCAAATAATAGCTAAAGGTTCGTACCGGTTCTTTGGGTAGCCAAATAAAATCTCCAGGCTCTATTGTATAAGAAACATCCTTTTCTATCTTTGTCCAACTCCTGCTTTTCCCTTTAATTAGATAAATATCTTCTTTTGCGTTTTGTCCTTTGCCACCTGCTTTGGAGATATAAAAATCAACCCCTTTCCCATCAACAAAAGCAATATATCCGGGAGTATAGACTTGTCCAAATACATATACAAGGTTTAGTTTTTCGGGAATGTGAATATAGTCGCCGTTTCTAACTGAAAATTTGCTTGCTGCAGACGAAGTATCTATTATCTTCGCAAAGTCCAATACTCCGTTTCCTCTAATAAAACGAAGTTTATTATCAATAGCTAATGAAACTGAATCTTCTTGAGTAATTTCTGCCATACGACTCATCAAAAATTGATCGAGTTCTTCGGAAAAAAGTGTTGATTTGAATACGTTTGCGCCTCTAATTAGTTCAGCTCTTGACAAATCTGCACTTGGTAAAAATCCACCCGCTTTTTCGATAACTTCCTTTAATGTAGTTGACCCTTTCGAAATAGTGATTGTCCCCGGTCGGGAAACTTCACCTGCTACCGTTACGCTAAAGTCTCTGCGAAAAGTCTCTTCACCAATTATTGTAATTCTATCGCCTCTTTTTAGAATCGGATTGTCAGAAATGTTAACGATCATTCTAGTTTCTT
>Ga0172379_10005946_pt1 | contig 16691 bp, 14 predicted proteins | sample GrowelOW334metaG_FD_119756 | JGI IMG/M metagenome (GOLD analysis project Ga0172379, IMG submission 119756) | Groundwater microbial communities from an aquifer near a municipal landfill in Southern Ontario, Canada - Groundwater well OW334 metaG | ecosystem: Environmental > Aquatic > Deep... | reverse complement strand
CATGGACGTTTGTTAACATGGGGACGGCTTTCCCGGATTTGGAAACACAAATTCCTGAATTATTTAAAGAGGAATAATAAAACCAAAAGCTTTCGTTTCAATTTGATCTCTCAAAAATCGTCCCCGACTTACTTGGTTTTTGTGCTATAAGAAGCCAATATCCTGCGTTCTCCTGATCCGCGTAACCGATATCCCGTGGCCAAAAGGCATCTGGATCCAATGTATATTCACTCTCTCCATAGCTACCGTGCGTGCGTTTTTGTCTTAATGAACGCGGGAAACTGAGGTGACCTTTTTCATCCCGTGGATAGAAAAATTGGCCTTTCATCTTAATGTTCTCTTCTCCAAATAGTTCACTCAAGATATTGATCACGTCGTTACGATAAACAGGAATTTTTTCTGCTTTTTCATCATGCTTAGCCCGTGCTATCCTTTTTAACAATCGATCGGTTGTTTTACCCAAAACATTAACAACCAGATATCCTCCATCATCAAGAAGGTCATAACTTTTCCGAAGAATATCTCCTACGTCCGTCTTTTTACCTTGAAGAGCTACACCTAATATCTCGACAAGGTTGATTACGTCAAACGGACCTTTTTCTTTCAATCCTTCAATATGTTGAGCAAGTCTCTCCTCAAGAGTAATAATACCTTGGTCTTCCAAGCTTTTTACAACAGGATTCTCCCTGGCCTGTGGAAGCCGCTTCGGGTCAGCATCGATAGCATGGATCGATTCTGCATACTCATGGATAATAGGAAGTGCAAAACCATTATAAAATCCGATATCCAGACATTTTTTCAAACGGCGACCCTGATTATGGCGAAGTATCCAATTCCGGACATACCGATAAGCGCTTTCCAAACGAAACCGGGTTATCTCTCCTGATACCCGTTCCTGATCGGGATCGATGATAACATCAAACCTATTGTTGGAACGATCGTATACAAGTCCTCCTTTCCCTAAAGGTAGTTCAGCTCGTGAATGTGGAAATAATTCTATAATCTCACGAATTGCAGCTTTACGGGTAAGGTTAAGCGGGGAAATTTCACCGATTGAAGCTTCAGAACGCTCTCGAAACATAAAGGAATAGGGAGCAGGAGTTTAATCGCATTATACTGTCCGATTCTTTTCTTCTCAATGATTAGATCATCACTCGAGGTAATCGCGGAGTTTTTTACTTCGTGAAGGATGACGTAGTTTCCGAAGCGCCTTCGCTTCAATCTGCCGGATACGCTCCCGGGTAACGCCGAATTCCACACCTACTTCTTCAAGTGTCCTCGGACGTCCGTCTTCCAAACCAAACCGGAGAATCAATACCCGCTTCTCCCGATCCGATAACGTGTGCAAGACCTCATCCAAATGTTCTTTCAGTAATTCCCGGGATGCGGCATCATAAGGAGACGGTTGGGTCGTATCCTGGATGAAATCGCCGAGCAAAGAATCCTCGTCGTCTCCAACCGGAGTCGCAAGCGACGTCGGTTCCTGAGATACTTTCATGATTTCGCGCACCTTCGCAACATCAACCTGCATAGCCGAAGCCACTTCCTCGGGAGTCGGCTCCCGACCAAGTTCCTGCATGAGTTTTCTTGAGATCTTGAGATATCGGTTGATTGTCTCTACCATATGCACCGGAATCCGGATTGTCCGAGCCTGGTCTGCAATGGCCCGCGTGATTGCCTGCCGGATCCACCACGTAGCATAGGTGGAAAACTTATAACCCTTGCGCCAGTCGTATTTCTCAACCGCACGGATAAGACCCTGGTTCCCTTCCTGGATAAGATCTAGAAGCGACAGTCCCCTTCCGATGTACTTTTTGGCAATTGAGACGACTAATCTGAGGTTGGATTCGATCAATTTTTGCTTAGCAGCCCTTTCACCCTTTTCATATTGTTTCGCGAGGTGAATCTCATCCGCAAATTTAAGAAGAGGCGTACGTCCGATCTCCTTCAGATACATACGGACCGGGTCTGAGATGCCTCCTTCGTGGATGACGGCAAGGCTCTCAAGTTCCTTCTCAAGCTCGGTTACCGCCTTCTGCGCGTCTTTCTCATCCTGATCAGACAGGGTTTCAAACACGTCGACACCGCCTTTGATAAGCTGTGCATACAGCTCATCCAGCTCGGATATATGATCTTCGGGCTTCGGAAAGAGGGTCAGAATTTCTTCCTGGGTAATAAAACCGTTCTGCTTGCCCTGTTTGACTAAATCTTTTATTCCTTTTGGTACTTTGATTTTTACCATATGGCTATTTTACTTTACCGGATAGGCTTTTCTCAAGCTCACGTATTTTTTCGAGGTTCAAGCGGATGGATTCGTTCACTTTCTCTGCTGCCTTTTCATCCCCGCTCTCTTCAATACTACGCAGTTGAGTCGAAAGATTTGCGACGATCCTTCGGAGAGAATTTTTTCTGATTACAGAAGCCGCACCTATGACCTCCTTTGTAAACCTCTTCTGGTCAGAAAGCAGAGTGGAAAGATCCACCAGAAACGCCCGGTCAAAAAGCGGTACAAGCTCAGTCGGAAGAAGTGACGCGAATGCCTTTACATCGAAGGTATCGTGTGTCTTGGCGTAATCTGTCAGTTTTTTCATCACTTTCCCGATGGCCGATTGGACGAAATCATCTGCTGATGTGATTTCGTTCACGCTCATAAGTGTCTGGATTGGAGAATCACTCTGAATAATAAGAGACAAAAGATGCTCCTCGACCCGGTCCTCCCGATCCATAACCTTGCTTTTGACCGCTATGATCGGAGTTAAAACCTGCCTTTTCTTACTCTGGTCAATCATCGTTTCAATCGAACTTTCGCTGACTTCGAGAAGTTTTGCGAGTTTCTTCACATAATGGGAAAGGATAATAGAGTTCGTAATCTTTGACAGGAAAGGTACCACCATTGCCCCGATTTTCTTTTTCCCAGAAACGTCCTGCCTGTCAAAACGCTTTATTGCGGATTCGATGACGAAATCATAAACCGGTACGGCACTCGCTACCGATTGCTTCCATAAATGTGCACCTGCCGCCACACATTCCGCGGGATCCTTGCCGGTCACCAGTTGAATCACTTTTATCGTCAAACCCGCCTTATCCGCAATCTCAATCCCCCGCCTGGCCGCTTCATTCCCCGCAAAATCACTATCAAGACCGAGAAGAACCTCCTCCGTATATCTTCGTAGAATCGTCACCTGGCCTTCGGTTAGTGCGGAACCCTTGATTGCAACAACGTTGGCAACTCCACTTTGATAAGATGCCAGCATATCAATTTCCCCCTCCACGATAATCGCCTTTCCTTCTTTTTTGATCGCCTCTTTGGTTACATCCAGTCCATAGAGAGTATTCCCTTTGATGTATATCGGAGTTTCCGGAGAATTGATATATTTGGCTTCTTTCTCGGGAGCAGGCGGCAAAACCCGGCCGGAAAAACCTACGATATTTCCCCGCGTATCCCGAAGGGCAAACATGAGCCGCCCGCGGAACCGATCATAGAAACGCCCGCGGTCAGACCGGACCACAAGCCCGGACGTCAGAAGATCTTCGTTCGAATATCCTTTCTTCAACAAATAACGGGACAATCCGTCCCACTGATTCGGAGCATAACCAAGAGAAAATGTTTCGATAATTTCTTTGCGGACGTTTCGTTTCTCCAAATATTCCCTGGCGCGCTCACCTATTTTATGAGTAGTCAGGAGATAATGATAAAACTCTTTTGCGAGAGTATGGATCTTATAAAGTTTTTCTTTCTGTGCGAGCCCCTCACTCGGCTGATACCCCGATAGCGTAACATGCGCACGTTTGGCGAGAATTTGGAGCGCTTCCAGAAATTCGACTCCCTCCCATTTCTCAAGGAACGAAATGATATCCCCGCCTTCGGCGCACGCTCCGAAACAATGCCACGTCTGCCGATCCGGCGATATATAGAAGGAAGGAGTTTTCTCCGCATGGAAAGGACATAGTGCCTTGAAGTTCCTACCTGCTTTCTTAACGGTTATATATTCCGAGAGAAAATCGACAATATCAATCTTGGACTTGATGATATCTACATCGTTCATACCGAGGTAATTTTAACACACAAACAAAATTCAGAACTCACTAGTCACAATAACGGTTATTTTGAATTTGTATCCGGTTCTTTTGTTCTTTCAACCAGATATAATCGCACACCGTTTTGGATATCCCACTGTTTTACGAATTTTACCGGGCGGATTACATCAATTTCCCAAAGGTTTCCTTTCAATATTTCCTCAACCGGAAGCCGGGAATAAATAAACAGACGTTGAGTATCGGGATATTCATCAACTGTTTTTGGAGGTTTATGATCGATTATTAACAAATAGCGGAGAGACGTTGCCCGGACATCCCCCGTCAAAAGATCAATCAGATTGAAATCGTTTACGTTCTCGGAAAGTATGATTTTTTCCGCCTTCCGTACCCCGGGATAATTCCAGCCTTCCGGCATCCCGAAACCATGGGACGGTACCGACAAAACAGTCAGGAACGAATAAATTCCAAGTCCCGTAAATATAACAGGGACAATAAACCGGTTAACCTGCTGGATTTTCTTCAGGACAACAGAAAAAGCATAGAGGACGAAAGGAATCACAGGAAATAGATAATGCGGATTAAATTTGGCTGCAGACGAATGAGCACCTTGAGGACTTTCTGAAAAAATAAACAGAACGGTACGAATATTATAAAAATCATGCCGTAAATCAAACATAATCAAGGGAGAAATACCCAACACAAGCCCTCCGATGAAAAATAAAAGAGATGCAAGGTTCCACTTTCTTCTGAACGCCACCCACCCGAAAACAATACCTACAGCAAGAATAAACGACGGGTGAATATAAAATCCTATGCCTCCCACCAATCCTGTCAAACCGGACAAAATAAATCGGTGGTGCTTGGCTTTCATAAATTTAATGACAAGCGCGATGAGAATAACGCTCAGTGGAATCAACAGGTTGGGAGCCCAAAGATAATTAGAATGCTCGACAACAACAGGAAGAAGAGAGAATATAAAAGAGAAAAAAATAGCAAGTTTCCAGTCTTTTAATACGCGTGTGATGGTCCGGTATAGAATGATTAAGGAAATAAACTGTAAGAATATAAAAAGATAGGAGATGGATAAAGGCTGCCAATTGGCAAGATATAATACCGGCATATAGATGTAATACGGCAGGGATCCGAAAAAGATATATCGTCCTTCTTCGGTCCATGACGAACCGGTTTGACCAATAAGCGTCAGCTTTTTGGCCTGATAAAGATGATACGTCTCGAGCATTCCGAGACTCTGGTCCGTACTGAAGTTGACGGATTCTTCCAGGTGAAAGATGCGAAGGAAAAAAAAGACCCCGATGATTATGATAAAAAGAAGTCGTTTACGATCCGGATTCATGGTATTGTCCCATTTTATCATGAGCATGAACATCCCCGTGATCCCCGACTCATGCAGTATGAATTCAGTAACCGTCTCGTGTCCCGCGGCATTAAGCTTCCTGTACAAAAAATGCCCAAACCGGGATCTTACCCAAAAAGGGTCTATCGGTATCGGATGTACCGTTGAACCGGGAATCACGGTCACGGCGAAACACACGGACAAAAATATTATTGTCTGGAACGGAAAACCGATACGGATTCCTACAATTTTAAGCGCTATCCAAATGCTTACCGACAGATTCGTAGAATTATCGATTCTCTCAGATCTGCCGTTGGGTTACGGATTCGGGCTTAGCGGAGCTTCAACTCTTGCAAGTGTATATGCCATTAATCGGCTGTTTAATCTTAAACGGTCGCCTGAAGATTTAATTAAATCCGCTCACATCGCGGAAATTATTAATACTACCGGTTTGGGAACCGTCGGAACATTATCGACCGGCGGATTCTTACTGAAAACTGCGTCTGGAATACCGGTTTTTGCCAACCGGCTCCCTTTTGAGAGAAAAATCCTCTACGCAATACTTATCGGCGCGATGGATACACCGGGAATTATCAATAATTCTGTTCAGCAGGAAAAAATTAACCTCGCATTTGATCCTATTTTTCTCCAGCTGCTGAATATTCAACATCCTCCGACACTCAACGACATCATTGACAGCTCGTATAAATTTGAGATAAATGCCGGAATCCGGATGGATCCGCGCGTACACGATAAGATCCAGACTATTATCCGTATGGGAAATCACGCGACTATGGCACTTTTCGGACGTGTGGTTATCACCACCATGAAACCGCAGTCATCCCCTTACCCCGTAAAAGAACTGACTATTGTGAACCGAATTGTTAAAATACAGCATAAAAGGAAAGGTCCTTTGTTTAATTAGTAATACCTGAAACATGTCTCACGCGATTATTTAACTTTTACCTATGACAGAAAATATATTAAAAAAAGTCGGAGTAAAAATAGGACACTTTACCGACGCGAAAGCACGTACCGGAACCACGGTTTTTCTTATGGACCGAGGAGGTGACATCGGAATTGATATCCGGGGATCCGGCACCGGTACATTTAATACTCCCGCATTTGATACGAAATCAGCAATTCGGCTGGCGCACGGAATTGTCCTCACGGGAGGCAGCCTTTTCGGATTGGAATCCGTATTCGGAGTCATGCAGTTTTTGGAAGAAAACAAAGTTGGGTTTCACATTGATTCCCAAATCGTTCCTAGTGTTACCGGAGCCGTCATCTACGATCTCGGAGTCGGGAATCCTGCCGTTAGACCGAGCCGAGCCGACGGATATTACGCTGCAAAGAATGCTTCGTATAAAAATTTATCTCAGGGAGCTATCGGAGCCGGTACAGGAGCAACCGTAGGAAAATGGAACAAAAACAAGTCAACTCCGGGAGGATTTGGAATGGATTTCGTGACGTTAAAAAATAATATTATCGTCACGGCATTTGTCGTCACCAACGCAATCGGAAATATCATTAATCCTAAAACAAATTCCTATTATTATGATGCGGGCAGCTTCGACGAATCTGATTTGGGATTTGATACCGACAAAAAAAGACGAACTTCGCTACCCAATGCGACCACTCTGGCAGTAATTGCTACCAACGTGGATCTTAACCGTCCGCAACTGATGAAAGTCGCCGAACTGGCGCACGACGGGATGGCGCGATCCATTTATCCGGTTCACACCTCGCTCGATGGAGACACCATTTTCGCGATCTCTTCTCTGAATGGTGAACGGATGACATTACCCCGCATCCCGTCAATCCAACTTGTAGATACAATCGGAATCCTCGCGGGAAAGACTTTGGCCTCTGCGATTAAACACAGCATTGCTTCTCATGGTACGATAGAACCATGAATAACAAACAAGGACTTATCCTTTTTCCGGTCGTCATTCTCTGTCTTCTTATCATCGCAGGCATCCTCGTCAAAGAATTCATTACGAATACCATTCCCCGCCTGAAGGAGGCTCCCCAAAACGCAATGGGAGAATTATCCCGCGTACTCTCCGCTCAAAGTGAATCCGGCCCGGTTAAAGACGCCGTCGATGAAACCGTAAATAAAGTAAAGGGAGTTGCATCTGAACAGGCGGAAAAAACAAAACAGGAAATTCTCACATCCGTGGAAAACGAAGTTTCGAATCTCACCCAACAGCAACTCACCTCGATTAAAACCCAAATTTGCACCCAATGGGGCGTCATTTCACCCCCGCCCTCACCGTCACCCTCCCCTAAACTTTAAGTCCTCATTTTTCGGCTATCAATCGGTTACCCCCCTCATCTTTTTTCCCATAATTATAATGATTTTATTTGATATACATTGAATGATTGACAAGGTATTTGAATTCTTCTACAGTAGATGCTGTTCGCCTATATTTCGGATATCAATTTTTTAAAACCATGCCCGAAAAGATTCATGAATCCGTATCCGTTGACCTCGTATCAGAAGACCATAACGGCCGAATCTATCCCCGATTCATCAAATGGCACAACCGGCTCTACCGGATTACCCAAGTAGGTCTTCACCACTGGCTTCGGAAAGGCCGGACACTTATTCATATTTTTTCCGTCACCGACGGCAACCTGTTCTTCCGGCTTGCATTCGACACCGACACATTGCGGTGGACACTGGAGGAGATAGAGGAAAAGTAATTTTTAATTACCAATTTTAAATTTTAAATCAATTTTAAAATAAAAATTAAATAAAAATTAAAAATTTAAAATTAAAAATTAGTCTGTATTATGCCCAACCACAATCCCTCCTTTAATAGCTACGAAAAAATTTCCTTTAATCCGGAACCTCCTACAATTCTGCATCTGGATCTTAATTCCTGTTTCGCAACCGTGGAACAACAGGCAAACCCGCTTCTTCGGGGTAAACCGATTGCGGTTGCGGCATACACGACACCCAATGGCTGCGTCCTGGCTCCTTCTATCGAAGCTAAACGCCTTGGCGTCACCGTCGGAATGCGCGTTCGGGAAGCCAGGCTTTTCTGTCCGACGCTTATAGTTCTTCCTCCGGATCCGTGGAAGTACCGCTTTGTAAACCGGAAACTTCTTGCGATTTTACGGGAATATACCGCGGATGTGAAAGTAAAATCCATCGACGAAATGGTCCTTAATTTTACTCATGCGCCTACCCTCCCGAAAGGCATGAAAACCATTGCGGCTGAAATCAAACGCCGGATCCGAGAGGAAATCGGAGAATGGATAACCGTGTCGGTGGGAATAGCAACCAACCAGTTCTTGGCAAAAACTGCGGCAGGTATTCATAAACCGGACGGACTGGATGTTATTGATGGGACCAACTTCGCTCCCCTTTTCAAAAGTCTTCCGGTCGAGAAACTCTGCGGAATCAAACTGAATAATATGGCCAGACTAAACCGCGTAGGCGTATTCACCGCGTGGAACTTTTACCAGGCACCTCTACCGACATTAACTTCTGCATTCCAATCCATTTGCGGATATTACTGGTACCTCAGGATGCACGGCTATGAGATCGACGACGTAACGTTCGGCAGGAAAAGTTTCGGAAATTCTTACGCTCTTCCCAAGTTTACTGAGGACCGTACCACATTAAGCCGATTAATGCTTAAACTCGTCCAGAAAACCGGAAGACGACTCAGGGAAGCCGGGTATGGGGCTTATGGAGTTCATGTCACATGCACTTTTGCGGATTATTCCACGTGGCACCACGGTCACCGCTTCAAAAGCAGTATGTATGCATCAGAGGATATTTATAAACGGGCAATCGGAATCCTTTTTTCATCTCCGCTGAGAAAACCCGTCCGTATTCTTGCGGTATCGTGTTTCAATCTGGAAAAAAGAGCGCTTAGCCAACTTACGCTCCTAACAGACGAAGAGAAAAAACGGTCCCGCGTTGCCGCTCTCGATACGATCAATAACCGCTATGGGGAATTTACCGTCATGCCGGCACGCCTGGTAGGTATGCAAAACACCATCATCGACCGGATTGCGTTCGGCGGCGTAAAAGAACTCGAAGAACTCCTTTATCGGGAACCGCTTGACGTTGCTGATGTAGGCTCCTGAACTACTTTTGAGTCAAACGTAAATTCGTCCGTCCAGTAGTTTTCACCGTTAACAAGAGCATGCACCCGAAAGAAATAGGCTCCCGGCGTCGCAACTTTGGCATTTCCTACGAACTGAATGGGCACATCATAGGAACCGTTTTCAAAATCATGCACCATATCGCGGTATTCGGTATCGACCGGTTTGACTTCCTTACCGAGTTTTCCCGGAGTTGAAAGCGTACCGAAAAAGACGGCGGTTTCTTTAATAACCGTTGCCGGTCCGTCAACTCTCCAAGTAAAAGTACCGACTTTTCCTGCTGCGATTTCTTTCGGCGCGTCCACCAGACTCACCTTATAATCCGCAGGTACGACATCCAATGAGTATTCAGGCGACCAATAATGTTTGTCATTCACGAGGGCATGTACGCGGAAATAATACTTGCCAACCTTCGGAAGTCTGATATTTCCGACGAATTGAAGCGGTATATTAAACTGGCCGTTGGCAAAATCCTGCACCATTTCAGTATAGGCCGTATCTCCGGGCTTCGTCTCTTTCGTAAGATCCCCGGGTACGGATGTCAAACCCAATTGTACGGCGGTACTGGAAATCGTTGTTGATGCCCCATCAACTCTCCAGGTAAAAGTCGCGATGGTTCCGACGGGAACCTCTTTGGGAGCATCGATCAGTGTCACGCGATAAACGGAAAAAGGCGCAAAAAGCGCGCGGATTCCAAACCATCCGGCGACTAAAACCAAGATCCCGGCAATAACCCATATCAGGACGCTTGGGTTAAACGATTCAGAAGATTTCTTTTTTGATTCTGCAGAGGAAGTACTTTGAGCATTTTCCATTAAATAGTCTCCTTAAAAATCTTTCGTAACTAACCTAGTATTACTGTACAACAAAATATCTATTTTGAGAAGAGTATTTCTGACCTGTATAAATATTCAGCAGGTTCCCGTATAATGAGTTCATGGAACGAATGAAGTCCCATTTTTTTCTGTTGCATCCGTTTGTTTCCAAATGGTGGTACCTGATTCTATATTTGTTCGTTTACGGAATCGTCATCCATCTCGTCACATTAAATCGTTTATGGCAGTTTGAAATCTATTATTTTGACCATGCGATTTTTGACTCTGCACTATGGAATGTCGCTCATTTCAGACCACCCTTCATCGACCACCTCAACCAAATACCTTTAAACCAACTCGGTGACCATTTTAATCCCACGTTTTATTTGCTTGCTCCCCTGTACTGGATTACCTCCTCTTACGAGGCACTATTTGTTATCGGCAATATCTGCGTCATGCTAAGCGCGTTTGTGATGATTATTATCGCGGACATCCGGAAAATCCCCCGGTTGATGACTACAGCCCTAATTGTCGCCTATACATTATTCATAGGTCTTCAAAACACCGTAATCGCCGGATTTCATCCCGAACTTCCGGCCCTTCTAACACTTTCTCTAACGCTTTTGTTTCTGGAAAAGAAAAAGTGGCTTCTTTATGGAGTTTTTCTTTTTCTGACATTAGGACTTAAAGAAAATTTCATCACGATGGGAGTATTCCTGGGAATTTATCTCCTGTTTCTAAAAGAATGGAAAATCGGATTAACTACCATGATTTTCTCCGGATTTTATTATCTGTTTGCCGTTCGCATCGCAATTCCCTTTTTCTCCGGAGTACCTTACTGGTATACGCCAAATCAGTATCCCCTGTTCGAGTTTATCCGGCAGTTTTTCTACCCGGCTATAAAAACACAAACGCTTTTTCTTTCGTTCGCCACGTTCGGATTCCTTCCTCTAACAAATCTGTTCTTTCTCCCCGTAATTATTCAGGATTATGTCCTGCGGTTTGTCCTGAGTAACAGCTCGGCGCGCATCGATCTCGGGATGCACTATAACGCCATCGTCAGCGTGCTTCTTATGTACGCAGGTATAACCGGTTCTGCAATACTGATGAAAAAATTCCGGTGGTATCGTTCCGTTGTTCCCTTCCATGCAGTTCTCATTCTAATTATCGCTGTTGCATTCCATTATAAACTCCACGGCCCTCTGGGACTTGCGTATAATCCCGCATTTTATTCGCATACGAAGAATTTGGATTTTCTCCGCAGATTTCTTGCCGCTGTTCCGACCTCCGGCCTTACCATGACACAGAATAATTTAGCTCCCCAACTGACACACACTCATAACGTCATACTGCTTCGGAATGATTACTGGAACTATATGCCGGATACGATCGCAATTGATGTGCGTCCGGGCCAAAGCGCCAATAACTATTGGCCTGTCACGACAGGACTGTTTCCGGAGATGGAAACACATCTCAAATCGGATCCGAATTACCGGATGGTTCCGGTGACGGATACCCAACTATTATTTCTGAAAAGGGATAAACTGGATATGGAGTGGTATAACCAATTTAAAGTAAAGAGTTAAAAATTCAAAGTAATAATATAAAGTATGAATTATATAATGCTATTTTGAATTTTGCTTGCCAGCCGGAGCCTTAGCGAAGGGGACTTTTAAGTTTTAACTTAATTTATCTATGGACGCAAAAGAAAGAGAAAGAGAACGGAGATCTGCAAGATCCGCCGAAACACGGACTCCTCCTGAGGATCTTGCTCTGCATCTGGAAAAAGCCATTGAAGAATGGGCAAAAGACGATCTCCCTATTTTAAATGATCGGGAAAAAGTTCGGAAAGCTTTTCGTGAAAATGGCCGGGTACTTATGGAGGCTCAAACCGGATCCGGAAAATCAACCGCAGCTCCGGTACTCCTCCTCCAGGAACTTCTGAAAGTAAACCCTCAAGCACGAATCGTTATATCCCAACCGCGCCGGATCGCAACGGAAAATAACTCCGGGTACGTGGCAACTAAAATCGGAAACCAGTACGTGGATTATCGCCATAAGCACCATGCTCCCCGAGAAGCCGATGCACGCATCATCTACACCGTCGAACAATCGCTTCTCAAGGATATTATCGAAGACCCCGCGCTTCATCAATACGACGCTGTCATCCTGGACGAGCTTCATGAACGAAGCGTCAAAATCGATATTATCATGCCGCTTCTCAAACGCGCTCAGAAACTTCGCGAACAAGAAGGCCATCCCCTCAAGCTGATTCTCACATCCGCAACGATCAACAAAGAAAAAATGCTCGCGTATTTTGAAGGAACAAAATCTCTTGAAGTACCAGGAAGAATGTACCCAGTTACTGCAGAATTTTCAAAAAATCATATCGAGCCGGACGATATCATGGAAGAGGCGGCCAAAAAGGCAGCGTATGCAATTAACGTCGCAAAAGACCCGGGAGATATCCTTATTTTCATGCCGGGCCGGGAAGAGATCGAGAAAACTATCAAATATCTCAATGAACAAATCAAAGATCCGAACGTCTTACTCATTCCCCTTCTCGGAGGTGAGGATACCACGGAAGACTATAAGCAAAAAACAAATAAACGGAAAATTATTGTGGCGACTAATGTCGCAGAAACTTCAATCACGATTGATACCGTCCGCGTAGTCATCGATTCCGGCCTCATGCGGACAACCCAATATAACGAAGAAACAAACGTCACGGAACTCGTAACCGTTCCTCATACCCAAACAAACGCACTTCAAAGAAAAGGACGCGCTGGCCGGAGGAGTCCGGGAAAAGCATACTTCCTTTTTACGGAGGAGGAGTTTAATGAGAGACCGGTTGAACTTCAACCCGAGATTCTCCGTACAAACCTTGCGGAACAGGTACTTCAGATGAAATCAATTGGAATTGATGATATCCAACATTTTGATTTCATGGATCACCCCGGAAAAGACAAAATCGATAAGGCAATTAATGTTCTGCAATCGCTCGGAGCTCTGGATAAAGACGGTAAAATTACGGAGATCGGAACCAAGATGGCGGAAATCGAAGCAGATCCGCACTTCGCCCGGATGATCGTGGAAGCTCAAAAGAGAGGGTGTGAAAATGCCGTAGCGCTCCTCGTAGGTATTTTAAGTAATAATAAATCAATTTATGATGGCAAATTTAAACCCGACGATAGGAAGTTTACCCATAAATATGCCAAATTTATTGACCCTACCTCTGATTTCCTGACAATGCTAAATATCTGGAACGATTATACAAAACACAATGAATCCAAAGAGCAAAGAACCCAATGGACTTTGGAAAACGGCATCAAGACCTATCCGCTTTACAGCGCGTCCAACGAACGGAGAGACCTTATTCGTAACAAACAATTCCGCCAGGAACCCGTTGATTTATCTCCGGAATCAGCCCGCGCCATTTCCCTATCCATCTTATCCGGATTGACGGATGCGGTGTTAGTCCACAGTCTAATAGACGGCACCTATCGGTTACAGGATGGTAAACGTTCGGGAATAGAAATAAATTCAAAATCTGCGCTCAAAGATTCACGTCCCCCTCTTATTGTGTCCGGTAATATCACCAGCAGAATTTCCGACGTCGTCTCCGGTAATAAGGAACATGACACAAGTAAAGACAAAATGTATGCCGGGATGAATATGGCTATAACCGAAGAAGATCTTCGTGAAATTGCTCCGTATTTGGAATTTGTTATGAAAAAAGAAGAATCCGCAGCTGCAGAAGCAAAACCAGAAGCGCCCAAACCCGAAGAAACAAAATCTTCTGTTAAAGAGGAAGAAACTCCTGCTATTAAACCTCCCTCTCCCCCATCAACTCCACCCAATGGGAACGGACATAGACCGGAAGTTTCTTTATCGTTTAAAGCCGAAAAGCCATTACACCGAAATGTGTTTCAACGGATAAACCAACTGGCTAAACGCTTCGGGGAATCGGTCTCAGCTTTTCTGAAGAGACTGCGTAAATTCCTGTTCGGAAAATAAAGGTTACGTGGGTTAAAAAGCGGATTTATCCCGCTGAAGCTATGGCGAGCGAAGGCGGAGAGGGCGAGATTCGAACTCGCGAGAACCTTGCGGTTCTAGCGGTTTTCAAGACCGCCGCACTAGACCAACTATGCGACCTCTCCAAATCAAATAATCTGAAGTGTTATCGTATCATCTGTCACCGTATATTCAAAGACTTTATCGTACGGAATTTGCCACTTCACGACTTCTGCAACCGGCGTATGTTCCACGACTTTCCGGAAAATCCGAATGGAATTCCCGTGCGCGGAAATGGCTACATTAATTTTTTCTTTCCGTATCTTAGCGAGCATTTCTTTTGCGAATTCCGATACCCTCTTGTAAACATCCGCAAAACTTTCTCCCCCGGGGGGACGTACATCATATCCCCGATGCCAAACATCGAATTTCGCCTGCCCGTATTTCTTGATAATCGTCGTATGCTGCTGGCCTGATAACTTTCCGTAACTTCTTTCAATCATCCGATCATCCGTAATGACAGTTTTACATTCCGGATGAAAATCCAAAACTTCCTTTAGCGTCTCCTTCGACCGGTTTAACCGGGACTGATAGGCTACCGTAAACCGTACGCTTTTCAGTTTCTGTGCAAGTCCCTTCGCCTGGATAATCCCCAAAGGAGTTAACTGCGAATCTTTCCACCCCGTAAATATCTTATCCCGGTTGTAGTACGTCTGGCCGTGACGAAACAAATAGATTTTCATTCGTTCCCTATTATATCAAATATGCCGCTGGAGAGAGCGCCACAGGGGTTGAAGGAGGGGTATAAATACCGTAAAGATGATAAGTATTTTAAGTGGAAGAAAAGGATAGACGTACCGGGTGCCGGGTTCTCCGGTAAAGACGATGAACAATACGGAAAGAAGGTAAATCCCGATTAAAAATCGGACAAATGAATTTTTGCGGATTAGTCCGATTACGATTGCGGGAAACAGCAGACTATAATTCCACCAGAAACTTACGTGAGTATAATAGTATTCGGAAAACTCTATGATGCCATCCCAAACACTTTTGGCTTTTTCCCAAGGAATGATGGGTTTACAGAAATCGATTTTTCCAAGACTTCTGCAGTTCCCATCCATATACCGCCCGTAGGAATACAAACCGTCGTGGAACGGTATCCGGTTGTCATGGGCCGTAAAAAAATATTCCGGTACGACACGGACAAATTCGACGGGATGTTCCATAAGCGCTGCCACGGCCACCTTTTCGAGCATTTTACTGCTATTGGTTTCACTATTATTAAGACTTTTTAACAGATAGGGTTCCAATATCCACCACGGTTGTTTCAAATTCATATCATTACCTAACGCCTGTTTCAAAAGGATCAAATCCTGATTATTTTCAGACGGCAGAAGTTCGTTTTTCCACGCAATCCGGTTCCACAGATATTTCCCGGAGGTGTTGGACAACCCCCACGACCCGTTCCATGCGTGATTGGTAAATACCCAAATCATAATAATGAGTACACTTACGAATAACGCAAAATAATCCCGGGTATGTTTCTTTGGTAAGAAGAGAAAGATCAGGAATGCCGCTCCCCAATATACGATCAGGTTATACCGTTCCAGAATCATAAGTGACGAAAACATCAGAAGTAGCCCGATATATACGGTTTGTTTCTTTTCAATGATTTGATAAGACAAATAGATGAATATCGAAATAAATAATATGGAAAGTCCTTCGGCTAATAAATTGGACGTGTAAATGAAATTTGCGGGAACCAGTAAAAATAAAGACGCGACAATCAAGGCGATTTCTTTCCTCATGTAATGGCTAAGAATCCGGTATAGAATTATTGCCGACAGTAGGAAACCGGCTATTTGAACGAAGTGCACGGTGATATCCGCCCGCGGCAGAAACTCGGCAATATAGAGGAAAAAGCTATAAAGCGGAGGCTCCATGGTCGAAGGAACGGTGTAGTAATAAGGATGGGGTGCAGAATATATCCCGGTCCGAAGGAAGTTACCCAAAGCCCAGTAAAAATACGAATCCGTGGTTTCAAAAACCCAGAAAAAAAGGAAGTGAAAAACGTAGAAAAGTACTGCGGATATGAAGAATAATTTTGAAAAAACCGACAGAATTTTTCTCACAATATAAGTATACTATGATCCAAGAGCTCAATTTTCACCCGAAAAGAGTAAACTACGTCCAACTTGAGAGAATACCATTTACAGTGTTATAACCTTATGTTTTACACTTCCTCTAGAATGATTCTCCCATAGTAATCGATACATTCAATTCTTGTTACACTGAAAACGGGTGGGATTGGTTTGTTCGAACCTTTCGACACTAAGTCCTACAGT
>Ga0172379_10005945_pt1 | contig 16691 bp, 12 predicted proteins | sample GrowelOW334metaG_FD_119756 | JGI IMG/M metagenome (GOLD analysis project Ga0172379, IMG submission 119756) | Groundwater microbial communities from an aquifer near a municipal landfill in Southern Ontario, Canada - Groundwater well OW334 metaG | ecosystem: Environmental > Aquatic > Deep... | reverse complement strand
CGCTGATAGGTATCCTGCCAGGAAACATTTTTCTGAAAGGGAATGTCGGACTGATGAGCCGAAGCGGCACACTCACCTATGAAATGGTTTATCAGTTAACCAGCAACGGCATTGGACAGAGTACCTGCGTCGGTTTGGGTGGCGATCCGGTAGCCGGACTTTATTTCCTCGAGATCCTGCAGATGTTTCAGGATGATCCTGCCACCGAAGCTATTGTTCTGATAGGCGAAATCGGAGGGGATGCAGAAGAGCGTGCCGCACAATTCATCAGGGAACATGTTACCAAGCCTGTCGTTGCGTTTATTGCCGGTCAGTCTGCACCTCCGGGAAAAAGAATGGGACATGCCGGTGCAATTATCTCGAGCGGAAGCGGAACTGCAGAAGAGAAGATCAAAGCCTTCGAGCAGGTAGGAGTAAAAGTTGCCAAGATTCCAAGCGAAATACCAGATCTGCTCAAACAGGTGATGAAGAAATGAGAAATAAAAAAAGGGAGAATCGTTTCTCCTTTTTTTTATTTCTCATTTCTTGCGGCTTTCAGCACTTCGTTGACTGAGCCGTGGAGCAATAAGAGTCTCTTGGCCTTGTCTTCAGTGTAGCCCAATTCGCTGACGATCATTCGGGTTCCCCTATGCACCAGTTTCTGGTTGGTGAGTTGCATGTTGACCATTTTATTCCCTTTGACCCGACCCAATTTTATCATGACGGAGGTGGTAATCATGTTCAGAATCATTTTTTGGGAAGTTCCTGATTTCATTCTTGTACTTCCTGTTACAAATTCGGGCCCCACGATGGCCTCAATGGCAATATCTACATTCTTTGCCAGGATACTGCCAGGGTTGTTCACAATGCAGGCAGTCAGGATTTTATGCTCACGGGCTTTCTTTACAGCACCTACAACATAGGGAGTGCGGCCTGAAGCTGCGATTCCTACCACCGTATCCAATTCGTTGATTTCCAATTTTTCCAATTCCCTCCAACCCATCTCTTCATCATCTTCGGCAGCTTCAACGGCTTTCCGGATAGCTCTGTCTCCTCCAGCGATCAATCCAATCACAAGACCATAACCCACGCCAAAAGTAGGAGGTATTTCCGAGGCATCCAAAATGCCTAATCTGCCACTTGTTCCTGCTCCCATGTAGAAAAGTCGCCCGCCTTTTTTCATCCTGAGAAATACCTGTTCAACCAGTTCTTCAATCTGTGGCATTACATCGCTGATGGCAGGTAAAACTTTTTTATCCTCCTCGTGGATGTTCTGAAGCAGTTCTTTTACAGACATCATCTCTAAATTATGGTACAAAGAATCCTTTTCTGTAATGCTTTCGTTGTTCATCTGTTAATATTTTGTTTTTTAATTGCCAGATGGAATAGCCACATAATCATTTTCGGTGGGCGTGAACATTTCCTCATGGCTATTCCATACGTAAATATCATTAGTAAATTATTGAATATCAAATCGTACGTATGGAACCCTCAGAGTAATATACATCTTCTTTTGTGAGCATTTGCTTATGAGGGTTTCATATGAGACGGCTTAAATATTATTGACCAGGTGATAATTAATAAGTCCCTCCATTGGTTCCTGCCGGATAGAGACACAATTCATTTGATACTTCGAGCAAACTTCAAGTACAAGCACACTAAAATGAAAAGCGATGGATCCAACAAAGCCGATTGGGTATGAACTATAACCGGCAATTTTGGTGACATTTCGCTCAAAGAACTCAACCAGGCTTGTTCTGACCAGATTTTGAGCATATTCCGAGGAAATTTCTTCAGAAAGAAACGGGGCAAAGGAGGCGAGAAAATGATTTGGCTTCTCAGTTTTATAGACTCTTTGCAGGGCTTCTTCCCTTGTTAGCTGGTATTTTATGGCAAATTTAGCTTTCAACGGTTCAGGCATTACCTCTTTAAAATAGTCTCCCAGTAATTTCTTGCCCAAAACGGCACCGCTGCTCTCGTCGCCCAGGATAAATCCAAGAGGGGAAATCCCGGCTACGACCTTCTCCCCGTCATATAGACAGGCATTGGATCCGGTTCCCACTATGCAGGCAATACCCTTCGAGGTACCAAAAATAGAACGGGCAGCTGCTACTACATCACTGAAAAGCTCAATCCGGGCATCAGCAAACAATTTTTGAAGAGCAAGCCTGATGATAGAGGCCTTTTCATCATTGATAATGCCTGACCCGTAAAAAAAGATTTTTTCAACCCCTACGTTTAAAAAAGGATACAGTTTAAGAAGTAACTCATCATAAATTGATGTGGTAGTACGAAAAAACGGGTTAATGCCAGAAGTATAAATGGCACTTATATCCCCTTTTTCAGAGATCAGTCTCCAGGAACATTTGGAGGAACCACTGTCTGCAATTAGTATCACACTTTAAAAATTTATTTTTTGTTCATTGAGCAATTACCGGCGGAAATTCATTAAGTCCGCGAATTTCGATTAACTTTCATGTAGGGAAACCAATCTGGAATTCGATCTTAACTTCCTTTGCAGGAAACAGGTGAATATTATGAAGAGATATTCCGGCTAATATGTCTCCAAATAAACCGGATATTCCGTTTCCAATTGTAAAGATAGAAAATTTTACAACACAAAACAGGTATTATATAACATGTATGACCAATATTGTATTTTTCATTTTTTAGGCTATTTTTGATCTATAATAAACCGGACTCCATCTTTTAATATTCTGCGCTATGGTCAAACTCTGTGGTACATGGTTGTTGATGATTTGTCTCCTTTCCAATGCAATCGGAAAGGACGTTATCCGGATCAATCAAATGGGCTACCTTCCTGATGGTAAAAAAATTGCCGTTTTCATCAGCGACAAGAGCGTAGTGCTGAAGAAATTCTGATTGATCGATAACATCTCAGGCAAAGTACATTTCGAAGGAGTTCCTCATCCTTCCGATGGAGCCATTTGGGGCCAAAAAAGTGCCTACAGGCTCGATTTTTCTTCTGTCGTACAACCGGGTGGCTACCATTTGGAAGCCGCTGAGGCGGTTTCTCCAAATTTTGCTGTATCAACCGATGTATACAAAGGCTCTGCGGACTATATCCTAACCTATCTCAGACAACAGCGATGCGGTTTCAATCCGTTTCTTAAGGATTCCTGTCATACCGCTGACGGTATTGTAGTTGACCATCCATACAAATCGGGCAAATGGATAGATGTCACTGGAGGTTGGCATGATGCATCCGATTATCTGCAATATGTACTTACCTCGGCCAATGCCGTTTACCAAATGCTTTTCGCCTACCGCGAAAATCCTTCTGTTTACCAGGATAATTTTAAGGCCAATGGATTACCGGGATCGAACGGCATCCCGGATATCCTTGATGAGGCTCGCTGGGGTTTGGACTGGCTTTTGAAAATGAATCCCGGCAAAGGCAAAATGTATGACCAAATAGCTGACGACAGAGACCACAGAGGTTTGAGACTCCCTACACTGGATACCGTCTCCTATGGTTTAGGGATAAAATTCAGTCCTGTCTATTTCACTACCGGAAAACCTCAGGGTAGTGGAAAACACCAGAACAGAACTACAGGAGTCGCCTCAGTTGCAGCGAAATTCAGTTCATCGTTTGCTCTGGGAAGTGAAATCTTCACCAATCTAGATCCTTCTCTTGCTTCACAATTGAAGAAGAAAGCCAGAGAGGCCTGGGAGTTTGCCAATTCCGATCCGGGAGTCTGTCAAACAGCCTGTGTGGTATCTCCCTATTTTTATGAAGAGGAAAACTATATTGACGATATGGAACTTGCAGCGATATCCCTGTCTCAAATTTCACATTCAGCGGAAGGTCGCAATGCAGCCGCAAAGTGGGGAGAGATCGAACAGGTAACTCCCTGGATGGAACTTCACCGTGCCCGTCATTATCAATACTATCCATTTGTCAATCTTGGCCATACTTTTTTGGTTCAATCATCTGACAGTCTGACTTCAAAAAAATTTGCGGGATACATGAAGCAAGGACTGGTGTCACTACAAAATTTCTCTTCAGGAGATCCTTTCCCGATTGGCATACCATTTATCTGGTGTTCCAACAACCTGGTAGTCGCTGCTGCCACACAGTCCCGCCTCTACCGAAAGATTACGGGAGATCGTCAGTTTGAGGAGCTTGAAGCCGCTTTAACTGACTGGCTCTTTGGGTGCCCATTCAGACCGCCATTTATTGTACAATGATTGGAATAAAAGAGATTCTACCCTGGTAAAAAGAGGTGATTTTGAGAAGGATTTGCTATCCAATTACAAGGAAATAACGGGTTATGGAATAGATGCCGGGAAAGCCAGATTTTTTCTTCCTCCCTATGAATGGTACAACCGTGAGGTGGTATCCTGGGCGAAACAATTGGGGCTGACAACCGTCAACTTCACCCCGGGCATCAGAACCAATGCGGATTATACCACTCCTGATATGCCCAATTACCGAAGTTCAGGGCAACTGATGATTGATCTGAAACAGTTTGAATCCAAAGACCCAAACGGATTGAATGGTGCTTTCATACTTATTCATTTGGGTACTTCACCTCTGCGAACAGACAAATTCTACCTGCAATTGGATGATATGCAGCAATATTTAACCGCAAAGGGATACCAACTTTGCAGCTTATCGGATGTCAATCCATGAGAATCACGCGAAATTCAAACAAAATTTGACTAATTTTAGCATATGACCACCATCTTAAGAAATATTGCTCTTGTGATCTTTGCACTTGGAACTGGATGTTCAGATCAACATAAGTCCAAAAACATCGCTGAAGCTGGAAAGTTATTGACAAATGGTCAGTTGACACAGGCGACTGCGATGGCAAATGATCTTCTAAAATCGCACCAACTTTCCGGAAAGGAGAAAAGGGAGCTTGATTCAATTCTTGAGATGTGCGTTCGGATCCGAAGGGATTTTAAACTGTCTGAACAATATGTTCTTCAAAAACTCTCAAAGTATAATCCGCAGATTGACAGCACTGAGCTAAAGCGACTGGAAAAAGAGGGTAAAATGGATTTGCTCATCATTGATGGAAAAAGAACTTATTTCTCTTCCTGCGTAAGAAATTTATTTTTGCTCGACACCACCTATGCAAAGTTGCGGGCTCCAAAAGAGGGATCATCGATCGATTCGTTCACCTTTTTTAAATTGAACCATACAGCATCTGTTCTGGCCAATACGAATCACTCAGGTGAACCGGTCAATCCGGTAAAGATGAAACTTTCTTATACCATTCGGGTAAATGCTGATGTTGTTCCTGCGGGCGAAACCCTCCGATGCTGGATGCCATTCCCCAGGGAGAATCATCAGCGGCAACAAGGTGTACACCTGATTCAGACTGACCCCCGGGAAAACCAGATCTCACCTGTCGCGGATTTGCAACGTACCATATATCTTGAAAAAATAACGGTTGCCAACCAGCCTACTATTTTCCATACCGAAATGGAAATCATTTCCTATGCACAGTCCAATCAATTGTCACCTGAAATGATTGTTCCATATCAAAAGGGGAGTTCACTTTTCAAAGAATTTACTGCTGAGAAACCACCTCAACTCATTTTTAACTCTAAAATCAAATCTCTAGCTAAAAATATCTTACAAGGTGAAACCAATCCATTACTTCAGGTAAAAAAAATATATACCTGGATCAACGATTCTGTCACCTGGGCCTGTGCCCTGGAGTACTCCATCATGCCGGACATCCCCGGGTTCGTGATGGAAAAGCGTCATGGAGATTGCGGTATGCAGACCCTGCTATTTATGACGCTGGCAAGATCGGTGGGTATCCCGGTCAAATGGCAGAGCGGCTGGATGCTTCATCCCGGAGAAGTGAACCTGCACGACTGGTGCGAAGTCTATTACGAGGGAGTTGGCTGGGTGCCGCTCGATCAATCCTTTGGACTTCAAAACAGCAAGGATGAAAGGGTACGCTATTTTTACATGACAGGCATTGACTCCTACCGGATGATTGTCAACGACAATTTCAGCAAACCATTGACACCGACAAAAGAATATTTCCGCAGCGAACCATACGATTTCCAAAGAGGAGAGATTGAGTGGAAGGGAGGGAATCTCTATTTCGACAAATGGTCGTGGCACATGGAGGTGAAGTATGAATGACGGAGGGGGAAAAGACTGGGACGAGTGGATGACTGGGACGACTGGAATGACTGGGACGAAGGGGTAGTAATAATGGGAAAATTGGGAAATGTGAAAATGTGAAAATTGGCAGTTGCACAATCCTAAATTTCCTGAGCACTCATTGGAGCCTTCTAAAGCCCTACCCCGGAGGGGTTAAATGTGAATAGCCCGGGGTAAAGCGACGAAGGAGCAACACCCCGGGTAAGAAATGATGAATGATGAGCCGTCCGCGGTAGCATGCCGAAAAAAGCTGGCAAGTTTACTTCGGACGGAACAGTAGCTGTTTTGAGAGAGGCAATGAATGGGAAAATCTATGGCTGAGACCGGTCCCTGAGCTTGTCGAAGGGATTAGTGAACAGATAATAATTGCATCGAAGTAGAAAAACAATATTGAATTAAAAATATTAAATATCAAACAACTAAAACATTTTACCTCATGAATAAGATGAAGTACTATTTTGGATTCATTCTTTTGTTTGGCTTTTCACTTTCAATAACGGCCAAGGAGTATCCCAAGCGGGAAATGAGGGCAGTATGGATAGCCACTGTCGAAAATATTGACTGGCCATCGAAAACCCAGCTCACAACAGAGCAGCAAAAGGCAGAAATGATCGCTATACTGGATGCGGCCAAGGAATACAACATGAATGCGGTAGTTTTTCAGATCAGGCCTGATGCAGATGCACTCTACGCTTCCGAACTTGAACCCTGGTCGGAATGGCTTTCCGGGAAACAAGGTCAGGCTCCTGATCCATATTATGATCCACTTCAGTTCACCATTGATGAGTGCCGCAAACGGGGACTGGATATTCATGTCTGGCTCAATCCCTATCGTGCCATCCAGAACATCGACAAAACAGTTCCGGCCCTGAACCATGTGGCCAATACACATCCCGAGTGGATGCTTACCTATGGGAAGAAAAAATATTTCGATCCGGGAATTCCAGAGGTGCGGAACCATGTAGCCCGTGTTGTCAGCGATCTTGTCAAAAGGTACGATATAGATGCCATCCATTTCGACGACTACTTTTATCCTTACAAAATCACCGGTATTGAATTCCCTGATGAGAATTCTTTCAAAAAATTTGGCGGGGGTTTTGGCCCTCAACAAAAGGAAGATTGGCGCCGCAACAATGTGGATCTGATTATCCGGCAACTTCACGATAGTATCAAATCCATCAAACCATGGGTGGAATTCGGCATTTCGCCATTTGGTGTCTGGCGCAATAAGAAGAATGATCCAAACGGGTCTGAGACCAGAGCCGGGGTTTCCAATTACGACGACCTTTATGCCGATATTCTCAAATGGCAACAGGAAAAATGGATCGATTATGTCACACCGCAATTGTATTGGTACATCGGGAAAGAGGTGGCAGATTATGCCATCCTGGCAAAATGGTGGGCCGAACACAGTTACGGTTGCAACATTTATATCGGGCAGGCTCTCTACCTGATTGATCCCGCTTCCAGAGAACCATCCTGGAGGAGTTCTGACGAAATAACCAAACAACTCTCCCTGAACCGCACCATTCCCGGGGTAAATGGAAGTATGTATTTTAGCGCCAAGTTTCTGAACAAAAACCCACTTTCAGTGAAGGAGAATCTTTTGAAAGAACTTTACCGCTTTCCTGCCCTTACACCTGAAAATCAGATGGTTGTTCCCATCATTGCTGGTAAACCGCTCAGGGCTATTGTTCAGAAGGAAGGGAAAAACATCGTACTGTCCTGGCAAAAACAAGAAAACAATACACTATTCGTTATCTATCGCTTCAAGTTACTACAACGGAAGAAAATTGATAATCCTGACAAAATTATTTTCACCACCTCCTACGAAAAAATTCTCCTTACCTCAGCAAAAGGGCATAGACCTGCCAGATACAGATATGTGGTTACAGCTTTAAGCCCTACTCATACTGAAAGTGACCCGGTGAAATTCAAAAAGAATTGACAAAATGATCGAGTTAACCAAGAGTAATCAAAGATACCTTGCCCTGGATGTCCTTCGCGGGATGACTGTGGCCCTGATGATTCTCGTCAACAATCCGGGAAGCTGGTCACACATTTATGCGCCATTGAAGCATGCGGCCTGGCAGGGATGCACCCCAACAGATCTGGTTTTCCCATTTTTCCTTTTTTTTGTCGGAGCTTCCATGTTCTTCTCTTTTTCAAAATATGGAAATCAACTCAACAAGGAATCTCTGTTAAAAATAGGCAAACGTACCCTGTTGATATTTGCTATTGTACTCTTTATCAACTCGTTCCCACAATGGAATTTCGATTTTTCGAAGCTCAGGATCATGGGAGTTTTGCAGAGGATTGCCCTGGCCTATGGTTTTGCAGCATTGATCGTATTGTCCGTAAATAAGAAATATCTTCCCTACATCGGAGGTGCAATTCTGCTTGTCTATTGGGGTTTGGTAGTTCTTGCAGGTGGAGCAGATCCCTATTCTCTCGCGGGAAACCCGGCAAGTGGCTTTGATACTGCTCTTTTTGGTACATCCCATATTTACAAGGGATTCGGTATTCCGTTCGATCCGGAGGGGGTGTTCAGCACATTGCCCGCCATTGTCACAGTGGTGATCGGCTATCTGGCTGGTTCAGTTATCAAAGATGCATCCAAGGTGAAAGTCCCGTCTGTGCTTGCTATTGCCGGAATAATCGCCATTCTGTGTGGCTGGGTTTGGGGTTTATGGTTCCCGGTTTGCAAGCCAATCTGGTCAAGCTCTTATGTGATCTATACTGCCGGCTGGGCAGCCCTGGTTCTGGGCCTGCTTATTTGGTTGATTGATGTGAAAGACTACTCGAGGTGGACTTCATTCTTTGTTGTCTTTGGCGTTAATCCCCTCTTTATTTTTGCCTTCTCCGGATTATGGGCAAGAATTCTGGGACGAATGATTCATGTGACCATAGCCGATGGCAAGGTTGTGAATGGCTCTACCTGGCTTTACAATGAACTGTTTCTTCCGATGGCCGGTGAGTTAAACGGATCGTTATTGTATGCCATAGCCCATGTGGTTCTTTTCTGGATGCTGGGGTACATTTTATGGAAAAAGGGCATATTCATCAAGGTTTGATTAGGATTAGCGGATTAATGGATTGTTGGATTAATAATTTACTACAATGGGTTTAAAATATAGCTTTTGGATGCTGCTTATTCTTTTGTCGGTAGAAGTTTCGGGTGCCGACAGGGCCAAAAAACTTTACAACAAAGCCAAGAATGCCTCCGTTCAGTTTGCGAAAAACGCTTCAGTAGGAAAGGTCTATAAATTCAAGGTGGATACCCTGAAGATGGATCCGAAGGGAGCGAGAATTGACCTCCAAATGACAGCCACTTTTGCGGAGATTCCCTTCCGGTCGGAGGATGTCCAACGATATTATACTGATTACAAACAACTTCTAGGTAGAAAATTCAGAAAAAGCGACTTGTCCATCTCTTCCATGGGCAAAGAGATCAGCCAACTGGTTCCCGATTATTACCGAACAAATTCATCAGAAGTAGATCCCTCACGACTTTCAGTTCCGACAAAGAGACCTACTCAAATTGTCATCAACCAGACCAGAAATGCGCGATTCACCAAGGGACTCGATAGCCGAAATATCGCGCTGTGGCAAAGTCATGGCTGGTACTATGAAAACAAACTGGATCGGTGGGAATGGCAGCGGGCAAGGGATTTTCTGACAGTAGAAGATATTTGGACCCTGAGTTTTGTCGTTCCCTATCTCACCCCCATGCTCGAAAATGCTGGGGCCACGGTTTGGTTACCAAGGGAAAGGGATTTTGGATCGGATGAGGTGATTGTGGATGCCGAAAAATCTTCCGCAAATTCTGAGTATCTGGAAACTGGAACCTGGCAAACTTCCGAAAAGCCCGGCTATGGCGTGAAGTATCCATTTTTGTTCGATGGGGAGAACCCTTTCCAGTTTGGGCATGCCAAAACCATTGCCTCAAAAAATCAGGCGGATGCCACGGCCAGGTATTTGCCCAATATTCCGGAAACAGCGAATTATGCCGTCTATGTCTCCTATTCTATTGATGATAACAATGTTACTGATGCCCATTATTCAGTACACCATGCAGGAGGCACAACAAATTTCACTGTGAACCAATCCATTGGTGGCGGTACCTGGATTTATCTCGGCAGTTTCAAATTTGAGAAGGGGAAACATCCTGAAAAAGGAATGGTAGAACTCAGCAACGCCTCCTCGGAACAAGGTAAGCAGGTTTCGGCAGATGCAGTCCGCTTTGGCGGTGGAATGGGCAACATTGTCAGGGGCAAGGGGGAGCAGCTAAAACAATTGTATGATATCAGGGAAAAAGATGGATTTGCCATGGATTCAGCTATCTGGATGCCTTTTGCCAGTCAGCGGCCAAGGTACCAGGAGGCAGCGAGGTACTATCTTCAATATGCCGGATTCCCGGATTCCCTGGTCTACAGTCTGAACCGTACGAAAGTGGATTATTCCAACCGTGGCGCCGATGCTGCTTTGTATGTCAACCGCGAAAGTGGCAAGGAGGATTACAAGGACGACTATATGTGCCGCGGAGAATGGGTAAATTACCTAATGGGAGCGCCAAATGGTCCGACGAAATCGCCAAACAGCAAAGGATTGGGTATTCCCATGGATATGTCGATGGGATTTCATACGGATGCCGGAACAACGAAGGATAGTTCAATCATTGGCACCCTTTTGATTTACGATACCACCTTCGACAAGGATCAGTTTCCCAACGGTCAGTCCAAATGGGCCAGCAGGGACCTTGCAGATCTTGTTCAAACGCAGGTAGTGAATGATTTACGGATATTGCACAAACCCGACTGGACCCGTCGCGGCATGTGGAACAAGAGATATTTTGAGGCTGCCCGGCCAAAAGTTCCGGCCATTTTATCGGAGCTGCTCTCCCACCAGAATTTCGCGGACATGTACCTCGCACAGGATCCACGGTTCAAATTTGATGTCTGCCGGGCCTATTACAAGGGAATTTTAAAATTTCTCTCTTATGAAAATGGCCTGCCCTTTGTCGTACAACCGCTTCCGGTAGATCATTTCGGAATGACTTTGGAAGGAAATGGGTTGAAGTTTTCGTGGGCTCCTGTAAATGATCCCCTTGAGCCAACTGCCGTACCAACGAGCTACAGGGTTTACAAGAGAGTGGAAGATGGAGGATTTGACGATGGATTCGTGGTAAAAGAACCTACTGTCTTGCTTACTGATCTCAAACCAGGAACAATTTATAGTTTCAAAATTGCCGCCATTAACGATGGCGGAGAGAGCTTTCCCTCAGAGATCCTTGCATGTTCATTGCCAGGTAACAACACAAAGCCGGTACTGGTGGTCAATGGTTTTGACCGGATATGTGCTCCTGATGCCTTTGACAATGGGAAGGAGGCCGGCTTCAGGATGTCGGAAGATGAAGGGGTTGCCTGGCACGAAAACATGACCTACATTGGAGAACAATATGATTTTGACAGGCAATCGCAATGGCTGGATGACGATGCCTCCGGATTTGGTTCCAGTTTCGCAGATCAGGAGACCAAAATCGTACCCGGAAACAGCTTCGATTATCCCTATGTTCATGGAAAATCGATTCGGAACAACGGATTTGGCTTTATCTCCACCAGCGACGAATGTTTCGAAAAGGGAGATTATCAAGCATCCGCTTTCTCGCTGTTCGACCTGATCTTCGGTGAGGAAAAGACGACAAAACGGTTCATAGGCATTCCTGGTAAGGACTTTACGATTTTTACAACCGCCATGAGAGAAACCATTTCCCAAATAGCTAAGATTGAAGGGATAAAAATATTGGTGTCCGGAGCATATGTTGGTTCAGATCTTGATCTTTGCGGTGACACGCTTGCAAGAAAATTTGCTGCCGATGTGCTTCATTATAAACACAGAACTGCCCATGGCAGTAAATCCGGACTGATTTATACTGTGAATAGTCTGAAAAAGAGCATCTCGGAGCAATATCACTATGTAAATAATTGGAATCCTTCTATTTACAAAGTTGAAGCACCCGATGCTATTGAACCGGCAGGGAAAAATGCCTCTGTGCTGTTTCGATTTTTCGGTGACAACAAGAGCGCCGGAGTTTGGTACAAAGACAAATACCAGGCCATTACGCTCTCAGTTCCGCTGGAAACAATTACGACAGACAGTGAAAGAGATTCCATTATGAAGCAATTGTTGCAACAAATGGAAGTGAAATAGAAAATTTAGTAATTCTTACTTTGCGTTCCTCTCTTTGCGACCTTTGCGTGAAACTGAACTAAAAATTTCACGCAAAGGTCGCAAAGAAAGACGCAAAGATAAAAGATAAAAATCGAACAATATGAAAATCACCTGTTTTATCCCATTTTGGAGTGAGAAAGAGACAAAAGCAACCATACAGGAACTCAGAAGTTCGGAACTAGTTGCCAAAATATTTGTAACAGGCGCCGACAAAACGCTTTTCGAATTGGAAGGCGCGGAGTGGCTCAATACCGGAAGCCTTACTACCGGTGCTGCCATCAAAACCATCTCAGTTCAGAGCCGGACCGAATTTGTTTTGATTTATACCCGGCACAGTCCGCTCAAATTAAGTCAATATGCCTTGGAGCGTTTTATCAGGATTGCAGACGATACCAATAGCGGTATGGTGTACGCCAATTATTTTGCTGTAAAGGCCGGCGTTCCCGAGCCTCATCCGGTGATCGATTACCAGGAAGGAAGTTTGAGGGACGATTTCAATTTCGGTTCGCTGCTTTTCTTCACGAAAGAAAAGTTGAAAGAGGCAGCGTCCTCGGTGGATGATTCTTTGAAATATGCCGGATTGTATGACCTGCGGCTTAATCTTTCACTTATTTCGCCGCTCTTTCGCATTCCGGAATTTCTCTACACCGAAGAAGAGTCTGATTTACGACTTTCGGGCGAGAAAATATTCGATTATGTGGATCCCAAAAACAGGGGCGTACAAATTGAGATGGAGCAGGTTTGTACCCGGTTTCTGAAGAAAGCAGGGGCTTACCTTCGACCTGAGTTTAAACCTGTTGACTTTGGCAAGGAGAAATTTCCGGTCGAAGCCTCTGTCATTATCCCGGTCAGAAACAGGGTGCGGACCATCGAAGACGCGATCAGATCGGTCTTATCCCAGAAGACAAATTTTGCATTTAACCTGATCATTGCCGACAACTACTCGACCGACGGGACCACCGAAATCATTGAAAAATATGCTGAAAAGGATGCAAGACTTATCCATTTGATTCCCGACCGTAAGGATCTCAGTATCGGTGGCTGCTGGAATGCGGCTACGGCCCATGCGGCCTGCGGAAAATTTGCCGTTCAGCTCGACAGCGACGATCTCTACCTTGACGAAACAACGCTGCAACAGGTGGTAAATACCTTTTACAAGGAGAAATGCGCCATGGTGGTTGGTTCTTACCGGATGGTCAACTTTGATCTGCAGGAAATTCCCCCTGGTGTGATCGACCACAAGGAGTGGACGCCCGACAATGGCAGAAATAATGCATTACGAATAAATGGCTTAGGTGCGCCCAGAGCTTTTTATACACCGGTTCTCCGCAGCATCAAGGTTCCCAATGTCAATTACGGCGAAGATTATGCCCTTGGACTGGCCATCTCAAGAAACTACCAAATTGGCAGAATCTACAACCCAATTTACCTGTGCCGCAGGTGGGACGACAACTCGGATGCCTCCCTCAGCGTGGAGGTGATGAATGGCCACAACCTATACAAAGACCGGATCAGGACGATTGAATTCCTGGCAAGGAAAGCAATAAACAAGAAGTAGAGGGGGAGACTGGGGGACTAGGAGACGGGGAGAGTGGCTCAGAAAGAAACGGGGAAACGGAGTCAGAGAAAGGACTGTGAGACTGGGACTAGGGGATAGGGAGACGGGGTGAGTGGTCCAGAAAGAAACGGGGAAACGGAGAAAGGACAAGGAGACTGGGGGCCTGGGAGACGGGACGAGTGGCTAGATCGAATATTTGGGGTTATACCCTGGAAGGGTTAAATATCAATAGCCCCGGGTTAAGCGACGAAGGAGCGATACCCGGGGTCTAGAAATGTTGGAGATCACCGTCCGCGGTAGAATATTGAAAATAGTAATTACCTCATCTCGGACGGAAAGAACAAAATGAATTAAAAAGGTGGATGTAGATAAAGAAGATGGATAAAAACATACATAGATTTAATGATTTTCTGCTTGAACAAAACCATACCTGGAAGTTGTCGGCAGACAACTACCGTGGATTGGACCATGTGGAAGAAAAACTCTTTCACTTCGATGGCTTTGTCGTCAAAGTTCAATTCAATCCCGAACGAATGCGATCCTCCACTGCCAAGGTGGATCAAAACTCAATTGCCGCCCGAAAATGCTTCCTCTGTTCCGAAAATCGGCCGGAGGTTCAAAACAGCATGAATTTGCCCCACGATTTTCTCCTTCTAGTTAACCCATTCCCCATTTTCAAGACCCATTTCACCATTCCTTACATCCACCATGTGCCGCAGCGACTAACCGGAAATTTGGAAGCCATGTTCTCCATGGCCCGGCAGATGGAGGGTTTTCAGCTGTTTTACAATGGACCGGAGTGTGGCGCCTCAGCGCCTGATCACCTTCATTTTCAGGCAGGTGAAACCGGATTTTTGCCTGTTGAATCAGAATTTTTGTCGCTAAGACAAAATTCTGATGCCCTCATCTACAGGTCAACAACAACAAATGTATGGACTATTGATCACTACCTTCGCCGGATGATCTCCATCGAAACTGAATCCCGCGAGCAGGGGATTCAAATGATTGAGAAAATTCTTTCCCGATTCGGGGAAATTCAACCGGGAAAAGTAGAGCCGATGGTAAACCTTCTTTGTACTTTTAAAGAGGGAAAATGGACTCTTCACCTGTTCCCGAGAAAGTTGCATCGTCCTACCCAGTATTTTGCTGAAGGAAAAGATCAGCTATTGATTAGTCCGGCATCGGTCGATTTTGGCGGAGTATTTATTACACCGCGCCGAGATGATTTTGATAAGATTACTGCTGCAGATATTGCCGATATTTTTAGCCAGGTTACCCTGAATGAAAATGCGTTTCGAATGTTGAAGGATACGATAAAAATATAAATTGAATTGCAGCATGGAACAACCAAAATTGAAGATTGGCATCATGTCGGAACTTGAAATAGAGTTCTGCTTCAAAGGAGAATATTTTTCACCTGCGAAAGGCATCTCCTATATCGGAAATCAGACCATTCGCATTGAGAAGGATCATATTCTGCTGAATGGACTTCCGGTGAAAACCAACAAACTCCTCTTTGAACCGTCAGATAAGAAAAACGGCTCCTTTGAATTGAAAGATGTGACCATCGGGGTACAATTTCACTGGGAGCGAAAAGAAGATCAGCTCTTTAAGGGGGCGCTTCAATTTCTGACCGAAAATAGCAAGTTGGTTGCCATCAACATTTTGCCACTGGAGGATTACCTGATCAGCGTCATATCCTCCGAAATGAGCGCAACAAGCAGCATGGAACTTCTGAAAGCACATGCCATCACTTCACGTTCGTGGTTGATAGCCCAGGTGGTGAAGGGAAAAGAGTTGAGACAAGCCAGCGAAAAATACCAGACCATCTTTGAATCCGGGGAGGAGTACATTCGCTGGTGGGACCGCGAAGATCACGCGCTTTTTGATGTTTGCGCCGACGATCATTGCCAGCGATACCAGGGAATTACGCGCCAAACCAGTCCCCTGGTCGAAAAAGCGGTGGAGGAAACTGCCGGATTGGTGCTGATGTCGGGCGGAAAAGTTTGCGATGCGCGCTTTTCCAAAAGCTGCGGGGGTGTCACCGAGACTTTCGAAATGGTTTGGGAACCCGTCGTACACTCCTATCTGCCAACTGTGTACGATTATGATGAAAAAATAAGCGAAATAGGATTAAAACTGACGGAAGAGTCCTCCGCGGAAAAGTGGATTCGTTCCTCTCCGGCCGCCTTTTGCAACACAACAGATCACAAGGTGCTCTCCCAGGTACTGAACGACTATGACCAGGAGACGGTCGATTTTTACAGGTGGAAAGTTTCTTATACCCAGGCCGAAATCGCAGAACTTCTCCAAGGAAAAACTGGAGTTGATTTTGGGGAAATTGTTGCTCTTAATCCCATCCAGAGAGGACATTCCGGCAGAATTATCAAACTGGAAATTGTTGGCACTTTGAAGAAGATGGTTTATGGAAAAGAGTTGCAAATCAGGAAGATCCTATCCAATTCGCATCTTTACAGTTCCGCATTTGTGGTGGATCGCTACGGTGTTTCCAATGGAATACCCGCACAATTTGTCCTGACCGGGGCCGGCTGGGGCCATGGGGTCGGACTCTGCCAGATCGGTGCGGCCATGATGGGAGAAAAAGGATATTCGCATGAGGCGATTCTGAAACATTATTTTGTTGGAACGGAACTGAAGAAAATGTACTAGTGTCATGTCAATTATAGTATGACGGATAAAGTCTTTTCAATTTGAGGCGAGCCTTCTCTGCAGTGAACTGCCAGTTAATTTTCTTGTCGAGACCAT
>Ga0172379_10005944_pt1 | contig 16692 bp, 16 predicted proteins | sample GrowelOW334metaG_FD_119756 | JGI IMG/M metagenome (GOLD analysis project Ga0172379, IMG submission 119756) | Groundwater microbial communities from an aquifer near a municipal landfill in Southern Ontario, Canada - Groundwater well OW334 metaG | ecosystem: Environmental > Aquatic > Deep... | reverse complement strand
CCTATTGCTAAAATCGCGGCTAAACTTGCTATTGGTTATACGCTGGACGAAATTCCCAATGATATTACAAAAAAAACTCCGGCTTCATTTGAACCGACGATTGATTATTGTGTGGTCAAGATTCCCCGTTTTACTTTTGAAAAATTTGTTGGGGCGGACCCGACCTTAACCATTTCCATGAAATCGGTGGGAGAGGCGATGTCGATTGGCCGGACGTTTAAGGAGTCATTGCAGAAAGGGTTGCGCTCACTCGAAATTAAGGCCATGGGACTCGATGACCCTAAAATTGCGCCGACCCGGGAAGAGCTGGAACAAAAATTACGTGTACCAGGCGCAGATAGGATTTTTTATCTGAAATATGCCTTGAAAAATGGTCTTAGTGTTGAAGAAGTGTTTGCCTTGACCAAAATAGACCGCTGGTTTTTGGACAATATGCTGGGAATAATCGAGTTTGAAAAACAATTGATGTCTTTCCAAAAAGCAGAAGATGTTCCTGATGATGTTTTACGTGAAGCAAAAAAACTCGGATTTTCTGACCGCCAGCTGGCGGCTTATTGGGGGACAAAGGAAGTGGCTGTCTTCAATTTAAGAAAAAATAAAAATATAATGCCGGAATTTAAACAAGTTGATACCTGCGCGGCAGAGTTTGAGGCCTATACCCCATATTATTATTCGACCTATTCGTAAGCCTATTTACCGGTTAGAATTGCAACAGACCTCGACTTAACAAGATAGCTGTCCTGTATTTTCAGGACGGGTTCATTGCCAGGATCCGCAAAATCCTGCGGGCTTTCAAGCGATGTGTCCAGCATGCGATGCCAGTGTTTTCCCGTTGCCGGGAGCAGGATATGCCGGTCTTTGTAATCGGCGTTAAACATGACAAAGTAATCCTCATCCAATGAACCAGTATCAAAAGAAGGCAGCCATACACAGAGCGTCCGGCTTTCCGGGTTATCCCAGGTTGGGGTTTTAAGGTTTGGCCCATACCATTTAACCTGCGGCGGCAAAAGATTACCGTACGTCAGCCCAGCTCTCCTGGATGCCCGGAAGCGCAGCATAAAATTAATCATATTGCGAAAGAAACGATAAACATCTTTATTTTTTTCGAGCAGATCCCAGTCAAACCAGCTTATCCTATTATCTTGGCAATAAGTGTTATTGTTCCCGACTTGAGTCCGACAAAACTCGTCTCCTCCCAGCAGCATTGGGATTCCACCCGCTAGAAAGAGATAGATGGCAAAGTTCTTGACCTGTTTTTTTCGGAGATGGAGGATATCGAGGTTATTTGTTTCTCCCTCAAAACCACAATTCCAAGAATTATTATCATCCGAACCATCTCGATTGTTTTCCTGGTTGGCTGTGTTGTGTTTGTTGTTATAAGAAACAAGGTCTTGCAATGTAAACCCATCATGGCAGGTTATAAAATTAACACTATTGAACATGGTCCGCCCGTTTTGGCCGAAGATATCCTGGGAACCGAAAAGGCGCGCGCCGACTTCTCCCATTTGTCCGGCATCCCCTTTGACAAACTTACGGATGGTATCTCGGAAACGTCCGTTCCATTCGCACCAATCAACCGGGAAATTTCCGACCTGGTAAGTACGGATGTCCCAGGGTTCCGCGATAAGTTTTATCCGGCTAAGCACGGGATCTTGGGAAATCGCTTCAAAAAATGAAGCGGTGTTATTAAAAGTTTCTTTTTCCCTGCCCAGCACCGAGGCCAAATCAAACCGGAAACCGTCAACATGCATGGCTTCCACCCAGTACCGCAAGCTATCCATTATCATCCGTAGGACCGGTTCATTTGAAGCATTGAGGCTGTTGCCGCAGCCGGAATAATCTGCGTAATATCTGCCGGTCTCGCGGTCCGGTCCCGTAAGATAATAATAGGTGCGGTTATCTAAACCTCTGTAACATACCGTTGGTCCCAATTCATTGCCTTCGCAAGTATGGTTAAAAACTACATCCAGGATTACTTCGATCCCGGCTTTATGCAGTTCGCGTACCATGGTTTTAAATTCATTAACCTGGCATCCGGGGTAGGTGCCGCTGCCGTAAGAAACTTCCGGGGAAAAATAACAGAGCGTATTGTATCCCCAATAATTAGTCAGGCCTTTTTTCAGCATGAGATCTTCGGTGTAATGTTCATGCACTGGAAGCAGTTCCACCGCGGTGATTCCCAGTTCTTTTAGATAGGGGATCTTTTCTACTAACCCGAGGTATGTTCCCGGATTTTTTACTTTTGATGATGGATGTGCCGTGAATCCTTTTACATGTATCTCGTATATGATTGTTTTGTGCGTTGGTATCGCGGGATAGCTGTCGCCTTGCCAATCGAATTCTTTATCATCGATTATGATAGATTTGGGTACGATGGAAGTGTTATCTCGGTTGTCAAACGAGAGGTCACTATCAGTATAAGCCAACAGGAGTCCGTCCTGGTTGACCAGTTTTCCTGTCAATGCTTTGGCGTAAGGGTCAATCAACAGTTTGTTTTTATTGTACCGATTTCCGTGTTTTGGATCATATTCACCCTCGGCCTTGTAAGCGTAAAACTGTCCGGCTTTCAGCCCGTGGACAAAAACATGCCAAATATCTCGTTCACGAGTTTGCAGTTCAATGATATCTGTCGGGGAGCCGTCTGGTTTGTCAAAAAGAAGCAGGTACATGCGCGCGGCGTACTTAGAATAGATTGCGAAATTAACACCGCTCGATTCCACCGTTGCCCCCAGCGGATAAAACCTGCCGTTAGAAATCTGCTTGCAGGTTGTGTGTTTTAATAGGTATGGTTTAAAAATCATAATTAACGTTGAAACGACAGCTAGAATAATTGGTACCACTCATATCCAGTGCATGGTTAACGAGTATTCCTCGCAGCTGCCAATAATAATTAGTCGCTAACCGATATTCGAACAATAAATCGGTTTCATATTGGTGCGGGGAAGCGATCGATCCGTTGCCCAGGATATAAGCTTCCGTGTGATACAACTTGGTGGCCAGGTTACCGGATCCAACCTGGCAAAGATTGTTTTCTATCCCAACTGTCCAAGCATGCTCCCCCGCCAGGTCGCAATCTTCGCCGATAATAGAAGTAAAGCCGGGGTAGGCTCCCCATGGATTTTCAATATCATGATTTTTGTTAGCATTTGTATAGGCGAGGACCAGGTTAATGCCACTATTTAACTGGCAGATTCCTTTTAATCCAAACATGCCGGTAGAAAAATTTCCGCCCATCGCCTGTCCGATGCTATTTTGCAGTAAAGATTGTACTTGTCCGTGGACGTTCAGTTTGGTGTTTCGATACAGCTCGGAATCAAGGTGCAAGTAAACAACATTCATGAAATCGTAGCAATAATAATTCCATCCCTGCAGTTTTAATTGGCTGCCAGGATTGAGGATCATGCCGGCTAATGTTACCCCCTTATCTGTCCCTCTATAGCCGGCAAAGTCCGACATAGGGATAAAAGTGTTGTTTGCCCAGCCTTTGATCTTTGTAACCTGCGACGCCAAAAAGTAAACTGAAGGGGTTAGCTGGCTGGAAAAAGTATAAGCTTCAACTAGCTTCGGAAGCATCCTGACGTCATGCTGGTTAATAAAAGGGGTATTAAGCGACTGCCTAAAAAGGGTTATTTGGCTGTTTGCCAATTTGGCATTCAAGTTTGCGATACCCAGGACAGAAAAGCTTTCTTGTGAAGGGCCCAAAACGCCGCCGCCGCCGTGTGCGGGATCGGTGAAAAATAATCCCTGGGAAGTATAACCAGCCAGGGTTAATTTAATCCCTTGCCAGGTGGGACTTTCATATTGCAGCCAGCCGCCGACAGCCATTGATTCCTGCAGTGGGATATATGTGCGGTTAAAATAAAATGAGCGGAACCTCCCAGAAATCTCGCCCAGCACAGAGGCGCTAACCAAGTTGGCAAATAAAAGCAGCCACGCGGCCAAGCAAGCAAAGAATATTCTCATCCCTTAGCTTAAACCTGTTGTAATTGAACCCATTTCAGCCTGAGGTATATCCTGTAAAGGCCCAATAAAAGATAAACCATGGCGGACAAAACAGGCGAAAACAACCCGACAGCGATGGCGATAAGGGCAATAAGGATAAACGATTGGCACAAGACATAGCGGTCATTAATTTCCACCTGTGTGAACTCATCATGATGCAGGCTGTTGGCCACCAGGTGGTGCCATTGCAGTGTAAAGGCTAGTGAAATCAATAAAATATTGAGGTTAAAAATCAACATTGTAATTTGTGAGCCGTCATAAAAAGCATAAAGATCGGTAGTCAGAGGTACAAATACAATAAACAGGAATAACAAAATATTGATCCATACGACCCGGCTGTCAGCGCGTTTGATATTTTTCATTTGGATATGATTGGTCATCCAGAAAATTGCCAGCAAGAAAAAGCTCAAGACATAGGTTAAGATATCAGGGATCATTTTTATTAATGCATCGTTGATAAATTCGAAAGGGACCTTTGGGATGCCAATGGTGACGATTAAGAAAGTCATGGAAAAGGCAAATATCCCGTCCCCCAAGTCCTTTAATCGCTTTGCATCAAAAAAACGTGAATCATCAAATTTATTCATCATTTAACAGCTTGCTATGCAAACAGCAAGTCCTCCTTCAGAGGTTTCTTTATATTTAGTTGACATATCGCGGCCGGTCTCGAGCATGGCTTTAACCACTTCATCAAACCCAATTTTTTGGTTTTTGGGATTGCCCACTGTGGCGAGCAGATAAGCATTATAAGCGTGTACCACTCCAATGGCGTTCCTTTCGATGCACGGGATCTGGACATAGCCGCCCACCGGATCGCAGGTCCAACCGAGGCAATGCTCCAGCGCTATCTCCGCCGCGTTGGCTACGACGTGGATATTATGGTTGTTGGTATAGGCGGCCATAGCGGCGGCCATGGCACAGGCAACGCCGATCTCTCCCTGGCAGCCAACTTCGGCACCGGAAATGCTCGCGTTGTGCTTAGCGATAAAACCAATGAGAGCGGCGGCCAGCATGGCATCGCGCAATTTTGTTTTTGGCATTTTGAAGTGGTTGTGCATAGCATAGAGCGTGGCGGGCAAGACCCCGGCAGAACCCAGGGTAGGGGCGGTCACAACCTTGTGGTAAGAAGCGTTTTCTTCCGCGGCGGCCAATGCGAAAGAACTTAGCAAAGTTATAAACTTACCTGGCAGGTGCTCGGGTCGGTCCCGCCGTTCAAAAAGAAGCTTGGCCTTCCTATGTAATCCGATCGGGCCGGGGAGTATCCCATCGGCCTTGAGCCCGCGATCAACGATTTCCAGCATCACATTGATAATATGGTCCAATTTTTTTTCTATTTCAGCTCGTTTCAGCCCAGAAAGAGCTTCTTCATTTTTGAGCATTATTTCAGCCAAGTTTTTTTTATGTTTTACGGTTAGCTCAATAAACTCTTTCATATTTGAGTAAGGGTAAGGCAATGTAGAAACCGTGTTTTCTGGCTGCCCTTTCCATTTAATAAAACCGCCGCCGATCGAGTAGTATTCTTTTTCAATGACGGTATTGCCGCCTGACAAAAGTTTGAAGACCATGGTGTTTTGGAAAGGGTAAGAATGCTTAATGGCATCAAAAATGATGTCCTTGTTTTTAAACGCAATACTTTTGTTTTTTATTTTTGTTTCATATGTTTTGTCACCGGCATTTTTTAGGTTATCAATAATGTTCGGATCGCAGGTGTCGGGAACCTGTCCGATCATGCCTGCCATGATGGCGTAATCGGTGGCATGGCCTTTCCCTGTCGCAGAGAGAGAGCCGTATAAATGCACTTCGAACCGGTCGATAGAACTTGCTTGTTCATCGGTAAGCTGTTGGGCTGTTTTAAGGAAATCACTGGCCGCCCGCATGGGCCCGATAGTGTGTGAGCTGGAGGGGCCCGGTCCGATCTTGAAAAAATCAAAAATGGAAGTGGTAATAGTCGTCATTTTTTCCTCCCTTACATTAATGTAATTATAATGCTGCCCATGATGGTTAGGAATACGTTGGCAAAAGCGAATGGTGCCGCGAATCCCAATACCAGGGTAGAGCTTTCGGCATCTTCTTGCAGGGTGTTCAGTGCCGGCGGGATTACCCTGGCGCCGGTCAATGCGCCCAGCAGTAGCACTGGGTTCATCTTTAGTAAATATTTACCAAAAAGGAGCCCTATAATTATTGGGACAAGGGCGACTGCAATCCCAGCCATAAATACGGAAAGGCCGCTGGTTTGCAGGGCTTGCAAGGCTTGTTTGCCTGACGAGAGGCCGATACAAGCGATAAAAAGGTTCAAGCCCAGATCATTCAGTATCCATTGCCCCGCGTCAGGGATTTGTCCGAAAGTTGGATGGAGTGATCGCAGCCAGCCGAATATGAGTCCCGCGAGCAAAACGCCTCCGGCGGCGCTCAGGCTGATTGGAATGCCAAAAATAGGAATGACGACCATTCCCAGCAATGTTCCCAAGGCACAGCCCATGCCCACTATAATAAGATCGGTTGCTGCCGTTGGACGTTGTGGATATCCCAGTAGCTGTGAGATCTTTTCGACGATATCCTTTTCACCTACGATTTGGATCACATCGCATTTATTGAGAATGGTACCGGGCATGATCGGCAGTTCACGCCCTTGCCGTGTGAGCCGCCTTAAAAACAGGCCATGGGCAAATGGGTTCTTACTTAGTTCCGCCAGTGTTTTACCGGTAAAGGCAGGATTAAGGAGACAAATATCCAGGGATTCTCCTATCATTTCTGCGACCGTAGAAACATCTATTTCACGTCCGATTATGTTAGAGGCTTCAATTATGCCCGAATAATTTCCTGATAAAATAAGAATATCGTTTTGTTGTATTACTTCATCTTGTGAAGCATCAAAAAGTTTTTCAGCCCGTTTAATTTTATTGACTGCGATCCGGAAAGGGAAAGCACTTTCCGCTTCCGTTACTGTTTTTCCTATGATCTTTTGGTCGGTGGCCACATAGGCCCTAAGCATGACCATCCGTGCCCAGGAAAAAAGTTCCGGTCTTTTTGATCCTTCTGATCCGCTGCCCAATTTCACTTCCAATTTTTTTGCTTCTTCTTTAAGGTTGATGCCCATAAGTCCCGGCATCAGCTTAAAGAAAATAATTACGCCGACGGTCCCAAAAATGTATGTTATGGCGTAGGCCACGGCAATATTGCCGTCCAGCGTTGTTTTAGCCGTTTCGGTGATCGGCAATTGTGCGACGGCTCCCTGGGCTGTGCCGATCACGGCGGACTGGGTCATTGCGCCGGCGAACAGCCCTGCGGTTGTCCCTTTATCAAAATGCAGCCAGTTCCCTAAGACCATGGTGGTTGCCAGTCCGGCCAGGGCTACCACCAGCGCGATCCAGATATAATTAAGGCCTTCTTTGCGCAGTGCGCCAAAAAATTGCGGTCCTACCTGGTAGCCGATCGAGAAGGCAAACAACGCGAAACTGATGTTTTTGAGAAGAGGAGAAACTGCGATGCTGATTTGCCCCAGTACCATGGCGGCCAGCAGGACAGAGGCGGTGGTGCCTAATCCAAACCCTTTGATCTTGATCTTTCCGATAAAATAACCGGCGCCCAGGGATAGAAAGACCAGCAACTCCGGAGAGATCGATACCATTTTGAAAATTTCTTGCAAAACCATATTTTTCCTCCCTATGGATTATTCAATAATCTCTAAAACATCACGGCGCATGGTGCGGGGATCTTCCCGAGTGGGATTGCCGATCCGCGTCAGCATTTGGAGCGTTTCTCCTTTATCTGCCAGGGCGGTGTACGCTTGCTGGTAAACGTTTTTCATTTCAGGGTATTCTTCCAAACACTGGCTGAGCGGCTGCAGGACAAATCCCATGGTTCGCGCCGTTAAAAGTATGCGGCTATAGAGCATGCCGGCTTTGACCTGGCTGGTTCGGCTGTTGTCTTTTGTCGTTATCGTCAAATAGGCTGGGGTAGCATCTAGTGCCGCGCGGGTGTTTTTCATGACTAAGTCCCGGGAGGATTGTTCACTGTTCAGCATGGGGGCGATGGTTAAGAGGCTTTGCATGACATGCAGCATCAGGCCGGAGGTCCCTTGAGAATCTAAAGCAAAGCCATAACGAAATTGGTTCTTCTGGTATTCATTGACGCGTACCAGGGTGCTGTTCAGCGCGTTGATGCGGTGGACGTTCGTTTCGATGTCCATGGCTTGCAGGGCAAGTTTTTTGATGGTGGCGGTCTTTTCCGGTTCCTGGTAAATTTTTACGCCGAGGTTGTTATCCTCTTGATTTTGCGCTGTTAAATTTTCTGTTTGTTGGGAGTCAAGGTTATCTGGTTTGTAAGGAGAGCGATTGGTGTCCGGCAGGAACATGGCGTCATAAAGGGGATTTTCTTCAACAATGCTCTTCTGTAAAGTAATTTTTGCGACAGGCTTATTCAAAATACTTTCTTTTTGTCCCTGTTCGTCGTATTCCCCGTTGGGGAAAAATACGATATCGGTTTTATACCCCATTTTTCCGGCAGCGATACGGGCATAGCCTAAGAATGTCCCCTGGGTGAGGGTGAACTGCCGGGCCGGCGGATCAATTTCTGGGGTTAACCTTTCTGGATCACCGAAGAGATAAAAGACGTCTTTATTTTGGCTGTCTAATTTTATTTTCCAGGGTTGCATGTTATGGCCGTTGGGGGCGAGTAGGGCTTGGGCGGCGATTTGGACACGAGGATCCTCAAATTTCGTAGCGTAATTTTTGTTCCAGGGATCAAGATATTTGGCGGGCATGAACGAGCCGCTGGCCGAGACCACTATAATAATGAGTGCGCCGACTGTTCCGATTAAAAAACTGGACATAATCTTTTTTGCCATAATCAGGCTAGGGGAATTGTCTAATAATACGTGGAGAAAGTCAAATTACTTCTTTTTCCTGACCGAAAACCCAAAATGGCCGAGTTCTTTGCCGAGCAGGTAATATTTGCCGTGGGAATAGCAGATGGGTTCGGTGGCCGCAAAATTAAAGGCGCCCTTTTTATTAATATAACGCTTATCGGCGTGGATGCACAGCACTTTTGCCATAAACATGTCATGCGATCCTAATTGCTGGCAATCGGTTACCCTACATTCGATATTGAGCGGGCTTTCGGCGATGAGCGGGGCAGCAACCTGCGTCCCTTTTTGCGGTGTGAGCTTTAGCTTTGTAAACTTCTTAATCTCTCTTCCCGATTTTACCCCGCAGTAATCAACCGCGAACGCCAATTTTTTGGTGGTGAGGTTAATAACAAATTCGCCTGTTTCTTTAATGATATTATAGGAGTGGCGGGTAGGGCGGATCGAAACAAAGGTCATGGCCGGTTCCGAACAAATGGTGCCGGTCCAGGCAATGGTGATGATATTAAAATTTTCCGGCGCGTTACCACAGGAGACCAAAACCGCCGGAGCGGGATAGAGCATGGTGCCGGGTTTCCAGAGAGCTTTATTTTGAAACATAATTATTTTCCTCCTCCCAAAAACGCCAGGGAATTTTGGACCAGTAAGGTCCGGCGTAATCGATGCCAATCCTTGGCCCGCGTTTGACCTTCACTTTTTCTGGACTATCTTCCAACCATAGCCGCTTTGATGTGGTTAAATCTTCACCATAAAAAGATTTGTTGAGTTTGAAGGCTCTACAGAATTTACCTGGCCCACTTCCTTCTTTGCCTTTGATGCCCGCTACCGGTTCAACCGCACGAATTAAGATCGCTTCTGGGTGAGCATGGCTGCCGGTGGTGATATTGAAAAGCCAATACATGCCGTAAATTAAATAAATATAAACAAAACCGCCCGGGTGATACATGATTTGGTTCCGAGGAGAAATTTTCCCGCCAAAGGCGTGGGAGCCTTTGTCCTCCGGTCCGTAATATGCCTCTACTTCCACAATTTTTCCGATAATCTTTCTTCCCCGATAAACACGTACAATATTTTTGCCCAGGAGGTCTTTTGCAACAGTGGGAGCCGGGCGGGCAAAGAAAGTACGGTCCAGTTTTTTATTCATACCGCAGAGCTTCGACCGGCATAAGGCTCGCGGCGCGGCGGGCAGGCCAGATGCCGAAAATGACGCCCACTACTACCGAAAATGTGAAAGCTAAAAAGATGGATCGTCCGGTGATCACGATCGACCAGCCGGCAATGAGTGAGATTGCAAAAGAAATAATTGATCCGAAACCAATGCCGATCACGCCCCCCATAACGCAAATTAAGATTGACTCAATTAAAAATTGCATCAAAATATCGCGGTTTTTGGCGCCAATGGCTTTGCGCAAACCTATTTCCCGTGTCCGCTCCATCACCATAACCAGCATAATATTCATGATGCCGATGCCGCCGACCAAAAGGGAAACCAGCGCGATCGCTCCCAGGAGGAAAGAAAATGTCCCGATCATTTCACTGGCGGCTTTTTGGATGTCCGCCATATTCCGGATATCAAACGCGTCTTCTTGTGATGGGGGCAGGCGATGCAATTGGATTAACAAAGGACCAATTTCTTCCTGCAGGGCATATAAATCTTCTTCGCTTTGCGCCTGCACATCAAAATTGCTGATATAATCGCGGCCAAGCAAGCGATGCATGGCGGTTGAAAGCGGCATCAATATTTGGTCGTCCGCATTGCGGAACCCCGAAGCGCCTTTCTCGGGCAAGACGCCAATAACCATAAAATTTATGCGGTTGATCTTTATCCATTGGCCCAGCGGGTTTTCATCCGGAAATAGTTCGTTGACAACCGCGGTTCCCAGGACGGCGACTTTGGCGCGGGTATTTTCTTCGGCGCGAGTAAAAAATCGTCCAGTTTTTGGCACAGCATTTTGCACCGACTGGTAATCAACGCTGGTCCCATAAATGGTGGTGTTCCAGTTGCGATTTTGGAAAACAACCTGGCCGCGGCCGTTAACATAGGGAACAACGGCTTTAACGCCCTCCAGGCCTTTAATGGCTTCTAGGTCTTCTAAATTAAAACGGGTCGGGGTGTCCGACCCTAACGCTATGCCTTGCGAACGGGAAGAAGTTCTCACACTTAACAAATTCGTTCCTAGCGCGGCAAGCGACTGTTCAACCTGTTTTTGGGCTCCGGTCCCCACCGCCAGCATGGCGATAACTGCGGCAACGCCAATCACAACGCCTAAAATGGACAAGAAAGAACGGAGTTTGTTCGCTTTCAGCGCCAGGAAGGCTTCGTGTAAATAATCACGCCAGCGGCCCGATAGCGAAAATATCATTACTAGCTTTTCTTTTGGTTGCCGAAAGGACTAATTGGCATGTGATTGCCATTGCGTGTAAAACCAATTTGCTTGAGCAATGTGGAGGTAGGGATAACAAGGTTATCTCCTTCCGCGAGGCCAGAGGTGATTTCCGTGTTATCTTTATCTTCCAGTCCGGTTACCACTTGGGTAGAGCTGGGAAGGGCATTGTCCTTTGCGACTTTGAAGGCATAGGTGTTGTTTCCGCGTTTTTTGAGCGCGCGACTGGGAACAAGCAAAGCGTTATTTTTCTCTGCTAATGAAAAATTAACCGTAGCGCTCATGCCGGTGCGAAAAAAAACAGGCACAGTTTGCGGGATGACATTTACCTCATAAACGGTAACATTGCTTACCACGGTTGATTCGTAGGCGATCTGTTCAACTTTGCCTTTGATGCTTTCTTTGGAGTAGGCGTCAAGGATAATGGTGGCGGGTTGGCCCGTATGGATGCGCCCGATGTCGGTTTCATCCACCTGGGATTTAACGATCAGGCGGTCTGCCATGACCAGCACGGTGTCACTGCTCCCAAAGCTTTGGCCCACCTCAACATTTCGCTGGATAATAAATCCATTGATGGGGGCAATAATTGGCGTGGGTTTATACAGTTCTTCCCAGCGTTTGAGCTCATCTTCCCCATTGGCGCGCGCGGCATCGAGCAGGGTAGCGCGCTCCTGTGAACTCATCCAGGCCAGGATCTGGCCTTTTTTGACGTTTTGGCCTTCTTCGACTAGGACAGATTCAATCCTGCCTGCGACCGGCGGTTTTATTTCCAGCCGGTTCCGCGGCGTGACGGTGCCGGTGGCTGGGATGCTCGACTCGATCCATCCTGCTTTCACTTTGACGATTTCAAGCGCGGCTTCCTTTTTTCCCGCGCAACCTGAAATTGAAAGTACCATTGCTACTGCGACAACAAACCATAATCTCATTTTACATAACCTCCATAACTGTTATACCACGCGGCTTCGGCGTAAAGTGTAGATTTTTTACGCGATAAAAAATTCTTTTGCGCGCTGATGTAGTCATTCTCAATGCGATCCCACTCGTCGTAGCTCACCATTCCATTCATGTATTTTGTGTGGGCGATTTCGGAGCGCAGCGCAGCAGCGTTAACAGATAATTGGGCGATCCTTTGGCTTTCAATGGCGTCTTTGAAGGCTTGATATGCAGCTTCAATCGCATAGCGCAGGTCATTTTTATTCTGCACAAAATCCTGTCGGGCACGGTCGTAATCGGCGGCGGCAGTTGCACGATCCGCAATGTTGGCGCCGCCGGGGAAGAATGAATAAGACATGCTGAGAGAGATTGAATTGCTGTCGGAAGAGGGTGGCCATTCGCTCCCGCTTTTACGATAAGAACCAGCCAGGGAAACGGATGGCAAAAATTCGCTCATGGTCTTTCGGTAGGCAAGATTCGCTTTTTCTACTTGCTTGTTATACATTACAGATGCAGGGGCATTTTGGGCCAGCACGTCAAAATTAGAGATGTTAACGGGAATTGCTTCGAGTGTCCCGTTGGCCTGATTTACTTCAGCCGAGAGAAGTTGGGTTAATTTCAGTTTCTCCAGGTATTTTGCCCGGTTAGCGGAGGTGATATTGTTGGCAGCATCTGCCTGGTCAGCCTGGGTGCGCAGAAGGGCGCCTTCATCTTCACGTCCGCTTTCGTAACGCAGAGAGATCAATTCTGTATTGTTTTTTCTCCGGGTTAATATATTCTCCAATAATTTTATATTTTCATCTTCAATAAATAGGTCAATAAAAGATTTGCGGACGGTATAATATGTGTCAGAAATGATTTTTTGCCGGGATGCGTCATAATAATCAAGATTGGCTTTGGCGGAAAGGCCGCTAATATAATTTGCAAAACCGGCAAAGAGGGTTTGGCTGACGTTTAAGCCGTAAGAGGCGCTGTTAGATGTGGCGGCCGATGTGCCGGAAGCCGTTTGTCCCAGCGATGCACTGGCAGAGAGCTGGGGGAGGAGGGGGGACAAACTACGATAATAGCTCCAGCGGGCGGAATCCACTTGGCTGGCGGCACTTTTAATCTGCGGATTATTTTTTTGCGCCAGGGAAAGGGCTTCCTCCCAGCTGATGGCCAAACTGCTGGTCGCAAGCAGTGACAGGACAAAAATGGATAAGGTTATCTTTCGGATGATGGTTTTTCCCACTTTCCGTGCATTATAGCACGTTGTTTGCTGGCTTGTTCCTTTTTTGCTTGCATGAGCTGGTCCATCTTACTTTTCTGTTCTGGGGTCAATTCCTTGCGCAACTGAATAATTTGCTCCATGCGCATAAACTGGATTTGGGTCATGTTTTGGCTTATCTGCTGCATATAACCATAGATAATCTTGCTATCCGGTGATTCTTTTATGAGCTCTTTCTCGATCTTGTCAGAAAGTTCTTTGTTCTTTCCCCGGTTTTCTTTTTCTGCGGCTTCAATCTTTTTTGCGCCGGCCAGGAATTTCTCTTTTTGCTCTTGCGATAGCCCGATATCTTTTGCCATCTTTTCTATCATCTGCTCTGCTTTTGGCCCTCTTTCTTCATGTGGCTTGAAAGGCGACATTGCGAACGAAACCCCGGTCATGGTTACCATGAGTGACAAAATAATGCATAATTTCCTGTTTACCATTTTTTAACCCTCCCTTGTTTGTAAGTAAGACATTGTTTCAGGCAAAATAGTTCCATTTTAATCCATAAAGACGTAATTCATGACGGAATCATCTTTAATATTTTCCTGTTGAAAAACATATTCTGCCATTGCTTCACGGCTGTTGGGGATGTAAAGATAAAAGTTATAATAGAATACCAACCCGACCAGCATTCCTGCCAGCATGCCTTCCATGGCTAATTTGGTCCGGCGCGATCGCCGGGTGATCCCAGCTTCGATGCGCGCATGCATTTTTCCAGCATCAAAAACTGTCCCCTCCTCCTTAAGCTGATTGATATAGGCTTTATAGGTCCCCATTTTTCATCACTTCCTTTTTTATGATTTCGCGTGCACGGTGCAGGGTTGATTTTACCGTTCCGAGCGGCAGTTTGAGCAGGGTGCCGATTTCTTCTAATTTCCTTTCTTCAACATCTGAAAGGAGCAGGATCATTCTTTGCTGGGGATTGAGTTTTTCCAGCGGTTTCCATACGGCATCATTAAATTCAACCGGTTCTTCCGCTTCATGCAAGCTAAACCGCGAAAGCAGGTCGAGCAGTTTTTTCTGGCGGGAGCGTTTTTCTAAAAAGTTCAGAGCGGTATTAACCGTAATGCGATAAATCCAAGTTGAGAGCGCGGATTCTCCGCGGAATTTTGGCAAGGCCTGGTGGATCTTTAAAAACACTTCTTGGAAAAGGTCTTCCTTGTCCGCTTGGGAAGATACATAGCGGGAAGTTAAACTCCATACCTTATCTTTATGTTCATTATAGATGTCTTGGAAATCTAGTTTTATCATAAATAACACCCCAAACTTCGGTGTGGGGTTTCGATCACGTTACGTTAGACACAAGATAGAGACAAAAGGTTCCTGGGAGAATGTTTGTCAGCTGTCAGCCTTTGGGAAAAATTTCAAAATGATATCTTGTTTTTGTATTTTAACTTTTAAACTAATCGGATATTCCGCCTTAAAATCAAGCAGGAAGCAAAGGACGCCAAAGCGTTTGTCATAGGCGTAAACGGGACGGAAAGAAAAATAATTATTGATGGCCGCGTCCAGCCCCTGGATGAGGGCCTGTTTATCGGTGCTGTTGGTAATGCTCATGAAAGAGTCCATCGCGGAGTTAACGACCTGCTGTTCCAGTCCGCCGCCTGTGCCGCCCTTTAACTTGTCCTGGACTTTTATCATGTCACTACGGGAAAGCATTTTGATGAGTTTCATATCGCGGCCATCGTACAGGCTGATGGAATATTCGGAAGGCTGAAGGTCATCGCCAGTATTGTTGAAGATGGTGATGGGGACAATCATGATAGAGAGGGCTTCAAAAACTGCGGTTTCGATTTTGTATTTAGGGCTCGTGTAACGGGTCATGTTTTCGCCTTTGATGCTTAGTTCTGCGCTGACAAATGTATCAATTTCCGGTGGGTTGGTGACAGATCCAAAGCGCATTATTTTAATGGATGGAGGGAGAGGAGTTGAAGAACAACCGAACAAGCTGATGGATGCCACTAGCAATAAAACACACAAAATTTTATTTCGCATGGGAATATGATAGCATTGTTGTCCCGTAAAAACCAGATTCTATTTGACATTATTATTAATCGGCCTATAATTCCACCGGATCCAAGAAGGAGGGTCAAAATCATGTCAATTATTGAAAGCGGTATCTCGGACATTTATTCGATCACGGCAAAGATTGCAGAATTGAAAAATCAGGCAAATACGACTGGGACCACGAATAGCGCTAGCACTGCTAGTGCGAAGACTATTGATCCGCAAGAGGCGTTGTTAGAGTTACAACAGAGCTTTAATGATATGTTGAGTAAATTAATTTCTTCATCTGATGATGACGATGATGATGATGAGAATTCTATCCTCTCTTTCCTCAATGAGCAGATAACCGCGAGTGCGACGAATACCGATACGACTAGCAGTGATACTGCGGCAAGCGTGGCTTCAGCGGCGGCGAACTTAAATGTAAGCTCGTATACGGGGCTGTTGCTGGACTAGAGGATTCCTAATCTACCAGCACGATTCCCTTCGGCACCATCTCTTCCGGGTGATGCAAAATTGGACGGTTGGGAAGCAGGTAGACAGGGATGAGTGACAATAGAATTAGGAACGTGGCAACAATAAAAGCGTCTTGAAATGCAAAACTGCATTCCGCAACTGCAATATGTTTAAAAAGCGCGGTCTTGGCTGCCAAAGCAGAATTTGCATGCGACAACCCGATCTCCTGCGCCCTATGGAATAACCCTTGCGTCGCGCTTAAGAAAGCGGGGGAATTAGCTTTAATCGTGCTGCCTACCGTGCTCATATGAAATTTGTTGCGGCTGTCGAGCACCATCGACAGGATCGCGATTCCCACCGCACCGCCTACCTGTTGGATAATACTCATCATGGAGGATGCCATGCCTGCCGAACGGCGGGGAACCGAGTTCAGCGCCAGCGTCATGATTGGCGCCATGAGCAAGCTCATTCCGATGCCGCGTATCATGGTAGGAGCAATAATTTCCCAGTTGCTCATGTAAATACTGATGTCGCGGTAAACATACATGGAATACGCCAAACACAACATGCCGATAAAAGACAAAAAGCGCGGGCTAACCTTATCGCTTAACCATCCGGCAATCGGCAAGGCAACCGCGATAATTAATGTACCGGGCAGCATCATCAACCCGCTTTGGATGGCGCTTAACCCCTTTAATTGTTGGAGAAATAAAGGTAAAAGAAAAATGCCGCCAAATAACGCAACGCTTCTTATCGCGGTCAAAAGCATGGAAACACTGAAAACCGGATACTTG
>Ga0172379_10005943_pt1 | contig 16694 bp, 24 predicted proteins | sample GrowelOW334metaG_FD_119756 | JGI IMG/M metagenome (GOLD analysis project Ga0172379, IMG submission 119756) | Groundwater microbial communities from an aquifer near a municipal landfill in Southern Ontario, Canada - Groundwater well OW334 metaG | ecosystem: Environmental > Aquatic > Deep... | reverse complement strand
GGAGCTGGATCGTGCTTCGCACTTGCCCATCATGGGGCCGGGCGTTTCGCAGACTTCGGCCGGCACATTCATTCTTCCCCAGCCCAGCAACGCCCGCGAACAGCTTGGCCTATTCGAGCTTGCGGGAGACTTAGCGCCTGGTGGGCAAGCAGAAGCGTATCAAGTCACATGGGACGGGACAGGCTATGTTGCGGATTATGCGTCGGGAACGGCAACGGTCTACGATGTGTTGGGTTGTTATCGAGGCGTCACCGGAGATTGGGGGTTTGCATGGCAAGGGCCGGATTCTCCTAATAATCAGATTGTCGTATTGCAAATGAAAAAGCAAACGGTTGTAACAGACTATCGAGTTGATAGCAACAAACTGCAAAAGAAAACGCGAGACTTGTGGGGCATCTGGGATAACGATGAATCGGCCTGGACCGATGTTCACACTGGAACTACTTGCCCATAGATCATGTCTAAGCAATACCGCAAATCCGATGGTGGATTATGGCTGGGCGACGATACTCCGTTTGCGCCGCGTCGGCACACTAACCCAATGTGCCCGTACTACTCGAATCGTCTGGCTGCGCAGAAAGACGCCATCCAGTTCAAGGACGGCCAGATTCTGTTTGTCGATGGCCAGATTGCGATGGACCCGGCGTGCTGCTGCGTTGACTGTACTTTATGTACGACGGGAACACTGAGCCTAAGCTACTCAATAACCATCGCCGATCTGGCAAACAACAACAACACATGCGCAAACGCTAATGGAACGTATGTGGTGGATTATTGCGGCGTCGTATCGCCGGGTGGTTATACGATGTGTTCTTGGATATACTCTTTCCCAACACCTATTAACTTGTATGGCACGACCCTAAAGGCGTATGCAATTGGGTTATTTGTAGGACACTTGTCGGGTGCAGATGCTAGCGGTGTTGGAGTAAAACTTTTAGACCAACTTCAATCTGGCTATGGATATTGCTTAGGCGCTGAGTATTTTATGTTCTATGAAAGCATTAGTCCTACCATAGATTGCGACTTCAATGGTTTGTCTCTTACGAGTCACACAGATGACTCGGCTCGCTGCATATGGACTAATGCGACTTGCACCGTCAGTGCTGTCTAATTATGATCGACTGCATTTCAAATAACACACAAACGCAATGTGTTAATTGTGGCTGGACATGGACGCATTCCGATATTTGCATTTGGCCTCACCGCAACTGCACTCAATCACCCGACCTACAACCAGCCGCCGACAAACTAGGGCTATCGCTCGACAACCTACAAGGATTCCACCAACATCTTGCCCAATGGCTTGCAGCCGGAATGCAGGAACGAGACGCGGCGGAAGTGGCGCGACTGACAACGGCAGAATGCGAATCACGACGCGATGACGGAATGTGCAACGCCCTCGGCTGCAAAAACGGCGAGAAGAAAATACGCTGCGAGTGGCTTGCGAGAATGGCCACCGAGAACTGTCCGAAGGGGCATTTTGGCGACGCCCGGGCGGCGATTCAGCAGCAGATTAGGGAAGCTGTGGAAGCAGGCACTACCACCGCCTCTTGACTTCCCCACGCCACTCGCCTTTTAGAATGCCGGGTTCTAGTCGCATCTCTTGATTATTAGGACCATTGCCAATTATCCTGCCGTCATTGCGTAACGGATCACGCTTAAACTCCCAGCGATTATTGGCAAATGGGTTAGACTGTGGCACTGGTTCGCTGTACCCGTAGTACGCTGGCTGCTGGGCCTCTGGGTGCTGTGCAAGCCACTGTTGCTGCTGCCACCATACTTGCTCACGCATGGCCCTACGCTGTTGCTGGTAGACCATCTGCTGCTGTTGCATGGCATTCAGTTGATTGTACGGGCCGTAGATAAACTGCCCATTCGCCGTCTCGCACGCCAAGGCCAACACCGCCGCAACGATAAGTAGGCACCGCATGGGACTCTCCTTTGCATGAGGGTACGAGAATGCCCCAATTATCGCACGGCCCACAACGCCGTCAATCCCCCGTCCTAGCGATACCATTCCGTTGCCTCCACCGAAATGGGCGGCTGAAAACGCCACCGCTTCTCAATTCTAGCCGCAAGTCGTGGCGGCGTAATACAATGCGGTGATTGTGGGCCCCGCATTCTCCCACGCGCTGGACTCAAAAGACAACATGCGCAGTGATAAGGCCGGATGGCGGAATGGCAGACGCGATAGACTCAAAATCTATTCCCCGAAAGGGGGTGTCGGTTCAAATCCGACTCCGGCTACTTGCGAGAAAACGACGGTATTTGTGCGGTCGGGGCCGTTTCTGCTCCCTCCACTATTTGTGAAAAGCAGAAATGGGCCGGTTGTATCGCGTATACACGGTTCAACCGAGCGTGGCCACCCCCGACCACACAAATACCGTCAAAAACCAAGCAAGACCATAACCAGCATACGGCTTTCGTTTGGACCGAATCGTAGGTGTCGCCGGTGGGTTTCTTGCTTGGAGTATCCGTAAACGCATGAAACTACGATACAGACGGACGTTATGCTGTCACAGCCGAACCAACATCCACCAGCCATTTGTCTGGGTTGGTTCGGGCCAGTTGGGATGCACTAGTGTATCTCATCCGCGCGAGCGCTCCTGCGACAGCATAATGTCCGTGAAAACACGGGAACCACGTCGGGTGTCGTTGCACTTTATAGGTGAAAAATCATGAGCAATAAAGCACAGTGGCTTACCTACGACTTTGACGTAAACGAACACGGTGCAAACTGGAACGATGTCGCTGGTGTTTATATGTTCTGTAGCCTCAATGCACAGAATCAGTGGGTTGCTCTTTACATTGGACAGACGGACAGTTTCCGCACCCGCATCCCACGGCATGAAGTTTGGAACCCGGCGGTGCTGGCTGGGGCCACCCACGTCCATGCGATGGTGGTGCCAACGGCGGCCATGCGGGATGTAATTGAGAAGAATCTGATTCAGGCGTTTGGTCCGGTCCTGAACACTCAACTTCGGGTGTAGACATTGAAATCTCCTTTCGTGATGGGAGCAGAATCACGCCGTGACGGGTGGCCGAAAGGCCGGTCGTGCTTTGCGATCTGTCAGACCCGTCACGGTTTTTTCTCTTGTTTAATACGCCAGATGATTGTACAATAAGGGCCATGATAATGACAAGTCCAATTCCTGGATATTACACCGTTGAGGATGCCGTGCTGGTCCTGCATCGCAGCCACAGCATGGTTTGCCGCTATGTCAGGGATGGCCTGCTGCCAGCAAAACGAATCGGCACACAGATACTCATTGAACAATCTCTGGTGCATAAGTTTACGCCTCCGCTTCGCGGAAATCCGCAATTCCGAAAAAGCAGAAATCGTTAACTGGCAATCGGTTGCGACTCAATCCGCGCAAAACGCAAAAAATCTTCACTAACTGCTATTGCAATCTGCCAATCGTTTGGATAGATTAACGCCGTTGAAAGTAAACGTGCTTTCAATCGAGGCCTGACAGCCTCGCAAGGCACCCTCTGAGGCACGCTAGCCTCCGCTGGTGCAAAACCAGTTTTTCCGCTTCTGCGGATTATCCGCACACAAGACGTGTGTGTGGGCACGGATGTACCTGAATGGAATGCTTTTTTGCCAAGGTGATTTCCTCGTATGGCGGTAGCACAAGCTACTCTTGCGGGTACACCTTGGCGGGAGCATCCAATGATCTGTGCCTCGGCCGCGCCCACGTTGCTGGACTACTACAAGGACAACTATCGGCCGATGCGGCTGGTGGGCTGCTCTCCGAAAACGCTCATCCAGTACGACGTGTCTCTCGGCCACTGGCAGCGGTTTGCTGGCCAGCTTCCATTGGAGCGGATCGACTCGCGGACGATGGCCAGCTTTGCGGAATCGCTTCTTCCCGGCCGGAAGCCCTCCACGGTGAACAAGATCATCCGGCACGTCATGCCAATCCTTCGGTTCGCCTCCGAGGAGGACGACATAGCGAAGCCGCCGAAGTTCCGCAAGCTGAGGGAATCCAAGCGTGTTCCGCTGGCGCTGACGGTGGCCGAGTTCCTTGCGGTGTTGACGGAAGCCGAGAAGCAACCGGGGACCGTGGGCGGAATACCGGCTCCCGCGTGGTGGCGTTCGCTTCTGTGCGTCGATTGGGAAACCGGGCTGAGAATCACGGCTCTACTCTCTGTGCGTTGTGCGGACGTGCTGGTGGCCCAGAGCGGGTTGTACTGCCGGGCCGAAGAACAGAAGGACCTCGAGGCCCAGTGGTATCCGCTGTCCACGCCAACGATGGCGAACGTGGCGGCAATCTTTTCGCTCGACCGTCCGCTACTCTGGCCCCGCGAAGTGAAGCCAGCAACGATCACGCGGAGGTTTCGCAAGATTCTGGACAACTCTGGCATCTACGCCCCCAAGGGCAGCGGGATGGTGTTTCATCGAATCCGCAAGTCCACGGCCAGTTACCTGAAAGCGGCCGGAATGGATGCACAGAAAAAGCTGGGTCACTCTGCCCCGTCCGTCACGGAGAGATATATGGACCCAAGAATTGTCGGCAAGGACAAGCCGGCCGATCTAGTCGCGGCTCCGATCAAGTAGCGTATGCCCCTGGGCTCGCACAGTGGGTTCTAACTGGTTCCCAAGCTGCGCCTCTCCCAGCGCGTAGCCGAGCCCAGGGCTTTTCTATTTCACGGAAGTTCCACCCTGCCGCCAAAAGCAGCGCCGGCTCCCTCGCGGCGGCAGGGTGCGTTTCGTTGGAGATACCAAAAGGGGAAAGACGCGACACCTGCGAAGCGATCCCCGCCAACACCGAAGGAAAGTGGTGCGACAGCCGGGAGAGACCGGCACTTTATGGTTGGGCATGGGGGTTGGCACCTCTCGCGCGAAAGCCGTTCGATTCGGCACCCGACCGTTTTTTCCCGTTCCCGGCGTTGTCACGGCAGACGCAATTGCAACACGCCAGAGAGCAACGACCGTGCATCGTCTCTGGCGGATACATCCTGTCGGGGCTGGGCCGCAGTTGCAGCGGTCAGTTTATGGATGGCCTTGTGCTATCGGCGAGGTGGCAGCATCGACGCCACAACCAGCCTGCCGGGAGCGGGAGCTTTTACAAACCAATCGAGGTGAAGTATGTGTAACTTTTTGAGTTTTGTTGTTGTCACCAAAAAACAGATTGCGCTACTGTCTGGTGACATCGCATTCGAGGGCGACATTCTATGTGCCAGCCTTCTACATCACGAAAAGACAGTCGAGTATCTTGGCTTACAGCTAGAGACGTACAGAGAAGCCGAGTGGACTTCTGACGATGACGGTGCATCTCTGTCTGTTCGCGCCGCTCCTGGTGAAAACGCGAACGTCTTGAAGTCTGCGATACTCGCAAAGTATCCAAATCGCACGGCCTGTTTTGCTGAATGCTTGCGGCAATTTAAGGTCAGCACCGGAAAGCTCGATTGCTCCAACTGCGAGTCGCTGACGGCCATAGAAGCACCGAAGGCCACCACGCTCTCTTGCTACAACTGCAAGTCGCTGACGGCCATAGAAGCACCGAAGGCCACCACGCTCTCTTGCTACAACTGCAAGTCGCTGACGGCCATAGAAGCACCGAAGGCCACCACGCTCGATTGCTCCAACTGCAAGTCGCTAAAAACGAAACCCTAGGACCACGAACCCCCGGCGGCGGTACGGACCCCGCTCGCCACTTCGGCACGCCGGGGAATTGAATACGGAGGATGAGCAATGGCAACAGAATTGACAACTGCCGAACGCAAGGCACTCGACCAACACGAACGAACCATTGAGCGTGGCCTCAAGACGTTTCAGGACGTTGGGCAAGCACTACTCGCCATCCGAGAGAATCGACTTTACTTAGCCGAGCATGAGACGTTTGCAGACTACTGCCGGGAACGGTGGGGTTTTAACGACAGCCGAGCGAGACAGCTTATTGCGGCGGCTAAGACGGCTGAAACCGTTACAAATGTAACGCTTCCCAATGAAGCGGTAGCCCGCGAAGTCGCCAAGGTTCCCGAAGAACAGCGGGAAGCCGTGATCGAGTGGGCTACCGAGAAGGCCGATGGTAAGCCGTTGACGGCAAGAGGAATCAAAACCGCTGCTGCTCAAGTGTCCGAAGCCGAACCAGAGGAAGATGACTGCGATGGCGACAGCGTTGACACGCAGGGCGACGAGGAGCCGGAAACACCGGAGGAGCAAGTGGACGTTGTGACCGAGACGCTGGACTGGCTACGGCGCACGCACTTTCCAGAGCCAGCGCAGTTTCCGGTGTTCCGGGCTAGGGTCGAAAACTATTTCGTATCACGGATTTCTTAACAGTACCTTGGAGAGTGCCAAACATGACAGAGCAAAAAACATCCGATGGTATCAGTGATCCTGGCAATTATCGCAAATTGTCGGAGCCGGTGTCCTTGGAGGATGCCGAAAAACGACTCAGTGCGTTTTGGACTGAGCTATACGACTTGCGCAACAAGCACGGCATTCAGGACGCGTATACCGTCGTCATGCTAACTGTTGCTACCGAGGACGGCGACGATGAAACGGTGTTTACTTCGATGCACTGCGGAAACGAACTGAACCGGGAACCGATGACGGCGTGGGCTTTGGGGCAGGAGCAAGCAAACCGCCAGGAGCGAATTATAAAGCTGATGTCCAGCAAAACGGCGATTAAGAAACCCGTCCGCAATAAATAATACACCCAAGTCACGGAGGATTAACAAATGTTGTGCTTAGCCCGGCGCAAAAACGAAACCATCGTCATCGGCGAAAACGGCGATACTGTGTCTGTCACTGTGCTTGAGATTCGCGGGGATTCCGTGCGGCTTGGCGTTGTTGCGGATAGTGCCGTGCCGGTCGACAGGCTGGAAGTGCGGAAACGGAAACAGAACACGGGGGCTGCCATGCGTCGGCTTGAAGAAGTTGCGGCAAAAAGGTCACGCGAACCATAACAAGGAGTTCTAACAATGCGACGTATTTTGTGTATCGACTACAACTACTATTTGGTGCCAGATAACATCGACCTGAATGGACTGCTATCTGTTGTTTGTGAACCCGTCAGCCGAGAGTATGTGGCTGACGGCAACAAGTTCGTATACCGTTCGCAGCCCTCGCCAAAGATCACATTGGAACTCGTTCCCGAGGCTGAGATCAATCCCCCGATTCCCGCCGTTGCGGAAGCGGAAGAAGTTGCAAAGGAATTCTAGTAGGCCGAGGCCGAACGATAGGACTGCTGGGTCCGATGTAAACCAGCCGCACGAGCCGGCGTCATAGGCTCTTAGGAAATAAACATGGAATCGACTCGAAAGGTTTTGACAAATTCGGCGCTAAGCTGCTTCAAGTGTTGCCGCAAGAAATACTTTTGGTCGTATGTGTGCGGCATCAGACCGGAGTATGACGGCAAGACTTTACGCATGGGGTCGGCGTACCATGAAGGGCTCGACCTTCTTCGCACCACGAACGACTTGGACACGGCCCTTACAGCCGTCCGCGCCGAGTATGAGTTTTGTCCAGAGAACTTTGACCAACGTGAATGGGAGGTTGAACGCGAAACCGTAGTAGCCCTGGTCAACGGATACCATTGGCGTTGGGGTGACACGCTCAAGGTCAAGGCGAGCGAGATGCCTTTTCGAATTCGCCTTCGCAATCCAGCGACTGAAAGCCCATCGACTGTGTTCGATCTTGGAGGAAAAATTGACGGCATTGTCGAGATGGAAAATTGCAACATCGACGCCGAACTCGAATCCAAAACAGTTTCAGAGGACATTTCCTTTGAGTCCGGTTATTGGCAACGGCTACAACTCGACCTGCAACCCACCATTTATCTTATCGGTGCCCGTGAATTGGGATTCAATTTGCACACAGTTCTTTGGGATGCCACTCGCAAACCCACCATCAAGCCATCGGCAGTTGCGGTGTGCGACGACCTTGGAGCCAAGATTGTTTTAGATGCACAAGGCCAGCGGGTACGCACGGAGAAGGGTCAATGGCGACAAACGGGGGACACGGCCAAGGGCTACGTTTTGCAACAGCGTGACATGACGCCCGAAGAATGGTCAAAGAAGCTAACCAGCGACATTGGCGAACGTCCAGAGTTCTACTATCAGCGACGCGAAATTCCGCGTCTCGACAGCGAAATTGCTGAGTGCCGGGCTGAGTTGTGGGAGTTGCAACAAACGATTCGCACGGCAGAAAATGAAAACAAGTGGTATCGGACGGTCAGCTTCTCGACCTGTCCCAACTGCTGCTACTTCGGTTTGTGTTCGTCCAAATACAATCCAGCCGATCCGTTGCCCTCTGGCATGATTCTAGTAACCAACGTAAACCCTGAACTCCAAGAGAAATCAAATGCCCCCACTACCGCTGCCGCCGAAATCGCCGCCAACGAAAGCTACTGGTAGCCCATCAACCGCTATGTCATCAACACCACTTGCCGTCACCAACGGCAATAGTGTCAAAGGCGAAAAGGTTGTTATCTACTCCATTGGAGGCGCTGGGAAATCAACCTTGTGTGCGTCCATTATTGACCTTGGCATTAAACCGCTGTTTATCGACATTGGTGATTCAACTAGCCACATGGATGTGGATCGAGTTATCCCCGCCGACTTTAGCCAGCTTCGTGGTGCATTACATAACGATGCACTCTTGGCACCATATGGGGCAATCGTGCTGGACGACCTGACGGCTGGCGAGGAGTTGGCCTTGGCCTGGGTGCTGGCCAACGTGCCACACGAAAAGGGTGCCAAGATTACGGGAATCGAGTCCTACGGATTCGGTAAGGGATTTGTGCATCTCTTTGAGGCCAGCTTGCTCATTCTGTGTGACCTTGACCGAATCGCCCGCATGGGAAAGCACGTTCTCGTTACGGCCCATGATACGGTGGTGGAAGTGAAAAACCCGATGGGAGAAAACTATCTGCAACACCAGCCACGATTGCGAAGCAACAACAATTCCAGATTCCGTGAGCGTGTCTTGGAGTGGTGCTACACGATGGCCTTCATCGACTTCGACTTGTCGGTCAGCAACGAGGGCAAGGCAAAGGGTTCTGGTACACGAACCATCTATCCCAATCCTTTGCCTACGCATTGGGCGAAGTCGCGGACGTTGACAGACCCGATACCGTATCCGTTGGGAGATACTACATTTTGGAATCAGTTGATCGGCAAAGGAAGCTAGTATGCCAGGAAGAAAACCAGCAATTGTAGCGTTCTACGAAAAGGTACAAAAGATTCCCAATGGTTGTTGGGAATGGACCGGAAGCAAAACCCAAAAAGGCTACGGACAATTACGATTGTGGAGAGTTACGCAAATGGCACATCGCTGTTCGTATCTATTCCACATCGGACCAATACCAGTCGGCATGATGGTATGCCACAAGTGCGACAATCCCGGCTGTGTGCGACCGGATCATTTGTTTTTGGGTACTGCCAAAGACAACACGTCGGATATGTTCAACAAAAAACGCCAAGGAAGGCGATTCGGATGTTTCACTCAAAAGTTGTCGCAAAATGACATTGCGATTATCAAACACCAATACGATACCGCTCGCTGCATTTCGACGACGATTGGTCCACGGAAGGCACCGGGAGTTGTATCGGAAATAGCCTCTCGGTTTAGCGTTACAAGTAATCGCATACTACAGATCGCCAAACAATAACAACTCTTTAACAAGGACAACTAAGCATGTCACAAGAAATCAATCAAAACGGAATCTTTCGCGGGCAGATACTTGAGTTCGGTTTGTACGAGCCAGAGAGCGGGGCCGTTGGCGTGTCCGTTAAGGCCCGCATTGACGAACAATGGAACACCGAAACCAAAGCGTGGGATGATTGGCGCGAATACGACGTGACCGCCGATGGGACGGTATGGGTCATCAAAAAAGACGGTTCGTTGAACGATAAGCAAGTTGAGTCGCTTATCAAGGCAACCGGATGGGACGGCAACATCGAAGCGGTGCGCAACGGTGAGTGGCAGCCGACTCCATGCCAACTGGTTGTCAACGAGGACACCTACAAGGATGAGGTCCGCTACAAGATCAGCTTTGTCAACGAGTACGACCGCACGCCGGGGGCCGTTGGTAACGTGTCGCCAGATCGTGCCAAACAGCTACAGACGCAATACGGGGCACAACTGCGAGCGTTGGCTGGCAACGTGTTGCGCAATGCAGCGCCGCCTGCGGGCAAGCCGAAGGCACCGAAGCCGGCCGCTAAGCCCGCTACAAAGACCGCTGGCCCCATGACGCAAGACGCTCGCAAGGCACTGGCCGGGGCTGCGTCGTCGGCCGTTGATCCCAATGACGCCTTGGCCGAAGCTGGAAGCGGTGAGGACGTGCCCTTTTGACCATGCCACAATGCCCGCACTGCGACGGTAGCGACACAACGGAGGAATGCATCCATTGCTATCGTTGCGAGTGTGGGTGGAGGTTTGCAGTTATTCCGGGAACGAAGCGGTACAAAGAATGGAAACGAAAGCGGAAGTCGCTTGTCGAGCCGGGAGAGTCGGCGACTGAAAGCGGAGCATGAGGGCACAATACATTAAGTTTCGGGTCGGTCAAATTGTCGTGTGGTTTTATCCCTTTTGGTATACAAACTACACCACGGTTATAGGTCGAAGCTGGGGACCATTTACGTGGCTTTGGGCACATCGAGTGCAAGACGCAATCGAGGAGTTGAGGGCGAAGTGATGGACTACCAAACATTCCTAAACAACAAGCGGCAGATGGAACGCAACTCTGGCTTTGAGCCGTTGTGGATGCCTGAGTTTCTATACGACTTTCAAGTTCCATTAGTCGAGTTCGCAATTCAACGCGGTTTGGCATTACTCGCCGAGGACTGCGGACTAGGGAAAACTCCCCAGGAATTGGTGTGGGCTGAAAACATGCTGCGGCATTCTAATCGGCCGGGGCTGATCCTTACGCCGCTGGCAGTTGCGAAGCAGTTTGTACGCGAAGGCAACAAGTTTGGTTTGGAAGTTCATCATGCGAGGGATGGCGTATTGAAAAAAGGGATCAACGTCACCAACTACCAGCAATTGCACAAGTTCAATCCGGCCGATGCTGGATGGCTGGTATGCGATGAAAGCGGCTGCTTGAAGCACCACGACGCGAAAACTCGAAAGCTAGTTGCCGAGTTTTCTGCCAAGATTCCATACGTCCTATTGGGAACTGCAACACCGGCTCCCAATGATTTTATGGAATTAGGCAATTCAGCAGAAGTGCTGCGGGTAATGAAATACACCCAAATGCTTGCCATGTTTTTCACACACGACGGAAAGCAAACGTCGGCATGGCGACTGAGAGGTTACGCAAAAAAGCGATTTTGGCAATGGATGGCCACATGGGCGAGAGCCCTCCGCAAACCGTCTGATCTTGGATTTGATGACAACAAGTTCAAGCTTCCTCCGTTGAACATGCAACAGCATACGGTTGCCTCTGTTCCGCAACCCGGCTGCTTTTGGGCAGAAGAAGCACGGTCGCTTGCAGAGCAGCGACAAGAGAGACGATCGACGCTGCAAGCACGCTGCGAGTGTGTAGCGTCATTGGTCCCAAAGGATCGTCCGTTTATTGCATGGTGTCATCTCAACGCTGAGGGCGACTTACTGGAAAGTCTCATACCCGATGCCGTACAGGTGGCTGGGTGCGATAGCGACGACGCCAAAGAGGAAAAACTAGAAGCCTTCAGCACGGGACAAATACAACGGCTTGTAACGAAGCCTATCATCGCTGGATTTGGTTTGAACTGGCAGCATTGTTCCGATATCTCCGTCTTTCCGTCGCACTCATGGGAGCAGTGGTATCAGCTAGTTCGACGTTGTTGGAGATTTGGACAGCAACGAGAAGTGACCGCCAATGTCGTATCCAGTGAAGCGGAGTCGAGAGTATTGGAAAACATGATTCGGAAGGAGCGGCAGGGAGAGGAAATGTACGACGGGATTATTCGAGAAATGACACCCTATCAAAGAAGTGACCAAATAACTACCAAGCAGTTAATACCAACGGAGGTGGCGGGATGGCTGTCAGCGACCAGACTATCAATGAGCGATATGCACTCTACAACGGCGATTGCTGCGAAGTGCTGAACGACTTGCCGGACGATTCTATTGGGCTAAGCGTGTTTAGCCCTCCATTTGCATCTTTATATTGTTATTCGGATGATGACCGCGACCTTAGCAACAACTCTACGGCGGATGAGTTCTTCGCACACTTTGGATTCGTTGTCGGCCAACTCGAGCGGGTAATGAAGCCGGGCCGAATCGTAGCAGTGCATTGCATGGAAATCCCGACGCACAAAAACAACGGGGAGGAAATAGGCGTATGGGATTTTCCTGGCGATATTGTTCGATGCTTTGAGAAGTACGGATTTGTCCAGCATACGCCGAGAATCACGATATGGAAGGATCCTCTGCTGGCCGCCGTGCGAACTAAAGCCATCGGTTTAGCACACAAGCAGATTGTGAAAGATTCGGCCTTTTGCCGACCAGGGATTCCAGACTATGTGATTGCCTTCCGTAAAAAGGGCGAAAATCCAGATCGGGTTGCTAACCCTCACGGTTTAACCGAGTATTGCGGGACGCGAAAGGTTCCCGCGTCACTCGACAAATATATCGGCTATACGGGCGATCAACGGTTGAACAAGCGGAGCCACTGGATCTGGCAACAGTATGCCAGCCCAGTGTGGTTTGACATCGACCAGACTAAGGTATTGCCGTTTAGGGACGGTAGAGCCGACGACGACGAAAAACATATATGCGCACTTCAACTAGACGTGATTGAGCGGTGCGTTGCTCTCTGGTCATCTCCTAACGACATCGTACTGACGCCATTCCTGGGCGTAGGCAGCGAGGCGTATGTTTCCGTAAAAAATGAACGCCGTGCGGTTGGGATAGAACTAAAACCATCCTACTATCGGCAGGCCGTCAAAAACGTGGCCGCAGCCCTTAGCCAGCAAAAACAGCATGACCTGTTGGACATGATCGCGGCACAACAAGCCGAAGCCGTCGAGTTGGAAGCCGTCGAACAATAGCCACCCCATGACCGACCTAACCACCACCCGCCGCGAGCTACGCGATACGCTGGACGCCTCGGCAGCCGTTGGAGTAAAACTAGGCGGAGGCCACACGAGCCTAACTCTCAAGCATAAGCGTCTTGAAATAGGCGGCAAGGTTTATTTTGTCGCCACGTTTCCAGAAGGTGATTTGTCAATCCATGAGTGGTCGCCACGTAACCAGCATGGATACGGAGATTCCAAAATTACGTTTCTCTTGGACGACGGAACCTACGAAACCGTGAAGGGGCCATTTTGCTGCAATGACCTCTTTAATTTTGGCCGAGCGGAAATGCTCCAAAAGCAATTTGGAATCGAACGTAAACCATCTGCGTGTAAGCTAAGGATTGGAAAAAATCTTGCCAGATATGGACTCAGTAAAGGCCCAAAGGAAGTGGATTATGAGGATCATGCATTTAGTTGCCAGCCAATAGACAAACGGATCGCCTCTCTTTTAAGCCAAGGATTTTTGGAAACAGCGGAATGGGAAATTGAGTATCGCGGAGGTAGTTGCTATCCATATCCAGGAACCATCAGGGACTACTTGGCATGAACGCCAGCATCGAAGCAACAATCCGATCAGCACCCGCCGCCAAAACCGTTAAACAATGAAGCCCAACCACCAGCACGTACACGAACTGATGGAGGTTTTCGGCGACTTGCCGAACGCCCAACGGCTCGAAGCGTACCTGTGGCGGTCACACGTCGGCGTGGTCACGCTGAGAGCGATCATGCGCAACTGGGGACAAGGGTTTGCTACAAAGGTCCAATACGTCCAGCATTGCTACCAGGGCCTCTACAGCGTGTCTACGGTGGCCCATGTGTTTGTGAAGCTGGCGGACCTGCGAGTGATTGCACGCACTGGCGGAGGCCACGCATACAGACCCAGTGTTGTGCCGAGGGAGTTCACGCTGGGGAGGGCAGGGTAATGTGGCGAGTCAAGGATTGGAATAGCCACTTTGAGAAAGCCCAGTCGCGGAGCTACGACAGAATATCATGGGTGTCGGTCCCAAACAAACATGATGGCGACGGATACACGCAACTGATTGAACATGACCACGGCGCATCGCATTACGGAGCGTGGATTGCACTTGTTCAAGTTGCATCGAAGTGCACCCCTAGAGGTGTGTTAATTCGGGAAAGCGGGAAACCGCATGACGCGGAATCGCTGGCAAGACAGACCCGAATCGGTGCCCATCTGTTTCGGGAAGCGATACCGAGATTTATTACCATTGGGTGGTTAGAAAACATAGATGATACCACGCTATCAGCAGACTATCAGCATGGTATCACCAACGTAACGAAACGTAACGTAACGGAACCTAACGTAACGAAACCCGTTCGTTCGTTTAGGGCGGCCGACCAGATTGACGTTTGGGAGGCAGCCAGACAACGGGCCAAGGAAATCAAGCGTGTCCTGTGGCCGAGCAGAAAAACGCCGCTTTCGGAGCGGGATCGTGACATGGTTCTGAAGGTGGCCTACCTCTCGATTGCCACCCTCTCGGAATCGTGGTTAGCGGACGGAGTTGAGGGGACGCGGCTTAAACGTGACGCCCGGAAGCCAGCCGCGTACTTGAAAACCATATTGGCGTCATCGGCCCGTCGCATCGGGCATGACCTGAATGAGCTTTTAGAGTCGGTTACAATTCCGCCCAAGCCCAACGGCAAACCGCCAGCGGAACTTGCGACCAACATTGGCACGATGCCGGGAGCGAACGAATGAAACCGATGACCTGTGCTGCGTGTAATTGCCAGTTGGTAAAAGTTAAGACCGGTTTGGTGTGCCCCAACGGGCATGGCAAGATATTTCCTTGCGGCGGGCGGATACGCCCAGATTATCCTCTTGCGACAAAAATACCTGGCACCGACACACCGTACCGATACACGATTGAGGGCGTGAGTGGCGTGTTTCGCAAGTATTCATCTTGGCTCGTTGGTAGTGTTAGAGGACTGTGTGAACACACAACGCCAGGCCCGATAACGCGGGCACGATTGGCTGGAAAAGCAACAAAGTTTGTGCCGTACGAGGGAGAGAAAGAATGATGATTACGGCATTGCAATCGTGGGCTGAATTGCAGCGTGTGGTAATGGAACGGTTTGATGCACGGCTCTCTAAGAATCGGTGCCTGCGATTTTTAGAATCCGCAGAGATACTGAAAGAGTGGGTTGTCAAGCATGTGGGTCTGCCGGACGACGTGGTGTTGTGGAAGATACGCGAAACGGTTTTGCCATGGTGTGACCAGAGCAAACCGGGGATTGCCAGACCAGTGCCGCCAGTCAATCGCAGAATTATTCCACTGGACGACGACAACCGCGTTGTGATTGCTCCGCTACAAGGCAAAGCATCGCAGCGATACGAGAGCCGCATGGGTTTGGATTTTGTGATTCGCAGACGCGAGGATCGGATTGCGTTGTTGGATGTAAACGAAGTAATGGTGTGATTTTACATAAGAGCTAAAGAATGAAACTCCCGCACGGATTGATAATTGGAAAAACGGCGAAGATGCCTGGCGACTGGAAATCGCAGGGCACAATTAACTCTATCATTACTGGAGGTCCAAAGTCAACTTGCGATTCCAGCCTATACCGAATCGTTGTTGCCATTGCCATTCCGCCAAGCGAACTTTTGCCAAACGCTCGATACCATTGGGGCAAGGTAGCACGGGCACGCAAAAAACAGCGAGAAGAAGTTTGTTGGCTTGTGCGTGCGGAGAAAAACAAGATCGGTATGCGGTTTCCGTGGCCAGGTGCGTTTGTCGAGCCGCATGTGTTCTACAAAGACAAGCGACACCATGCTGACGAAGATGGTATATGTGCTTCACTGAAAGCCGCACGCGATGGGATGCAAGATGCGCTGCTTGTGGAAAACGACAAAACAATAAGCAATCTGCCACCCATCATTGCGATTGACAAAGAGAATCCGCGAATGGAGTTGTGGATCACACGGAAGGAGATCGACTAATGGCCCCGCTCTCCTACTCATGTACCAATTGCGACTATTGTAGCGATCATCGACGCTCGCATTGTTTGTACTGCGGGTGTCTATGTCTGGGCGACTATGACGAACTCGACTGTTCTTTCGAGGATGAGGCGTTAGAAAACCTAGACCTAGACGAAAGCGAGGAAACACAATGAACTTTCACGAATGGACCGATGAGAACGGCGAAGTCTTGATTTTGCGACGAATCCCGAAGGACCGCAAGACGCATGGCGGTTTCGTGTGGCCCGAGGGTATCGGGACTGTCGTGACCGCACCCGATTGGAATGACCGCAACGAATGCGGCGGCGGTTTGCACGGCTGGCCCTGGGGATTTGGACTGGGTGACGGTTGTGATTACGACATCATCGGAGACGTGTGGCTGGTTGTCGGAGCCAAGCCCGAAGATGTTGTTGGCGAGATTCAGGGCGGTGCAAAGTGCAAGGCCCGCCAAGTCACGATCCGCATGGAAGGCTCGTTTGCCGATGCGATGCGGAAGGTGCAGAACGGATTTGTGGCATGTACGCATGAGATTGCAAAAGAAAAAGGCAACAACTGGAAGTCAACGGTCGCGGGCAACAACGGGCAGTCAACGGTCGCGGGCGACAACGGGAAGTCAACGGTCGCGGGCTACAACGGGCAGTCAACGGTCGCGGGCGACTACGGAAAGTCAACGGTCGCGGGCAACTACGGGCAGTCAACGGTCGCG
>Ga0172379_10005942_pt1 | contig 16699 bp, 19 predicted proteins | sample GrowelOW334metaG_FD_119756 | JGI IMG/M metagenome (GOLD analysis project Ga0172379, IMG submission 119756) | Groundwater microbial communities from an aquifer near a municipal landfill in Southern Ontario, Canada - Groundwater well OW334 metaG | ecosystem: Environmental > Aquatic > Deep... | reverse complement strand
CCATATCAGCGGAAAAAAGCATTGCCCAAGCCCTCAAAGGCAAACCAGTTGCTATAGATGACGCCTTTACAGACAAGGGTGTTCAATACAAGCAGGAGAAAAAGGAAGAAGGCATTGTCTCGATCCTCTGTGTACCGATAAAGGCCAAGGAGGACGTAATCGGCGTCCTGCGCCTTTACAGCAGCATGAAGAAGGTTTTTTCGGAAGACGAAATCGAACTCGTTACGGCACTTGCCTACCAGGGAGGGCTGGCCATCCAGAATGCCAGTCTCTACCTCATGTTGCAAGATGATCTGCGGGACATGAAAGAATCGGCCTGGACCTACAAGTGCTGGTTTTAGCGACTCTGGGGGAAGTTTCCCGTCTTTACGAGGGCAGGCGCCTGCGGCGCTGTGTTGCGGGAATCATAAATTTATGGGGAGGGAAAAATGATCGGGAAAACCATTGATGCCATTAAAATAGGGGATGCGGCCGAGTTTGCCAAGACGGTGACGGAAACCGATGTTTACCTGTATGCCGGGATTACAGGGGATCTCAATCCGGCCCATATCAATGAATCCTATGCCGCCGGGACATTTTTTAAGACCCGGATCGCCCACGGGATGCTGACGGCGGGTTTCATATCGTCCATTCTGGGCATGCAACTGCCTGGTCCGGGGACAATCTATCTTCGTCAGGAATTGAACTTTCTCGCCCCGGTGCGTATGGGAGACACAATTACCGGCAGGGCTGAGGTTATAGAAATCATTAAGGAGAAGAACCGGCTCCGCCTCCGGACCACCTGCCGGAATCAGGACGGGACCCTTGTTCTGGACGGCGAGGCGCTGGTAAGCCCGCCCAAAGCTCCGAAAGTTTAACGGCTCCGGGGAAAGTCCGTAGGCTGCGTTGCACTTCCGCCTTCGTCACGGACTGCTTTCATCCGAAGACGCGTTCCGATCCCTACGGGCTGGGGACACCATCAAATAGTGTCTCAATTGCATGTCCAAGATGGGGATGCTTTGGTGATTGGTAAAGAGACGCAGCTACCCCTGTAGTTCCCTCCCCTCCAAGGGGAGGTCGGCATGGGGATGGGGGGGTGTTTCTCTCCCTGCTAGTGCTTCTTTTTCCCGGAGCGGTCGACCTTGGTTTCCTGATCGAATAGGACCGCCATATTTTTCACGAGATCCTGGAACTGGTTGTGCTGCTTTTTCATCAGCTCCTGGAGGTCATCGAGGGCGGCGGGAGACCCGAGCCCCTCTTCAGACAGGAGCCTCCTCAGGCTGCGAATGGTCTCTTCCTGCTCGGCCACGGTCTTTTCGAGGGCGGCGCATTTCAGGGCCAGTGTTTCATACTCCTTCTTGGGTACAACCTCCATCAGGGCAAGGCTTTCCCGGAAGGACTTCTGGAAGGTTTCCACTGACTTCTGCCAGAATTCCTTGTAATCGGAAGATCCCTCTTCGACCATGTCCATATTATAAGCCTTGCGGAACATGGCATTCAACGATTCGTATCCCACCAGTCCCTGACCGAACCACTTTCTGAAATCCTCGATCTGTTTCTGCCCTTTGGCCAGATTCGTAAAAAGCTGCCCCCAGAATTCATAGAAATTACGATCCATTGCTGTTCCTCTTCCCTTCTTCCAGATCAAGCTGGAAACGCACCGGCCCCCGGTAACCATTACCGAACCGGGTGTGGAGAGCGCACGCCGAACGCGGATCAGACCAGGATGTGGCAATCGCCCCGTGTCCTTTCGGAAAGGGCGTCACTTCCACATCGACATAATCCGCAGGAACCAGGGCGGCATCCTTGTCAACAAGATCATCCCCTTCGGCATAACAGAGGAGCCAGGGGATTCCCTTTTCCTTAATACCTTTAAAATTTAGGGTTTTACCGAAAAGCTTGACCGGCAGGGTTCCATCTTCAGCCACAGGAATCGTATAGGAATCGAAGCTGAGTTTAGTGATCCCTTCCGGGAGGTCCATCCGGTCATGGATCAGCCAATGATTCATGGCCGCCGCCGTTTTACCGATTTCCAAACCTCTAATGTTGCTGAGATCCCGATGGAGAATTACAAGGGGCGCCTCTTTCTCCATGCTTTTTAACTTATAGACCCAGCTCATAACCTTACCGTCGACAATCCTGTTCCCATTGGGCAGACTCTTGCCGGCATAATTGAGATCCCGGAATCGGGATGGTAAATGCTGCATGTATTCCATGAGGGATCTGCTCCGGGTGCCGTCCATGGGGGCGACACAGGTGATGAGGGCGTCCACGAGACCATCGAGTTCGCCGGAGAGGATATCCAGGACAGCCATGAACCCGCCCTGACAGAAACCATTCAGGGTAACGGGACGGCCATGGGTTGCTTTCAGCAATTCGCAGAGCCGGCGGGTATCGCGGGCGTCGTCCTCACCCGTCATTAATTGCACCGCCTCCGTCGTCTGGATGTCCTTGAGAATCCGGATGTAGGTCGGGATCCCCTGATCGGCAAAGGCGTGGACATAGCTTTTCTTCTCGTCGGGCAAAAAGGCCAGAATATTCGGCCCCAGGACGTATGGATGGATAATCATGATCGGTTTTCCATCCTTCCGGGGATGGATGCTCTGATCCCGGGAGAGAACCTGGTACAGGACAAACCGCTCCGTTTCTGCCGTCTTTACGTACCCCCCGTCATCGAAGTGAAATCCGAATTCCCCGCCTATCTTTTTTATGGCTTCGGGATACTGATTGATGACGTTATCGGTAAGACGAGCCAGATTGGCTGCATAATCAGGAATGTTGTCGTCTTCATCTCCATAGAGGCTATTGAGAAGGGAAATGAAGGCTCTTGCTGTTTCTTTCTTGCAGAAATCACGGTATCCCCTTAGAGAACCCGTCATTCCCTGCTCGGCGATCTGGAGATTAAACTGTAACAATTCATAGTAGTCGGCCGCGCTCTGGATGGGGAGGGTGCTTGACAGCTTTTCCTTTTCGAGACGGTTGAAGCCTTCCCACGCCGTCCAGAAGGGGACCATAAAATCGGCCATATATACAAGAACACCCAGACCGTAGAGCTGACCGGCCTTGAGCATATCCGTGGTAACCCCCAGCATCTTCCCGGGAGTTTCTCTGAACCTCCCGGAATAGGCGGACGCTGCACGGCTTAATGCCTGTTGATTAAAATTAGACAGCATAAAAAAATATTTCTCTCCGCATCAAGACTGACAAGCTCGCAAAAAGCCACACACACCGTCACCCCGGCGCGTCACCCCGGTGTAAACCGGGGCGGGGGCCAGAACTGTCCGCAAATACTGGATTATGAGCATTAAAGTTCGTTTTCCGGCTTTCGCCGGAATGACTAAAAAGGCAATTTCAGACTTTTTGCGCCGCCGTCAAACTCAGGTTATTTTTCACTTTTCCTTTGGCGCCAGGTACTCTTCCATCTTCTTGTAACCATCTTCAACCTTGGCCTTGAAATCCTCACGGCCTTTTCGGTAGGTTTTAACCCATTCCTCCATGGCCTTTTTGCCTTCCTCAGGAAACCACTTATTCTGCTCCATCCACATGTTGAACATCTTTTCTGCCTGATCCTGCATGACGACCATGGCCGCTAAGGACTTTTCAAAAGCCATCTTGTTGAAATCGAACATCTGTTTTGAAATCTGCTTCGGATCCATTTTGTTTCCTCCCTTTTATTGTTTGTTCAGGCTATTTGCCCGCTTTTACCTTTGTTTCCACGCCCTGCTTGTTAAAAGTAACAAAAAAGTCTTCCACTTTCTTGAAACTATCGTTGGCGGAAGTCTTGAAATCCGACCGGCCCTTCTTGTAAGCCTTTACCCAATCCTGAATTGCTGTTTTACCTTCCTCCGGTACCCAGGGGGACTGTTCGAGAAACATACCCACCATCCGCTCCGTCTGCTCCTGCAAAATCGACATTGCGTTAAAGGTGTTGTCGAATGTGGCCTTATGAAAATCTACCATCTGTTTTGCAATCTTTCCTTGTTCCATGGTTGTAATACCTCCTGCTTGTTTTTGTTCCTAAATATAAGCCCATTTTTCGGTTTGTCAAGGGGAAAATGTTGCAACGCACAATATTTTTTTTACAAACGAAAGACACATCAGTATCCATATTAATTTAAAATATGCTTTAATATTGAATCCATATTGCTATATTATAAAATATGACCGGTGAACCAACGCACTAAATAAAAAAGTAATTGTTGCATTATGTCAATATCCCTGTTAGAGGGATAACCAATAATTGAGAAAAAGAAATATGCCAGAGAAGCTCCTCTATAAAAAATACGGGAACCGTCGGCTCTACGACACGGCACAAAGCAGCTATGTGAATCTTGATGATATCACCCGTGCCATCCGGGAGGGCCGACAGGTCCAAGTCGTCGATGCGAAGACCAAGGAAGACGTTACCTCCTTCATCCTGACTCAGATTATTCTTGAAGAATCAAGAAAACGAAATTTCCTTCTCCCCTTGCCGCTTCTTCATCTTATTATCCAGTATGGTGAAAATATTCTCAATGAATTTTTTCAAAAATATCTGGAACAGGTACTGAAAAATTATCTGTCCTATCGGACGATGACGGATAGCCAGTTCAAAACGTGGCTGGATCGGGACATTGACTACTCAGCCATTAATCCCTTCAAACCTTTCTTTGACATTTTCCCAAGCCTTCCCGACTCCCCGGAAAAAAGAAACGGGAAAACGGAAAAGGCATAGAGAACGAGCATTTTCATGAAAACCTTGACAAGAAACGACCATTCCCATAACATCACCCCAAGAAAGCGAGACGGGAGAGAGATCATGGATAATGAACAGCGAGTGTCCAGGAAAATTGTCATTCATTATACCGCTGAGAATGTCGATCAACCCATCATTTGTCAGCTTGTTAAAATCCATGACCTGGTCTTCAATATCCTTAAAGCCCGGATCTTCCCCAAACGGGAAGGCATCATTGTCCTGGAATTGAGCGGTAGCCCGGAAAATTTTAACAACGGGATCCGCTATCTCAAAGAGCAAGGTCTTAAGGTCGAGCCCCTATCCAAGAGCGTCAACCAGAACGCCGACAAATGCGTTCACTGCGGCGCATGTACCGCCTTCTGTCCTACCGATGCCCTGTCCTTTGAAATGGATACGCAAAGGGTGTTATTTGACGCCGAGAAGTGTAACGGTTGCGAACTCTGCGTCTCAGCCTGTCCTGTCCGGGCCATGGAGGTCAACATTTTCTAAACATGCTCAATCTTTGCGGGTCGCCTCCTTGTCCTTGTCTTTACTGATCGCCTTGCCGACGCTGTCGGTGATCTCCACGCCCTTACCGATGATTTCCTTGCCCTTATCGTAGGCGCCTTTCCCTTTGTCGATCACCTGCCCTGCCTGTTCCTGTGTCTTTTTAATGGCGTTGGTGAGATCATCCGGGGATTTCCTGGGGGCCGTAAAATAGAAATAGCTCCCCGTCAGTATCAGGATAAGAAGAAATAACAGGGCCAGTTTGATCAGATTCTTGAACAGAAAGTAAATAATAATCAAGGCAACAGTAATAACGGCAATGACGGCAAACTGATGACTATGAATGAAGGACCATATTGTTTCCATGAATCGACGCCTCTTTATCCTTTTGAATGCAAACTGATATAACATTCCAGTACGACGAGTATTTTCTTAGCGGAAAATTTAAAAAAAATCCAGTTATCCTTTCGTCTTGACAAAAGAATCGAGCAACGGCTAAGGTTGTCAACATGCGGGTAGCGATCACGACTTTGGGCTGTAAAGTGAATCAATATGAATCGGCGGCAATGGGCGAATCCCTTGAGAAACAGGGATTTATCCTCGTACCGTTCCTTGAGGAGGCCGATTTTTACATTATCAACACCTGTACGGTAACCGGGCGAACAGATTACCAGTCACGTCAACTGATCCGCCGGGCCGGAAAACGAAATCCCCAGGCCGCCATTATTGTCACGGGATGTTACGCCCAGACCGCTCCGCATGTATTTACCGGCATGCCCGGGGTGACGGTCGTGGCCGGGACCCTGGAAAAGGATCGTATTGTCGAAATTATCGGGAAAATTCAGAAAAACTCGCAGTCCGGGAAGGCATCTGAACCAGTCCCATCCGTCCAGGTAGGCGACGTCGGGAGGGAAATAACGGAGTGGAGAATCCGTTCCGTATCCAGGTTCCCAGGGCACACACGGTCCTTTCTGAAGATTCAGGATGGATGCAACGCCTTTTGCAGTTATTGCATAGTCCCGTTTGCCCGGGGGCGGAGCCGCAGCATCGGGAAGGAAGATGTCCTGGAACGGATTCAGTCCCTGGCCCGAAACGGCTACCGTGAGGTCGTCCTGACCGGTATCCACCTCGGGGTCTACGGAGAGGACCGGCAGGATGGATCTTCTCTCGCCGGCATATTGCGTCAGGTGGAAGAACGACGGACCATAGAACGCCTGCGCCTGAGTTCCCTAGAACCCAGGGAGATTACCGGGGAGATCCTCGAAATCATGAAAGGCGCCCGTATCGTATGTCCACACCTCCATATCCCCCTGCAAAGCGGGGATGACGGGATATTGTCCAGCATGGGGCGCAATTACGATGCCGCCTTTTTCCGTGACCTGGTAGGGAAGGTTTGTGCGACCAGACCGGATATGACCGTGGGAATGGACGTTATGGTCGGTTTCCCGGGAGAAGATGAGAAGGCATTTGAAAATACGGTAGCCCTGATTGAGTCCTTGCCCATCGCTTATCTCCACGTTTTCCCTTATTCGCGACGTCCGGGAACGGCGGCGGCCCGGATGGGGAGCCATGTGCGGGAGGAAGACAAAAAAAGACGCGGACAGACACTCCGGCAATTAGGAATGATGAAACGCCAGGCCTTCCTGGGAAGATTTATCGGATCAACCATGCCGGTGCTTATTGAAAAAAGAAAAGATCGCGCCAGCGGTTATTTGAAGGGGTTTTCGCACAATTACCTGCCCGTGCTGCTTCAGGACGGACGTGCTGAAATGATCAACACCATTGTCTCCGTAAAAACTGAAACGTTGATCTCCGGGGGACTGGTGGGAAGAGTAAATCATGGATAATGAAAAAACGCAGACATTTGAAGATCTCGAACAGGCGTTGGGATATGTATTTCAGGATTCCCTGCTTCTTGTCAACGCCTTTACCCACCGATCTTATACCAATGAGAACCCGTCCCTGTCCTGCCAGGACAATGAACGCCTGGAATTCCTCGGCGACGCCGTTCTGCAGTTATGCATCAGCGATCTCCTGATGAGGCGTTTTCCCGATTTTGCGGAAGGCCAACTTTCTAAAATGCGGGCGGCCCTGGTCAATGAACAATCCCTGGCGGCCCTGGGCAGGAGATTCGGCCTGGGGAATCATCTCTTCCTGGGCAAGGGGGAGGAGGCTTCCGGGGGCCGGGGAAAAACATCTCTCATCGCCGATACCTTCGAGGCCATCATGGCCGCCGTCTATCTAGACGGTGGATATTCACAAGCCTCCCGGCTTATTGCCGACCTGTTTGCAGAAATGATCATCACCGGGCAAGGAGGGGTTACCCCTTTTCGAGATTATAAATCAGCCCTCCAGGAACTTTGCCAGAGCCGTTTTCACGAAACGCCGAAATATCAGCTCCTCAATGAATACGGACCTGATCATGACAAGACCTTCGAAGTGGAATTGACGGTAGTCGAATCCGTGAAGGAAACGGGTACAGGCAAAAGCAGGAAGGAAGCGGAGCAGCAGGCCGCCAGAAAAGTGCTGGAATATTTTGAGACCACGGAAACCGCATCATGATCATCCCTTTCTTTATTCAAAACCGGGGTTGTCCACACCGTTGCGTCTTCTGTAACCAGCAGGTCTCCGGGAGCCAGGGACCGGCTGATTGGTCGGACGAGTCTTTTCATGAAAAGATCAGAACCTTTTTAGCATCTCATGCCCCCAAGGCGAAGCCGGCAAAAGGGGTACAGATTGCCTTTTACGGGGGGAATTTTACGGGCTTGGAGGTGGCGGAACAGGACCGCCTCCTTGGCCTGGCCCATCGTCATGTGGAAAATTGTGCTGTGGAAGGGATCAGGATTTCGACCCGCCCCGACGCCCTGCATATTATTGACATGGAACGCCTGGCGGTTTTTGGCGTCAAAACCGTCGAACTGGGCGCTCAGTCCTTTATCAACAGTGTTCTGGAGGCCTCACAGCGCGGACACACCGGGGAGGATGTTGAATACGCCGTCGAACTTTTACAAAATTACGGCTTTGAAGTAATCCTGCACCTTATGGTTGGTTTGCCCGGAGATAACCGCGCGAGCTTTAGTGAAACCGTAGCTCGAACGATTGCCCTGCGCCCTGACGGCGTGCGGATTCATCCCACCCTGGTTCTTACCGATACACCGCTGGCAGAGGACTTTCGGCGGGGACGCTATCAGCCCTTATCTCTCGGGGAGGCAGTTGATCTCTCCAAGGAGGCCTGCCGGTGCTTTCAAAAGGAAGGGATCCCGGTCATCCGCCTGGGCCTCCAGACAACGGATATGATGACTAGTCCCGGCGCCGTTCTTGGGGGACCATATCACCCCGCCTTCGGATCCCTGGTTGCCGAGGCCATCTGGCTGGAGCGGGCAGTAACATTACTTGACGGCGCCGATGTCCGGGACAAAAGGCTGATCATGTATGTTCCGGCAAGGCAGGAAAGCGCCTTCCGCGGCAATAAAAACCACAATATCGAGCTATTGCAGAAGCAATTCCAGTTTGCAGCGCTGGAGATCAAACCCGGGAATCAGACCTTCAATTACAGCATCTCCTGAAAGGACGAGGGAAAATAAGCATGTTCAAATCGGGCTTCATCGGCATCGTGGGCAGACCGAATGTCGGCAAATCAACGCTTCTCAACAGCATCATGGGGGAGACCATTGCCATCACGAGCCCCAAACCGCAAACAACGAGAAACAAGATCATGGGGATCAAGCATCTTGTCGATGGACAGATGATTTTCTTGGACACCCCGGGGATTCATGATCCTCATAAACCCCTGAATACGGCCATGGTGAAAACAGCCAGAAATGTTTTTGGCGATGTCGATGTCCTCATGGTGCTTATTGAGGCGGGCAACCGTATCTACCCTGGTGACCTGGCCTTGTTCGAATCTCTCGCACCTAATCATCAGCGGGTGATCCTGGTAATCAACAAGATCGATCTTGTCAAAAAAGACACGCTCCTGCCTCTTATTGACGAAGCCCGCCTGGCCTTTCCCTTCCATGCGTTCTTTCCCGTTTGCGCCCGGACCGGCGACGGCGTTCCGGCCCTCCTTCAGGAAATCCAGGATCTCCTCCCCGAGGGACCGCCCTACTTCCCCGAAGACATGCTCACCGACCGCTCGGAAAGATTTATCGCCGCTGAGATTGTCAGAGAAAAAATACTTCTTTTGACACACCGTGAAATCCCCTATGCGACGGCTGTCGTCGTAGAGTCCTTCCAGGAAGTGGAAGGGAAGGATCTGATCCGCATCCAGGCCACCATTCATGTGGAACGGGATTCCCAGAAAAAGATCCTTATCGGCCAGAAAGGATCTATGCTGAAAAAAATCGGGACGGCGGCCCGTCTCGATATGGAACGTTTTTTTGCCACCAAGATATTCCTCGAATTGTTTGTGCGGGTTCAAAAGGACTGGACGCACAGCGAGCGACTGGTACGGGAATTTGGTTACGATCAATAATGACGGCTTCGTAAAAAGTCCGGATGCGGCGTTGCGCTGCATCCTTCGTCACTGCGGCGTACGCCAAGTACGCCTCATTCCTCATGATTAGCGCGCCTTGCCTGCGGATCTTTTTACGAAGCCGTCGGTTGTGGCCTTTCGACTTTTTATGGGTTCATCAATAATCGTCACAGGGCAGTACAAAAGCTTTTTTAAAGGGAGGTGGATATGCGGTCTTATGGAAATCGTATCTCGGCAAAGGGTATTTTAATCGGGTTAATCATCGTTTTTTCGCTGATTAGCTTCAGCGGTTGCACCAGTTATGTCTGGTATCATCATGACCAGAAGGCGCCGTTGAACTTTCAGAATGACAAGTTGCAGTGCGAGGAGGATTTGGCCAAGTTTAAGGCCAATGCGGGAAAGCCGCTGGATGAAGCTGCCGTCACAGGTCGAATGAATGACTGCATGAAAGGGCTTGGGTATGGCTGGGGACCGGCCACTGCGATCCCTGATGATTCTTTCGTTTATGAAGATAACAGATAGCGCCATAAATGATCCCGCAGGCGCTGTGTAGCTTGCGCGTTTCTTTGTCGCGGGCAGTATTTCCTTGACATGCAGGACGGGACCTTTTAATGTCCGGCCTTACATAAGTTATGCATTATCAAAAGAAGTAGCCGACAGCGTTACCTCGCAGTCTGCGGCAAAACCATTCAAGATAGACTCCGCGGGATTGCCCGTGAGAAAATTTACCAACAGGAGGTAGTAAATGAAGAAAAGGTTTATTGTATTAGCAATGGCCGCGATACTGGCGGTAGGTACGCAGTTCGCCTTTGCAGCCGATAAGGCGGCAAAGAAACCGGCAGGAGAGCCGGGAGCCGTGGTGGTTGATACTGTCAAGGCGACGGCGAAAGTGACGGCCATCGACGCGGCCAAGCGGACGGTGACCCTTGAGATGGACGGCAAGTCCAAGACCATTACCTGCGGTCCCGAGGTCAGGAACTTCGACCAGATCAAAGTGGGAGACCTGCTTAAGGTGACCTTCGTGGAAGCCCTGGCGGTTTACCTCCAGAAGGCCGGAGCACCTGCCGGCGGCGAAGAAGTCAAAACTGTGACCCTGGCACCCAAAGGCTCCAAGCCGGGTGTGCTCGTGACGGATACCATCGTCCTCAAAGCCAAGATTGACGCTGTGGACGCCAAGAAAGGCACCGTGACGATTACCACTCCTGCCGGCGAGACCAAAACCATGAAGGTCGACAAGAAAGTCAAGGGGCTCAAAGCCCTGAAGAAGGGTGATGATATTGTAGTCCGGTACACCGAGGCCCTGGCAATAGTTGTTGAGGCCCCCAAGGCACCCAAGGCTCCCAAGAAGTAAAATAAAGTAATTGATGCGCTGCCGCCGGCGGTTGGGCTCCCAGGAGCAGGCAACCGCCGGCAGTTTGCTTTCCCAGTTGCCTGCCGGATGCGAATGATATTCGGCTGCCTCTGTTTGGCAGTGCAGTTTTAACCACGGGGGTAAAAATTTCAAGGAGGAATGGTATGAAAAAGGGATGGGGAATGGGATTGGTTGTCATGCTGGTCCTGGCAGTTGGCCTGGGAGTCGCCATGGCCCAGGGAAAGTCGCCCGTCGTTACACAGACGGCGTTTGCCAAGATCGACACCAACGGAGACGGCATCATCACGGTAGCGGAATATGACGCTTACTGGAAGGGCCGTTTCAGCGACATCGACGCCAACAAGGACGGCAAGGTCATGGCCGCCGAATTCGAGGCCAGTACGAAACAGCAGTTCAGCGGTATGGATGCTAACAGGGACAACGCCCTGGTGGCCCAGGAATTTGTCGCCTATTATTGCGGCCCCGATGCCAAGGCCCCGAAAAAGGCAAAGGCGAAGCCGATGAAGAAAATCGCCGCCAACAAGGACGGCAAAATCGGGAAAGATGAATGTGTTGCCTTCTGGGTGGCCCGTTACAGTGATATGGACACCAACAAGGACGGGAAAATGACCATGGATGAATTCCTGGCGGCGGCAAAAAAGCAGTTTAAGGATCTGGACAAGAACGGCGACGGTGTGATCGCCGTGCAAGAGTTTGACTACTACTACACAGCACAGGACGCCAAGGCCAAGAAGTAAAAACATCAAAAACCTGTTCCGGCTATGAAATCCTTCATAGCCGATGCCTAGCCGGTTCAGAAGCAGCCAAATTTCATTTCGGATATTTTCCGATTACACCTGTGGGGGAGACATCTGTCTCCCCACAGCCCTAATCCATCCCTTGCGGAACCTGCGGGCAGCCCATGCTTTTGGTTATTCCGTTTCTAAATCAAAGATGAAATCAAGGCGGCAAGGAAGAGGCGACGCAGGCGTATTGTTTATACGTCGAGGAGCCGATGACGAAGCCAACGAAGATAGCGCTTTGATTTAGAAACGGAATTAGCACATCAAAACACAGGGGCTGGTGGTTCTACCGGCGTCCGGCCTGCGGCACGGGCAGAGTCTGGATGTCGATCGTTCCTTCGTTTACGGAAAGCACTGCATCACAGGCCTTCCCTGGCAGGGTGAAGACGAGTTCCTCCAGGCTGATCGTTCCTGCCTCCATCTGCGCCAGCAGGTCTATGGGATCATGGTTGAAGGTCACGCGTCGGGAAGGCGGATCATGGCGCTCCGACTCCGTCGGCCGGGCATCCATCAGCTCTGCGGAATAGCCGAAGTAGCTGATGATGTCTGCGGCGATGCTTCCCATCAGGGAATCGCCCCTTTCCTCGAAGAGGGACTCAATGAAATCCCTTTGCATTTGGGTGAGGTCCTCGGAAGGGTGGAATTTGGGCCAGGTGGCGAAGCGCTCGAACACCTCCGCCGGCGACATTTCCAGGGCTTCCATGATGATGCCGAACCAGGGCACGGCCTGGCCTTGGTTGTAGAGGACATCGCAGCCGTGAGCGATCCGCGCGGCCAGCGCCATGTCCTCCCCGCTGAAGGTCGGCGAGGCGATTACATGATAGGGGTTTGACGCCTCGAATTCCAGATTCAGTGCCGGTGCGGTTTCGGCCAGGCGGGTGCCCGGGAGGACGGAGAGGCGGAAGACGTCTATGTGATTGGGGACGAGGCTCATGGCGAAATCCAGGCTGGCGCGGAAGCCTTCCAGGGAGTCGCCGGGCAACCCGTAGATGAGGTCGAAGCCGTAGGTGACGTCAGCATTGTGAAGGAGGAGAATCTTGGCCTCGAAAGCTGCGGGATCGAAGCTGCGGCTGATGTTCCGGAGCACCTTATCGTGGGCGCTCTGCAGGCCGATCTGCAGTGAACACCGGATGGCCGCGAAGAGTCCGGCCATCTCCCGATCGATGAACTCGCTGCGAATCTCGAAAAAGAAGTGAATATCCGGGGCCTTCACCGCAATGAGGCGCAGCACCTTCTTCGCGTTGGCCTTGTGATAGTTGAAGGTGGGGTCCAGCACGAAGACCTCGCTGATTCCGCTGGCGGCGAAGAGATCCAACTCGGCTTCCACCCGGTCCATGGGAACCTTGCGGATGCCCGCTGTACCGCGGGATTCAAAACAGAAATCGCAGGTGAAAGGGCAGCCCCGGGATAATTCCCAGAGTGCGCCGCCGTAGTCGGCCAGCCTTAGCGTGCCATCCAGGAACGGGGAGGGCAGGGTGGCGAGATCCTTCACGGGCATCGGTTTTGCGGAGGCGGCGATCTCTTGGGGTGTCGCGCCCTTGAGGAGGCGGCCCAAGGTCTCGACGATGAGCTCCTCCCCTTCGCCCGTCAGGACGAAATCCATCGTGGGATCGCCCAGGACGCCCACCTGATCCGCCGTGGCTTCGGCCCCTCCTGCGAAGATGACGAGGTCCGGTCGCCGTTGTTTCAGGAGCGAGGCAATCTCCAGGGTCAGGTCGCGGTTCCAGACGTACATCGAGAATCCGACATGGTCCGGATCCGATGCGAGGATTCGATCCGCGCACTCGCCCGCCGCTTGATCCACAAAGAGATTCAGGATGCGGGTATGGATCTCATCCCCGAAGGCCCTCCGAAGCACCGCCGCGAGCATGGCGGGGCCCAGGGGCATGGCCCGGGGAGATGGTTTGATGTGGATGGCCGCCAGGACCAGCTTCATAGTTCCGCCTTCTTGGAGTAATCCCAACAATCATGCACAATGAGGGTCCATCTGTAAGTTGACGCCACCCATAAGCACCGTCACTTGGCCAAGATCCGGCAGGTCCTTGGCGATCCGGAATGGTTGGGAAAGTTACATTTTGCATCCCGTTATAGTCAAAACCTCAGAAAAGTCCAATGGATTGTTTTTGACAACGGTTTGCAAACCAGGTTTTTTATTATCTGAAATAACGATATACAAAATGGATCAGAGATTATATAAGCGCTCAAAGCTGGGAAGCGGAAAAAAACGTCAGCCCGGCGCAGCTGCTATGCGCCGGTGTAACAAGCAGATCATTTTTATTTGATATTCATTTTGCCATTATGGGACTACTCAATCTACTGATCTCCGATCCGACAACCTTTATCCTGATTGCCATACCACTACTCTACTCTATCATTCTGCATGAACTTGCACATGGGTGGGTCGCATCCAAAATGGGTGATCCAACAGCGAAAATGATGGGCAGATTGACTCTGAATCCCCTGAAGCATCTTGATCCGATCGGTACGCTGATGCTTTTTCTAGTCGGTTTTGGATGGGCCAGGCCTGTTCCCGTTGATCTTGGCAACATCCGCAACTATCGGCAAGGACTGATACTGGTTTCCTCAGCGGGTATTATTGCCAACATAGCGATCGCTTTTATAGCAATACTCTTGTCCCAGGTATTACAACCTGAGCCGTCCGGTGTCACTGCCAAAGCCCTCTATTATACTGCTCAGATCAACATTATCTTGGCCGCCTTTAACCTGATCCCCATACCACCACTCGATGGATCGAAAATTCTCATGGGCTTTGTTTCAGAAAGAATGCAATACGCCCTGTCCAAACTTGAACCGTATGGATTTTTCATCATTATCGGATTATTGTTCTTTGGCGCATTAGACCCGGTAATTCGAGTATTCCGCTCTATCATAACGTTCCTGATAGGTATGATGCTGCCTTGAAAATATGTCTGAAAGGCCATTGCTATTCTTTGGCATGATGTGATAATAACCGCTAATCGCATCATAACGTGAAGGGATTAGGTGATGAAATCAAATCAATATGTATGGCAGCAGCCTGATTGGCCCCAATTGACGTGGAACACGGAGGCGCTGCTCTCTTCCCTTAGTGTATGCCGCCAATTGCAGGGAGGGCTTCTCCATGCCGTCAGTTCTATTGGTTTTGACTTGGAGAATCAATTTCAGGCGGCATTCTTTACAGAAGAAATCCTAAAAACCTCGGCAATTGAAGGAGAATCCCTGGATGTACGCTCTGTACGTTCATCAGTTGCCCGCAAGCTGGGCCTTCCCGCTGCCGGTCTTCCCGTTGATCGCCGCATAGACGACCTGATGGCAGTACTTCTCGATGCCACCCGGAATCATGCAGAACCGCTGACGCCGACGCGCCTGTGGGGATGGCAGGCGTCCCTTTTCCCGACTGGCTATTCCGGTCTTCACAAGATACAAGTTGGTTCATGGCGCAAAAGCGCGGAGGCGATGCAGGTGGTATCCGGCCCGCTTGGCAAGGAAGTAATCCACTACGAAGCGCCGCCTGCAGACAGAATAGATTCGGAGATGAACCGCTTCATTTTCTGGTGGGAAGACAGTCAAGGCGCCTTGGAGGGTATTGTCAGGGCGGCCATTGCCCATTTCTTGTTTGTTGCCATCCATCCCTTTGATGATGGAAACGGCAGAATCGCCCGTGCCTTGACGGATATGGCGTTGGCGCAGGACGACAGGCGACGGATCCGCTATTATAGCTTATCGGCGCAGATCATGGCCGAGCGAGACGATTATTATCGAATTCTGGAAAAAACATCAAAAGGGAGCGGTAATGTCACCGATTGGTTGCTCTGGTTCCTGGATTGTTTCAAGAGGGCCGTTGAGCACTCCGCGTCGGTTCTTGATGACGTAGCTTCGAAGGTGCGGTTTTGGCAACAACATCTTCAAGCGCCGCTGACGGAGCGGCAACTCAAGGTGATTAACTGTATCCTCGATGAACCGGGTGGATTTGAAGGGAACCTGACGACCCGGAAATATGCCTCAATCGCAAAGGTCAGCCCGGCTACCGCATACAGGGAACTGGATCAACTCCATCAACTGGGGGTGTTGAAACGGATCGGAAAGGGAAGGTCCGCCGGTTATGAGCTTATTTATTCATAATGTTGGCGTAAGCAGTATTTCCGATCCCACGCAAATCTCCGGCTATTTAACAACCTCGGGGTTTCCTTTCCGACCGGCTGCCGCCAGCGTGCGGATCGCCGCCGCAATGTCGCTGCTCAATCCCCCCAGCATCTTGCTGTGGGCGGCGATCAGGGCAGTGTAGGAATTTCCCCGGACTGGTTCGGCCAATGTCGTGCCGCCCCCTTGTGATTGTCCGTCTGCTGTTGATCGTACCGACCAGATGGCGCTCAGCTTGGCCGTCTCTCCCGGGACGGATTCAAAACGCATCACATCGATGACGACGCGGTAGGATGGAGATACGGATACGGACTGGGGAAATACTGAGACATAAGGCGAGCCCAGGAGCAGGGAAAGATTCTCCGCTACAACGCGAGCGATTTCACTTTTCAGAGGTGAGGCCCAGCGGTTGAATTCGTCAACGTTTATCTGATTAGGGGCAACGCTCAGCACAAGCTGCGGGCGATCGACGGCTGCCGGTAAGGACACGGGACCTACGGTGATTGTGAGGATTGACGTCTCTGTCACCGGTTTTGCAGTGGGGCTGAGCGTGTATAATCGCGTTGAGGTGGATGCGCATCCGACCGTAAGCACGGCCAGGGCGCACAGGATCATAACGATTGTGAACTTTTTCATCATGGTTTCTCCTGCGTTTTACCGCGAATAAATGCTTCCGGGTGGCTGTCCATGTATTCAACAAATACCTTCAAGGCGCGGGCAGCGCCGGCTAT
>Ga0172379_10005941_pt1 | contig 16705 bp, 16 predicted proteins | sample GrowelOW334metaG_FD_119756 | JGI IMG/M metagenome (GOLD analysis project Ga0172379, IMG submission 119756) | Groundwater microbial communities from an aquifer near a municipal landfill in Southern Ontario, Canada - Groundwater well OW334 metaG | ecosystem: Environmental > Aquatic > Deep... | reverse complement strand
ATAAGTGTATCCGGTATTAGCACCCCTTTCGAAGTGTTATCCCAGATGCAGAGGTAGATTACCTACGCGTTACTCACCCGTGCGCCACTCTACTCAGGACCGAAGTCCCTTTCTCGTTCGACTTGCATGTGTTAAGCACGCCGCCAGCGTTCAATCTGAGCCAGGATCAAACTCTCCAGTTAAATATCTTAACAAGTCCTAAGACCCGTTATTCTTCAACAGAGATTCTGATCTCTTTAATGCAATAAAAACTCCCGAAGCCGAAGCTCCGGTTTCTTGGGGCCCATCTTCTACTTTGCTCACTATTCAGTTTTCAATGATCGCTGCACCCCGGAAACCGAGGCTGCCCACTTACTGGACGAAAAAAACAAGATACTCGAAACACCGGAGCCGGTCAAGATGTTTTATGACGTTTTTCAGAAGCGCTCGTCATGGTGTCGGGTTCTCGTTTCGGGGGCCAAAATAGCCGAACCGCCCACCCTTGTCAACAGCAATAATGCGGAAATCTTCAAAAAACACACAGCCCATGACCCAGCTGGCCGTAAGTCGTTGTTTTTCTGCAACGCCTCGAAAAAACACTCCCCCCTGCTCCAGCTAAAAACCTTGGCATTTGCAGGCCTCCCTTACAGGAACACCGCAGTTACTCACAAAAAAAACATCACAATCCACCGGCCCGACGGCCAGTAATTTGCCTAATGATACTTGCCGCCATGCACGCGGCACCAAAGCCGTTGTCAATATTAACGACCGCAATCCCCGGAGCGCAACTGTTGAGCATCCCCAAAAGTGCGGCAATGCCCCCCAGGCCTGTCCCGTAGCCAACACTGGTGGGAACCGCGATAATGGGTTTATCCACCAGCCCCCCGACCACGCTGGGGAGAGCGCCTTCCATCCCGGCGACCACAATCAATATATCTGCCTTATCGAGAAGATCCCGCCGGGAAAGCAGCCGGTGAATTCCGGCCACCCCGACATCGTACAGCCCTTCAACCTCATGCCCCAGACAGCGCAAGGTAACAAGGGCTTCCTCCGCCACAGGGATATCAGAGGTTCCGGCGGTAAGCACCAGTACCAGCCCTGCGCCGCCATCGGCACCCTGCTGCTGCGCTTCCATCTGCGCGGTCAGCATCCGGGCTGCCCCATGATACACAAGCCCGGGAATTTCCAGACAAACCGCCGCCCCCTTTTTCGGACTCACCCGCGTGGCCATTACCGCTGGCGAGAACCGGAGCAATTTTCTTAAAATATCGGCAATTTGACCAGCCGTTTTATTCTCCCCGTAAACCACTTCCGGCACCCCGGTCCGCAGACGACGGTGATGATCGAGGTGAGCGCAGGAGAGCATCTCGGCAGGGAAGTTTTTCAATTCCGCCAAGGCCTCGGCAACAGTGCACGCACCGCTGCTCACCTTTACAAGGAGCTCCTGCATCTTTTTTTCATCCATCCCGCAGACCCGATATCATTATATAGATTTAAATATAGACAAGAAACAGCCACAACCATAATCCATACTGCCACCTCAACTCGCTCTTGCCTGAGGATACAGCATCCAGTACAGTACTGTACTCTGATTCACTTTCCAGCTTATTTATTTACAACCGTAATCTCTTCCCCACAGGAAGCCCCATGCCAGCAAAAAGCCCAGCACATCCGCCAAACAAATCGTGGCTCCGGATCACAATAACCGCCAGCGAGACCATCTCCGACCCCATTGCCGATTTCATATGCGCGCAGACCGGCGGAGTCGAGCAGATTCCGGTGGCGTCGGCCAATGCCGCCCAGGAACAGATTGTCGGCTACCTGGAAAATGGCCCCAACGCCCCGGAAAAGTTGAAAAAAATTACAGAGTACCTTGAGGAACTCGCCCACCTCGCCCAAGAGGAAGGGAAAACGCGACTTGAAACAGAAATCATTCCAGATGAAGACTGGAACAGGGCCTGGAAAGAACGATTCAAGCCCCTGCCGATCACGGCCCACCTTGTCATCAAGCCCACTTGGGAATCATACCTGCCAGGCCCCGGCGAAAAGGTTATCGAGATGGATCCGGGAATGGCCTTTGGTACAGGTCACCACGCCAGCACCAAGCTGGCCCTGGAATTCGTCGAGGGGCTTTTTCATGGCACGAAAACCCCTCCCAAAACCGTTCTCGATGTAGGCACCGGTACAGGCATCCTGGCCATGGCCGCCGCCCTTTTTGGCGCCCAGGAGGTGCTGGCCATCGACAATGACCCAGAAGCCGTGGTGGTGGCGAAGGAGAATATCCTGCGCAACAGTCTCAACTCAACCATTAAAGCAGATGGCGTCGCCTTGGAAAACATTCCGCGCCAATTCGATCTTGTCATCGCCAACATCATCCACGATACGCTCATTGACCTTGCCGCCAGCCTTGCTGCGCGCCTGGCCCCCAACGGCAAACTCATCATGGCAGGAATCCTGACCGGCCACCAGACCGACAACATCCGCGCCGCCTACAACGCTCTTGGCCTGAAACATCAGGAAACCAGGAGCGAAGGGGAATGGAGCGCTCTTCTCTTCTTGCAGCCATAAACGCCCATGAGCCTCCGTCGATTTTTCATAAATCCGACAGATATCTCGGAAGAAACCGCGCAGCTGAGAGGTCCGGAGGCCCACCACCTCCAGACCGTCCTCAGGCTTACCCCCGGCGATCCCATTACTTTTTTTGACGGAACCGGCGCTCGTTACCAGGCCCGCATCTCCCAGATCCTCAAAGACCGGGTGACCGCAACCATCACCGAACACACCCAAGATCTCCCACCAAAGGTCCGTCTTCACCTGGGGCAAGCCCTGCTCAAGGGCCAAAAAATGGACCTTATTCTGCAAAAGGCCACAGAGCTGGGGGTTGACACAATCTGGCCTTTTTCCTCAGAATACGGAACCCACAAACCGCTAAGAGATCCACAGATTGAGCGCTGGCAGCGCATCGTCCTTGAGGCCTGTAAGCAATGCGACCGGGCCAAGCCACTGAAAATCCATGCCCCCCGAGAATTAACCGATCTCATGACCCAGCCACCGCCTTGCGACGTGCGGCTGATCTTCTGGGAACACGAAACCCGACAAACGCTGAATGAGGCTCTTGCCGGACAGGAGCAGGATTGCCGATCCGTACTCTTCCTCCTCGGACCGGAGGGCGGGTTCAGCGAAACAGAGGTTGTCTGTGCCCAACAGGAAGGCTTTACCCCCGTCTCCCTTGGACCGCGCATTCTGCGGGCCGAGACGGCAACCCTTGCGGCAACAGCCATCCTGCAATATGCCCTGGGCAATCTTAGCCCGTTTCCCCCGAGATAATCAGGAGCCCCCATGCGCGCCATTGTCCAAAGGGTAAGCCAGGCCTCCGTTTGCGTGGATAAACAGATCTGCGGCGCCATCGGACCCGGGCTTCTTGTCCTTCTTGGCGTAGGCAAAAATGATACTGAACAAGACGCCGTATTCCTGGCCGAGAAAATTACCAACCTACGAATCTTCGACGATGAACGTGGGCTCATGAATCTTTCTCTGCTTGAGGTGCAAGGAGAGATGCTGGTGGTTTCCCAGTTCACCCTGTTCGGCGACTGCCGCAAGGGAAGACGTCCATCCTATTCAACGGCCGCGCCACCGGCAGAAGCAATGCTCCTCTACGAACAGTTCATCCACAAAATCCGGGCAATGCAGATCACCGTGGCCACCGGAAAATTCCAGGCCATAATGGACGTAACCCTTGTAAACAATGGTCCTGTAACCCTGTTGCTTGACACAGAGAAACAAATATAACCTCCAGAACCGATCTCTTTCTCCATCTTTATTCAACCCCCGACTTTACAAGTGTCGCAAATATAGCTATATATTGCTGCACATTATTATAGTTTAGACGACTCAATCTGCACCAGAAGACCATTCGCCATTCTTGCCCGGAGGGGGGCGTTGCATGCAAGAGCTTTGGTCCGATGACCCAAAGGTCGTTGGAGAAGAAATTTTCAGGATTGTTGGCCAGCGAATCCCTGTAACCCTTTTTCAAAAGGGGATGAATCCGCAGAAGCTCAACCCTTCAGAAATATTAACCAAAGAAACGGAACCACTTATTCTCTTTGCCAAAGGCGCCTCTTTACCGACCGCCAAAGAGGCATGCCTATTCTTGTATCAACCCCATAACCAACCCATGCGAGGCTTCCACGCTACTCCCGTGCTTGAAGCCAGCAACGAATTGGGAGTACTCTTCCCCGCATCAATTTTCACCGTCCAACGAAGAAAACATCCCCGCTATGTGACAAGTTCCCGCTCCGTTGCAACCTTCACCCGCAAGGCAAGCCAGTACCTCAATCATGGAGCAATACAAAATATCTCCATCGAGGGCGCAAGGCTGGTGGGGAAATTTTCCGAACACATCCAAAAAGGAGACAAACTCAGCCCGCTGAGCATGACTCTCCGTTTACGGTTTGGCGATTTTGAGGAAAAAGTTACCGCACCTGAGGCTCTTGTTCGCAGAATTATCGAGCTCGACCAGGAAACCAGGGAATTCGGCATTCAATTTACGCTAACAGGCACAGATCGGGATACTCTCGAACGCTACCTTACCATTTGCACCATCGAAGATTCCCCACCAAACGCTAGTTGACCCCCCCCCTGAACATTCCCGCTCCCCGGCACCATTCTTGTCTTTTTCACAGGCAACGCACATTCCCTTGACTTTCATTTTGAAGAAATGGATCATACTAAAGGCGCAGCAGGATACGAGCCCCTGTTCTTGCCTATCTCTGGCGTTTCCAGGCTGAAAAAGGGGAAGGCCCTTGCGGCAGCCCAAAGAAAGACCACACGGAGAAATTCATGAAGATTGATCTTGGCCCTGTCACCCGCATTGAAGGCCACCTCAATGTGCGGACCACCGTTGAAAATGGCATGGTGGTCGATGCCCAATGCATGTCTGAAATGTTCCGAGGGTTTGAAGTCCTCCTCCTGGGTCGGGACCCCCTTGACGCACAGCAGATAACCCAGCGGATTTGTGGGGTCTGCCCATACGCCCACGCCATCGCCTCCTCTCGTGCGCAAGAAAACGCCTATAAGCTCCAGGTGCCTGCCAATGGCCGGATACTACACAATCTCATTGAAGGCGCGAATCACCTCTACGACTATCTATTGCATTTCTACCAACTTTCAGCCCTTGATTTCGTTGATATCACGGCCATCCTTCAATACAAAGGCAAGGACGCCGATCTCCTCAAGGTCCGGCAATGGGTTCAGGTGGAACTCAACAGAGGCAAGGCCTTCCCTGCGGCGCCATTTCTCCCCAGGTTGTCTGGAAAATATATCGCCAACGCAGAAATCAACATAGGGGCGATCAAGCACTATCTGGAGGCCATGGAGATCCAGAAAAAAGCCAACCGGGCCGCCGCCATCTTCGGGGGGAAGTTTCCGCACTCCACCGCCATTTTTCCCGGCGGCTGCACACAAGATGTGCGGATCGATCTTATTGCCGCCTACCAAGCCCTTATCAGGGAGGTCAAAGAGTTTGTTGTCAGCAAATATATCCCTGATGTGCTTACGGTTGCCGCGGCCTTTCCGGAATATTGGAAGATCGGGGCCAGCAAGGGCGGTTTTCTTTCTTACGGCCTACTGCCCCTCACCCCTGCCCAGGACAGCAAACGCCTGTTCGCACCGGGGGTGATGTTTGACGGGAAGGTGACTACCGTGGACCTGAAACAGATTACCCAGGATATTCAATACTCCAAATATTCCTCGCCGAGCGGGCTCAAGATTCAGGACTCTGCCCTCACCCCGGCGCCTCACAAAGAGGGCGCCTATTCCTGGAGCAAGGCCCCTCGCTACGGCGGTCGCATGATTGAAGTAGGGCCTGCCGCCAGAGTCCTAATTGACTACCATCAGGGGAACAACCCCACCCTGAAAGAAATGGTTAACAAATTCGCAGGGATTGCCAAGATCACTCCCAACGAGCTCAATTCCGTTCTGGGGCGCCACCTCTGCCGGGCTATCCAGGCCTCTATCATTGCCGATTTTCTTCTCGAGGAAACAGAACGCCTTGAGCACGGCGCCACGGCCATGGCGGATATCAAAATTCCCCGCTCCGGCGAGGGGGTCGGGATGACAGAAGCCTCACGCGGCGCGCTGCTTCACTACATCCGTATCGAAAACTATAAAATCGCCAAGTACGAATGTGTTGTTCCGACTACCTGGAACGCCTCCCCGCGTGACGACCGGGGCCATCCGGGCGCCATGGAATCGGCCCTTATCGGCACCCGGGTCGCAACTCCGGAAGAACAGATTGAATCGCTCAGGATAGTACACTCCTTCGATCCCTGCATCGCCTGTGCGGTTCATTGAGATCCCAGACTCCTTAAGGAATGCCCCCATGATAGACAGACGAGATTTTCTGAAACTTGCGGCAGCCTTGAGTGCGGCCTTTGGCATAAATGGCCTGCCGGAGCCGGTAATGGCTGCACTCAAAAAAATCGATCCGGCTGCGGTGCCAAAACTCATCTATCTTCAGGGGCTTTCCTGCACAGGGTGCTCCATCTCTCTACTCCAGGCGGAAACTCCTTCGCCCCTTGCCCTGATAACCGATTATTCACAACTCGCCTTCCATGCCGATCTCTCCGCAATTTCCGGGAAAAAAGCCTTTGATCTCGTGGATAAATTTATTTCCGGGCAGGCAGGCCCCTATTTTCTTGTGGTGGAAGGCGCCATCCCCGAAAAAATGCCCGAGGCGTGCGTTATCGGCAGCAAGACCTTTGCCCAGCTCCTTGAGGACGCGGCAAGAACCATGAGTGGCGCCATCGCCGTGGGAGCCTGCGCTTGCGATGGCGGGATTCCCGCCGCTGAAGGAAACCTGACTGGAGCCATTGGTGTTAAGGAGTTTTACCAAAAGCGGGGAATCAAAAAACTGGTTGTGAATATCCGCGGCTGCTCGGTCCATCCAGACTGGGTCTGGCATACCATCATCCATCTGGTCAAGGTCGGTGTTCCCGAACTCATCAACGATTCTCCAAAGCTTTTTTACGGTCGCAAGGTCCACGAGCTTTGCCCCCGGTATCATGATTTTCAACAAGAAATTTTCGCCAAGAAACTGGGGGACAAGGGTTGCCTCTTTAAGCTTGGCTGTCTTGGCCCAGACACCTACGCCGATTGTCCGACCCGATGGTGGAATGGCGGAAGGACATGGTGTATCGACAGCAATGCGCCTTGCATCGGGTGTGCCTCTCCGAACTTCGCACGAAAGAAAAGCATTCCTTTTTACCGATTGAGCGAGATAAAAAAGTAATCGTGACTATCCAGCTTGAGGCCGGAATTGGACGAAAAACACGGAATGTACCCTGCCCCAGGAGGACATAAAACAATGATCAAATCTCTGCTTGCCAGCCAGTCGATAACCATGAGGCTGGTTGTCTCGGTTGTGTTGACGCTGCTCGCCGCGATGCTTATTGGCACTCTGCTGCTGAACAATTATGTTAAACATGAGATGACCAGCGCATACATGAACTCAGTAAACAATCTTTCTCAGTCTTTGCAGCAGGGGGTCAAGGATTCACTGGAACGTGGACAGATGAAAAATTTCCAAATGCTTCTGCTTCGCCAGAAGGACATCAAAGGTGTCGTGGATGTCTCTTTGTACGATCGGCAGTTGCGTTGCAACCTGTCCTCCTCCGGAGAATCGGGCAAGGCTCAGTCTTTGCCCGCCGAGTTGCAGAAGGAGTTACTGGCGATCAAGGCACCGCTGTTCAAAGTCGGGCCCACGGCGATCCGGATATATACCCCGCAAATGGTGACACCAGAGTGCATCCGTTGCCATCCCAACTGGCAGGAAAATGAACAGGGCGGAATGATTGCGCTCACTTTTGATTTAACCCCATTGAATCAAGCACTGTGGCAACAGCAAGTCATGCTCACCCTGGGGTGTCTTTGCCTGCTGGCGATTGTTATTGTCATAATCTTCCTCCTGGCTCGTTCGCTCACCAGACCGTTGGGGCAGATGACCAAAGCCATGGCGAATCTGGCTGCCGGAGAGTTAAGCGTCGAAATCCCGGCCCAGGGTAGAAAGGATGAGATCGGCGAGATGGCCGCTGCCGTTCAGGTTTTCAAGAACAACGCCCTTGATCGACAACGCTTGGAAAAAGAACAAGAGGCTAGCAAACAGCGTGCTGCACAGGAAAAAAATGAGCTCATGAACAAACTGGCTGCGGATTTTGAAGCCAATATCGGCGGACTCATCGGCGGAGTGACCGCTGCTGTCGCCCAGTTGGAGTCCAGCGCCAAAAGAATGGCTGACACTGCCTCCCAGACCAAGACGAAATCCGATTCCGTGGCAATGGCGTCCGCGAATACCTCAGCCAATGTTATGACCATCGCCTCCGCCACGGAAGAATTGTCAAGCTCTGTGGGTGAAATTAGCCGCCAGGTCGCCCATTCGGCTGGGGTCGCCCGTAATGCGGTGCAAAAGGCCAATCACACCAATCAAATGGTCGGCAGTCTGGCTAATGCTTCGCAGAAAATCGGCGAAGTCGTAAAACTGATTACTGATATCGCAGGGCAGACCAAATTGCTGGCCTTAAACGCCACCATTGAGGCGGCCCGGGCTGGCGAGGTCGGCAAAGGCTTTGCGGTTGTGGCTAACGAGGTTAAGGAATTGGCCAAACAGACAACCGCCGCCACCAAACAAATCAGCGAACAGATCGCCGGTATTCAAGGCGCGACTACCGAGGCAGTCGATGCAATCCGCGATATCGGAACCACCATTGGCGAAATCGATGAGATTTCGACAAGCATCGCCGCCGCTGTCGAGGAACAGGGTGTTGTCACCCTGGATATCGCCCAGAATACTCAGCAGGCGGCAACCGGAGCCAAGGCTGTATCCGGCGATATCTCAATCGTCGCTGCGGCGGCAGACGAAACCGGGGTGAGTGCTGCCCACGTCTTGGATGCCGCCTCGGATCTCAGTCAGAAGGCCAATGCCCTGCGCAAGGATGTCACCATTTTTCTTAACACCATCAGGACGTCCTAGCCGGAGCATTGCGGGATAACGACATGGCATTCATCAACAAAGACGAAACGTTACAATCCTTCAAGGAAGAGTCTCATGAACACCTGGAGGGGATCGAAAGCGATCTTCTGGCCATTGAAGAGGCTGGCGCTGATATAGACCAAGAATTGGTCAATAAGGTTTTCCGCGCCATGCATTCCATCAAAGGGGGGGCCGGTTTTCTGGGGCTTAATGCGGTAAAGACACTGGCCCATGCCGCTGAAGACCTGTTGAACAAGATTCGCAACAAACAACTTGTGCCGACCGCCCCGGTTATCAGCAGTCTACTTGACGCAGCCGATCTCGTGAACCGCTTACTGAATCAGCCCAAGGGTGCCGTTGAGCTTGACATATCCGGCCCGCTGTCGTCCCTGCACAAAATTCTTGACCCTTATTCTGCGGCAGACACCACCCAGCCAACTCCCTCCTCAACACCGAAGCCAATTGCTCCAAAACGGCCAATCCTTTGGAATGAATTGCTTGCAAAGCACAAACCCGAGATCATCGACTGCCGTCTGAGCGGGCAAGTAGTCTTTGTCCTCGAATACGATCTGGTCGCCGATGTTTTACAACAAGGCCTCATCCTCGCCGCCATCCTGGAGACTCTAGGCAGTATTGGTGATGTGCTTGAAGTTCAGGTTTGCGATAAACCGGTCGGCAATCTCGGCACCGAAATTCCTGCTTATGTCCTTTTCGCAACCATGATGGATAAGGAGATGCTTGTCTCTTTTGCCAGTCTGCCAATGGAGCGGGTACACGAAATTCAGGAACAGGAGGAACCAGTCGCATTCTCAGATGCGCCGTTGGTCGAACAGACCCCGATCGCGGCACAGACGGCAGAGGAAACTCAGACGTCCGCTGCTTCCCCAACAAAAAAACCCGTGGTTGCTGACAGCGCTGAACAGGGCAAAGCTGGAGCGGATAGCAGCCTCCGGGTCAATGTCAAAATCCTGGATAACCTGATGACCCTGGCCGGAGAGCTGGTCCTGACCCGCAATCAGTTCCTGCAAATCATTCATTCTTCCGACCAGCAAGATTTTAACGCCGTCTCCCAGCGCTTCGACCTGGTGACTTCAGAATTACAGGAAGCCATCATGTCCACCCGTATGCAACCGGTGGGCAATGTCTTCAATAAATTCAAACGTGTGGTCCGGGATTTGTCCCAAAAAATGGGCAAGGAGATTGATCTGATCATAGAGGGCGGCGAGGTCGAAATGGATAAAACCATCATCGAGGCCTTGGCCGACCCACTGACCCATCTAGTTCGTAATTCCGTTGACCACGGCATCGAAATGCCGGACAAACGGGCCGCCGCAGGCAAACCTCTCGCTGGAACTCTCCAGATCAGGGCCTTTCATGAGGGTGGCCAGGTGATCATCGAGATAGTTGATGACGGCGGCGGCATTGATACGGCACGAATTAAAGAAAAAGCCTTGAGCATGGGCACCCATGATAAATCCCAAATTGATGCCATGCAGGAACATGAACTTTTGAAACTTATCTTCCTCCCCGGCTTGTCCACCGCCGAGGAGGTGACAGATGTGTCTGGTCGGGGCGTTGGCATGGATGTTGTGCATGCCAACCTTTCCAAGGTGGGCGGGGTTTTCGACATTGCCAGCAAAGTCGGTAAGGGTACCACCATCAACATCAAACTGCCCTTGACCCTGGCCATCATCCCCTGCCTGATCGTCAGTGTGGGAACCGAGCGCTACGCCATACCACAGGTCAACATGGTCGAGTTGGTGCGGGTGCCGGCCTTGAAAGTCAAGGAGCGAATCGAGAGGATCGGCGAGGCGATGGTGATAAGGCTGCGCGGCGAACTCTTGCCGCTCATTAGTTTGGCCGAAGCACTTGGCATCGAAAAACACCACTATTTTGATCCCAATGGCCGCGAGGCAGGGGGGTATCCGGAAGAAAATATTAACAGCGCTGAACGTCGCTCAAGTCCGCACAGTGCTGTTAATATCCTTGTGGTCTCGGCCGGTAAATTTCATTATGGCCTTATCGTTGACAAGCTGCTCGACTCAGAGGAAATCGTGGTCAAGCCGCTTGGCTCACATCTGCGAAAGTGTCAGGTCTACGCAGGCGCCACCATTCAGGGCGACGGAAAAGTGGCCCTAATTCTTGATGTGGTCGGAATCAGCAAGGCCACGAACCTCTCTTCGGTGTCCGAGCGGGTACAGGGCTTAGGGCAACAGGAAGTTGAGCGGATCAACTTGGACGCCCAAACCTTCCTTCTTGTCCGCAACTCACCCAAAGAACTGTTGGCCATCCCCTTAAACCTGGTCTCACGAATCGAGAAAATACGGCGCGATCAGGTGGAGTTTACCGGCGGCAGACGCAATATGCAGTATCGAGGCACAACGCTGCCGTTATTCAGTATCGATGAGGCCGCAGCCGTCGCCCCCCTTCAAGAATCCGCCGGGCACCTCTATGTGGTGGCCTTCCCCTTTGGCGAGCGGGAAGTGGGGATCATGGTTTCGGAAATCATCGATATCATCACCGTGACCGTTGCCATTGACGATGCCACTCATAAGCAACCTGGCATAATGGGATCGGCTATCATCATGCAACAGATCGCCCTGATGATCGATCTCTTTGGCATCGTTGCTAAAATGATGCCTGACTGGATACAGTATACCAGCCTTGGCGCAGCAGGTAACGGCCAGGTGCGACATGTTCTGGTCGTGGAAGATTCGCCGTTTTTTAACCGTCAGATATGTGGATTTCTCTCGGACGCCGGCTACAAGCCATTCAGCGCCACCGATGGAATCGAGGGCCTGGCGCTTCTCGAACAGGAAAAAATTGATCTTGTGCTCACCGATATCGAGATGCCCAACATGGACGGACTGGAATTCACGACTCGGGTGCGGGCCGATGTTCGGTGGTCAGAGCTACCGATCATCGCCGTCACTTCCTTAAGTGGCGAAGCTGCAGAAAAACGTGGGCTTAAGGCCGGAGTCAACGAGTATATGGTCAAGCTGGACCAAGAAAAAATTATTCATACTGTCAACCGTTACCTCAAACGCTAACCTCGGCGGGACACTCCCCATGCAGCCATCCCACTCCACCAATAACACCATGAGAAAGCTGGTTCTGTTTGAGTCCGGAAATCTTCTTTGCGGCCTCGATATCACTCATGTCCAGGAAATCAATAAAGATGTTGCGGTGACGATTGTCCATCGCGCCCCCGAATATGTGCGCGGGGTGATCAACCTACGGGGAGAAATTGTGACGGTAGTTGATCTGCGCACAAAATTTGGCTTTGAACCCTTGGCTCAAGACGCTGAGACGCAGATTGTCATCGTCAGACAGGGAGACGAAAATATTGGACTCATGGTTGATTCGGTCAGTGATGTGGTGATAGCCGATGAAAAAGATATTGAGCCGCCGCCCTCGAATTTGGCCGGGGTGACAGGGCGCTTTTTTAAAGGCATATATAAACTCGAACATAGCCTGGTAACCATTTTGAATATCGATGAACTTCTCGCCAGAGACTACGAATGACTGACACAATTCATTTTATAGGGGGAATAACTGATGCCGATAAGTACTAAACTCATTACAGCCCTTGCTGGCACAGCATTGCTGGCAGCAGGCATGGTGGTCGCCAACCTGTGTGGTGCGATCACGCAGCTTCAATGGGTGGTGGCTTTAGCTATGGGCCTCTGTCTGGCATGGGGCGTTACCCTTGCACTTTCCATGGTCAAGAGCCTACGGCGAATAGGTGCTGCCTGCCGAGAAATAAGTCCAGGCAGTTCGATCGCAGGGGCTAAAACCATTACTGGTGAGGACCTGGCCGTTATCGAAGCCACGCTAAAGCGAAATACAGACCGTTACCGGGACCTTGCATCTACTGTCACCCAAGGTCTTGATGCCCTAGTCGTGCAGAGCACGGGTCTATCGTTCTTGGCGCAGCAGACAACGGAAAGGCTCACCTCTACCGGCGCAACTCAGCAATCGGCGGGGGTACGCATCAAAACCCTGTCACTTGGCGCTGCTTCTATCGCCAACCGATTTGAGAACTTGAATGCACGCATGGGCATGGTGACCAGCACCGCCCGCGAGTCGGCAGCGCAGGTCGGCATCATTATTGGCGCCACCGAGAAAATGAGCGCCACAATTACGGATATTGCAATTAATGCGGAGAAGGCGTGCGGCGTGGTAGGGACTGCAGTATCCAACGTCAATGCCGCTTCCAACCGGGTGGACGAACTGGGTGCAGCTGCTTTGGAAATCAACAAAGTGACCGATGTCATCGTCGAAATTGCCGAGCAAACAAAACTGCTGGCTTTAAATGCCACCATTGAAGCCGCCCGTGCAGGCGAAGCGGGCAAGGGGTTCGCCGTCGTAGCCAACGAGGTCAAGGAACTTGCCCTACAGACCAATAACGCCATCGCCGAAATCCGCAATAAGGTCGAGGCGATGCAGCACTCAACCGACAACACGATCGCTGAAATTGGAGCAATCAGTCAGATCATAAAAGCTGTGAATGAAATTGTTGTCGCCATCGCCGGGGCTGTGGAGGAGCAGTCGGTCCCCTCCAAGGACATTGTGAGACAATTGAATCAAGGGGTGAACGGAATCAATGCAATCAGGGAAACGGTGAATGCTGTCGCGGCAGAAGTGGGCGAAACCGCAGATCAAATCAACCAGATAGCGACGACATCTCACGAACTCGCTGTTGAAATCGATCCTGCCTCCAAACTGGATGAGGGACTGTACCCACTCATTTCGTCTGTAAAGCAACAGACCGGCGACCTACAGTCGATCAGTGAAGGATTGCTCGCCAAGGTCAAGTCTTTAAATGAATAAAAGGCTCCTCCCTGTCTTGCGTGGGGAACCAAAATTGTTAAAAACTTAAGCAGATTTTACACAATGTTAGTAGGCCATAACTCACAAGCATTTCTTGAATTTATAAAATAAACAACTCTCACACCTAAAAAAATGTATAAATAATATCTTCGCCGTCCTGTGGACTGTATTGTGCAACCATTTTGCGAAGTCGACAATTTTGACGATGAGAAGTGGCCCCGGGAAGTTAAACAAGCCGCTAAGTGGAAAATCTGCTACCTTTTGAAGGCCCCTGTGGGGCTAACCATGGAGCAGAAGATGGCAAAAAGAACGAGACGGAAACACTCGGCGATATTCAAAGCAAAAGTGGCGTTGGCGGCGATGGCGGGAGACAAGACGCTAGCCGAGTTGGCGCAACGATTTGAAGTGCATCCTAACCAGATTACGGAGTGGAGGCGGTAACTCAGCGAGCGAGCGGCCGACGTGTTTGGTGGAGCCGGTGTGGCCGAACCGGCTGTTGACATGAAGACGCTGCATGCCAAGATCGGGCAGCTGACGCTGGAGAATGATTTTTTAGAAAGCGCGCTCACCAAGGTGGGGTTGCTGAGCGCAAAGCGGTGATTGACGGCCACCACGCACTTTCGATCAGCCGCCAGGCCCAGTTGGCCGGCATTAGCCGGGGTAGCGTGTATTATCTGCCTAAACCGGTCAGCACCGCCGATCTCTGGCGCCCATGCGCCGCATTGATGTATTGCACTTGGAGCACCCATTCATGGGGGCACGTATGCTGCGGGATCAGCTCAACCGGGATGGAGTCGTTGTCGGACATAAGCATGTTGGCACGTTGATGAAGCGCATGGCAGCAAAGGTGGCGATCACGTTGGAGGCTTGCCATGCGGTCGATGTGCTGCAAGAGGCGTTCAATCACCATGGCACGCCAGAAATTGTGAATACCGACCAGGGCAGCCAGTTTACCGCTCATGATTTCGTGCAGGCCGTCAAGGATCGTGGGTGCAAAGTCAGCATGGACGGGCGCGGAGCCTGGAGGGATAATGTATTCGTTGAGCGCCTGTGGAAGTCGGTAAAATACGAGCGGGTCTATTTACATGCTTATGACTCAGTCACTGAAGCCAAGAAATCGATCATGCAATACATGGACTGGTACAACCGATCCAGGCCGCATTCGAGCCTAGGCAAAAATATACCTGATGAGGCTTATACCGTGATGCTGCCAATGGTTAAACTGGTAGCGTAAAAATCAGCAGAGAATCCACTTGGAAAACGCAGGATGTTGTTCAAACGAGTGGGGCCACTTCTATGATTACCCGACGATTATTCGGTTACGGCCGCCTTTCTTGGCTTCATAGAGTTTGGCATCGGCGCAGCCCATCATTTTTTCTAGGGAACCCTGAAGAGAGAGACAGACGCCAATACTAATGGTCACCGGTATCTTCTGGCCACCACCGATATCAACTGGTGTTTCTTCTACGGTCTTCCGGAGAAGGTCAAAGAGAGCCAGAACATCATCTGTGTTCATGTTTAGCGCCAGGATACTGAATTCTTCCCCTCCAAGGCGGGCGATCAAGTCAGAATACCTTGTCCTACTGCCCAAGATTTTAGCGACAGACTTTAAGGCCAGATCACCCGCCTCATGACCATATCGATCATTCACCTTTTTGAAATAATCGATATCGATTATGGCACAGGCTATGGCCGACCCTTGACGCTCGGCGTTGGCAAACAACTTTTGGCCAACCTCAAAGAAATAGCGGCGATTATAGAGTCCAGTCAGAAAATCCTTAATTGCTGCTTCCCTAATGGCATGGATATTTTCATTGTTTTCCAGGCATTGATTGACCCGGCAATAAAACTCTTCTGGAATGATGGCCTCTTTCACCAGAAAATCGTTGGCACCGCACTTTAAGAAATTAGCGGCCATCACATTATTGTCGACCCCCGAGATACCGATGATGGCCATATCCTCTTTTTTGTAAGACTCACGGATTTTATAGATCAACTCAACGCCGTTCATTTCAGGCATAACATAATCAATGATCGCAAGCTTGATGCCGGGGTACTCCTGTAGCAACTCTAACGCCTCCTTGCCGCACTTTGCGGCTACTACCTGATAACGGTGGATTTTTAGCCAGTTGGTCAGTACATTCAGGAAGAGCATCGAATCATCCACAACCAGAACTTGCCGCTCGCTATTCTGAGCAATTCTTCTGACCATGGAGATGACATAATCGATGCTGTTCGGCTGCCCCTTGACGACATAGTCTGCCACTTCATTGTTCCAGATCTTTTCCCTGACGCTTTCATCCACAAGGCCGGTAAAAACGATAACCGGAATTTCATAATCGATCACCGTTGTAATAATTTCGCCATCATGAGCGTCAGGAAGATGGTAGTCGAGGATGCCAGCGACGATCTGTTTATCTCCCTGATTGTTTAGCTGGTCGACGGTCTCAGCCAGACTGCTAGTCCAAATTACCGCATACCCTAATTCATCGACAAGTCTTTCCCGCAGGAGTTTTGCAAAGAACTTATCATCTTCAACCACTAGGATATACTGATCCACCTTGGCATCCATATTTTTCCTCCTTTATTCTTGGGTAGTTCGACCGAATTCGACCACCGTTTCGGAGCAATCCTGCCAGTTGATGATGGTTGTAGTTGCGGGGCTAACGCATATGGCTATTCTGCCTTCTTCGTGACATAGTTAAGAAGGGTACGATGCCGAGAGAAATGGTTGTCATGCGAAATGCTGCGCCTAGCTTGGTTCTGTACCCATAGCCGGCGTGACACGGAAAAAGCCTGTGGTGTCAGCAACCAAACGGTGGATGATACATGCACAAAAAATGTCAACCAGCCAAGACCACCGGTATT
>Ga0172379_10005940_pt1 | contig 16708 bp, 15 predicted proteins | sample GrowelOW334metaG_FD_119756 | JGI IMG/M metagenome (GOLD analysis project Ga0172379, IMG submission 119756) | Groundwater microbial communities from an aquifer near a municipal landfill in Southern Ontario, Canada - Groundwater well OW334 metaG | ecosystem: Environmental > Aquatic > Deep... | reverse complement strand
CGCGGGCATCAAGTAGTTTCTTATGATTTAGTCCCTTTTGATTATCCGGAAAAAAACCAAATTAAATGGATCGTGGGCGATATTAGAAACCCCCTCTTTCTAAAAGAAAGCATGGCCGGGTCTGACATTGTCATTCACGCTGCCGCGGCCTTACCTTTGTATTCTCCAGAAGATATCAGGACTACTGATGTCGATGGCACTAGGAATGTTTGTCAGGCGGCTCTAGAAAATCAAATAAAAAAAGTTAAATCTGATGTAGAAAACTTGCTTCCTTCCCTTGAAGCTCAAAGAGCTACATTTTCTGCTTCTCGTTTCGCAGAAATCTATGAAGGGTACAATGGATTAAAATCAATAAGAATGGAACTGCTTGAATCCATGCGTTCTGGGGAGGAATTATTGGTTTTGGGTGCTCCGCGTGTTGCTAATGAAAAAATGGAAGGGTGGCTTCTTGATTTTCATAAAGTTAGGTTAAAGAAGAAAGTATCAATGAAGATTATTTATAATGAGAATGTTCATGATTTTGGTTCAAAAAGAGAAAGAATGAAATTAACTCAAGTGCATTACATGCCCAATAATATTTCTACTCCTACTTGGGTGGATGTTTTTCCTAATGCCGTATTTATTGGAATAATAACCTCAAAACCAGTTGCATTTGTTGTTCGTGATAAGGAAGCTGCGGATAGTTTTAGAAATTACTTTAATTTACTTTGGGGAATTTCAGTAAAGTGATTGAAAGCTAATTTATTAAACTTCATTGGTGTTATTCTGGTATGTTTGAAGCTTACTTAATTCACTTAGCTATTCTTGTTTGTATTTACATTGTGCTTGCTCTTTCTCTGCAGTTAAGCATGGGTTTTGCCGGACAGTTTAATTTAGGGCACATTGCCTTTTTTGGAATAGGGGCCTATGCTTCTGCTCTTTTGACATTAAACGGATATCCTTTTTGGGTTGGTTTTTTAGCAGCGGGAGTAATTGCTGCATTCTTTGGTTATCTTCTTTCAATTCCCACAAGAAAACTTAAAGGAGATTACTTAGGTTTAGCTACTCTTGGGTTTTCTTTTGTTGTTTATGCAATTCTATTAAATTGGGTAGAACTTACAAGAGGGCCATTAGGTTTGCCTGGTATTCCAAAGCCAGAATTATTTGGATTTGTTTTTTCTGATAATTTGTTCTTCTTAATTCTTACAGTAGTGGTTGCTGTTTTAACTTATTTTTTAATTGAAAGAATAGTAAAATCTCCTTTTGGTTTGGTTCTTCAAAGTATTCGTGATGATGAGTTAATGTCTAACACTCTTGGAAAGAATTCTTTTAGAGCAAAATCAATAGCTCTTGCAACAAGTGCTTTCTTTGCAGGGCTTGCAGGTTCACTTTATGCAAGTTATATTACTTTCATTGATCCTTCTTCATTTACTTTAATGCAATTAATTCCAATTCTTTGTATTGTAATTATTGGTGGATTGGCTTCCCTTGAAGGAACAATAATTGCAACAATAATTATTGTCCTTCTCCCTGAACCGTTAAGGTTCATTGGATTCCCCTCAAGTGTAGTGGGCCCAGCAAGGCAAATAATTTACGCGCTTCTCTTACTTGCAATCCTTTTATTCAAACCAAAAGGAATTGATGGAAAGATAGAACTTGAATAATGTTGTTTAGGGGCGGCATTTTACCGCCCAAGTTTTTTCTATTCTATTCTAATTGTTTTTTGGTTTTGTATTTGCATTATTGCACTTGGTTTTTTCACATCTCCGTTTTCATCAAAAGTTATTTTTCCTGAAACTCCATTGTAGTTTTTTGTGTTGTATAGTTCTTGTTTGATTTTCTCCGAGTTATTTCCAACTTTTTCGATTGCCTTAGCATATAGCATTACTGTGTCGTATCCATTTGCCGCGTATAAGTCAGGCGCTTTGCCAAACTTTTGTGTGTATGCCACAACAAAACTCTTTGTCGGTTCACTTGTTGTAGTGGGGTCATAAATTGGCGTGTGGTAAATTAAGCCATTGGCAGATTCTCCTGCTAGTTCTAATATGCCTCCAGAACTTATTGCATCTGAAGCAAGCAATTGCGTTTTGATGTCAAGTTCTTTTATTTGTTTCATTGCAATGCCTAACTCTTTGTATCCGATTATAAATAATCCTTCTGGATTTTTTTCTTTTATCTTAATTAATTGGGTTTTAAAGTCAGTTGCATCTGTTTCATATTTTTCAATTGAAACTATTTCCCCGCCTAATGCTTTAAAATTTTCAGAAAATGCACTTGCAGTTCCTGCTCCGTAATCATTATTGATTTCTAGAATTGCAACTTTGTTTATTTTTAGTGTGTTTTTTATATACTCTGCAAAATATATTTCATCATAAGATGAGTTTGGGATTACACTAAATACATAGTCTCCTGCTTTTGTAATTGATGGACTTTTTGCACCTAAATTCATTACAAGTATTTTCTTTTGATCCGCAACAGGTCCTTCGGCTAATATTGGTCCGCTTCCTGCAGCAGTTGTACAACAAGAGCTACTATTGTTTAGTGCAGTTAGTGCTTCTTTTGGATCTGCTTTGGTATCTGTATAGTTTCCTTTTAATTTAATTTTTCCTTCTTGGTTAACTTGTTCTATTGCAAGTTCCATTCCGTTCTTCATTACTTCTCCATAAACAGCCATACTTCCTGTCATTGGAAGAAGTCCATCTATTGGGATTTCTGCTGTTGAGTTTGTTGCCGCAAATAATCCTGTGGGGGTATTTCCAGCTAGTAGGATTCCACCTATTACTGCGATTAACAGTATTAGCCCCCCAATTATCAAAACCTTCTGATTCATAACTTTATCACCAGAAGTAGTTACTACTTGCGGGGTTATTGAAGGTTTGTTGTATATTTAATAGACAACTTTAAATAGAGTTTAGGGCAAATACTTAATGTGGATAAAGCAAGATTAATTTCTTTGGGGCTTTCAAATCGTGAAGCAGAAACGTATCTTGTTTTGCTTAAAGTTCCTGATGCGTCTGCGTCTGTAATTTCTTCAAAAACTAATGAATCAAGAACTAATACTTATGATACTCTTTCAAGTCTGATAAAAAAAGGTTTAGTTTCTTATGTAATAAAAAATAATGTAAAATATTTTATGTCTTCTTCTCCAAAAAGGCTTACTGATTGGATGGAAATGAAAAAAGCTGAACTTGTGGAGCAGGAAAAAGAAGTTGAAAAGCTTTTGCCTGATTTACTAAAATTAAAATCTGGGTTTGAAAAGAAAACTGTTGTTGAGGTCTATGAAGGAATTGGTGGTCTTCGTACTGTGTTAAATGAAACTATTGATTCTTGCCAAAGAACTGGTTCGGAGTTTTTAATTTTTGGTGCGCTTGCACACAAATTGCGTGAGCTTGATCCGATTTTCCATAAAAAGTACTATGCGAAGCGCCAGAGTCTTGGAATCAAAACCAGATATATTTTTCTTGAAGGAATAACTCCTCCAAAAGCCCCCCTGGCAGAATATCGTTACCTTCCAAAGCATTACAAAAGTTTTGTCGCAACAGCAGTTCATGGGGATGAGGTTTCTTTTTGGCTTTTAACTGACACGCAAATAACAATTCTTGTTAAGAGTAAAGAATTTGCAGAGTCTTATAGAAGTAACTTTGAAGAACTTTGGAAGATTGCTAGGCCTTAAAGAGAAATTGCTTGAGCTAAATTAGTTTTTTTTCACCCAAGCATTTCCATCATACACGACAATGTTTGTTTGTTTTTCTACTACTCCAAGAGAGTTGAACTTGAGTTTTCCTTCAAGTCCGTCAAATTCTGTGTGTAGTAAGTATTCTTTTACGCATTCTTTGTTTCCATCGCAAGCGTTAAGTGCTTGGGAAAGTATTTTTATATTTTCATATACTGTAAAGCTCCAGTCGCGTGGAGTTTTTCCAAATTTTTTAATGTATTTTTCTTTGAATCTTTGTATTTCAGGAGTGTTACTTACATATGTGTCAGTTCCAAGGGCTCCTTTTAGTTGTGGGGAGTATTCTTTCAGGAAGAAGGTGTTTGTACAACCTGCCCCGTAAATGTGGGGGCAGATTATTTGAAAATTAGAATGCCCTTGTTGGTTTATTTCTTTTAGTATTCCTGGATTTGCTTTTTGGTCTCCACGCAGAACTATAAAGTCCGGTTTTTTATTAAATGCTTTTGTTACTATTGAAGAATAATCCATGTCTCCTGCGATTATGAATTCTGCTGTAAGCGGATTGTTCTTATCCCTAAATGCGTTTATACATTCATGAGTTGACTCTAGGTTAAGTCCTATTAGCGCACCTTTTTTTCCTTTAAGTATTTTTGCTAGTTCTTCGCATTCTTTATACATATATATGGAGTTGTCAAAAACCATTGTGTTTTTTTCTGCAGGGGCACGTATTGTTGAAGAATATAATAAAGGGGTTTTTGTTTCTTCTGCTATTGGTGCAATTACTTCGCTTGGGCCGGTTCTAAATGTAATAAGTGCATTAACTGCGTCAATATGGATTAGTTTTTGGGCTGCCAAAATTGCTTTTTCATTTCCGCTCATGTCATCTTCAGCTATTACTTTTATGTTCCCAAAGTCCTCTTCTGCAAGCTCTATTCCAAATCTGGCGTCCTCCCCTAAGTCAGAAAAAGCTCCTGTTGAGGAGTGGATTACTCCAATTTTGTATTTTTCTGTCGTGGAGGTCATTCCAAATAACCCTGTCGCACTTGGAGATATTGTTATTACCAAAATCGCCAATACTATTATTGCCAGTATTCCTAATATTATTTTTTTTCCCATCCTTCTCAACCCCGTTAATGAAGTTGCCTAAGGGTTGATTGATTTGTGTTTGTTGTTGCCTTTACAACAACAATTATATAAGTATGCCTTCTAGTAGTATGTATGCAAGTTTCTACACTACGGGCTCTTGGTTTGAGTGATGGCGAAGCTAAATTATATTTAGCTTTAGTTAAACTTGGCTCCGCTTTTGCAGGGGAATTAACCACTAAAGCTAACATTAATCGTACTAATGGATATGATGCTCTTGAAAGATTAATCGAAAAAGGTTTAGTTAGTTTTATTATTAGTGATGGAAAGAAATTGTTTTCTCCGACTTCTCCAAATAGATTGAAAGAAATTCTTTTAGAAAAGCAAGAGTTGCTTGAAAGTGAACTTCCTTCTTTAGAAAAAGAATTTGTTTCTTCGAAGGAATCCGAGCAAGCAACTGTTTTTCGTGGTAGAAAGGGAATAAAATCTGTTTTTGAAGAAATTTTAAGAGAAAATAAACCAATTTTTGCTTATGGCGCGCAGAGTCTGTTTGGGGATTTGTTTCCAATTTATCAAAAACAATGGAACCTAAGACGGGTTTCAAACAAAGTTCGACTGAATATTATTTATAATTCGACTGTGCGTCAAAGAAAAAAAGAGTCTTTGGGGTTGATTGAATTAAAGTATCTTCCAAAAGATTATCAGTTTCCTTCAACAACTTTGATTTGCGGAGATTTGACTTTGATTGTTGCCTGGGAACCCTTATTTGTATTTTATATTAGAAGTAAGGAAGTAGCAAAATCAAATATGGCTTTTTTTAACATTTTGTGGAAAGTTGGAAAGAACTGATGTTGATGGTTCAAATTTTATTTTTCTTTTTCCCAAATCTCTTCAAATAATTTTCTGAATAGTTGTGCAATTTGTTCAGATTTTATCATGTATCCAACTGGTTTTTCGCCCCACGCGTAAAAACAAACTCTGTTTTTGAAGATTGTCAAACCCTTTGGTATTGGAGTGGATGGGTATTTTATTTGTAGGGTTTTTCTTTTCTGGGAAGGTATGTCCGCCCCTGGTACGGCGAGTCCTTTTACTACTAACCCTTTTTCTTTTCTAATTAAGTCATATTTTTGGAAGGTTTTGTGCATTTCTTCACTGTGTTCTTTTTCGCTATATGAAAAAAACAAATATTCATCACGTGGTTTGCTATCTTCAATTAGTTGGTTTAACATTACAAAAATACCTTTTGTCCCTTCAAATATCTCAGCTTCTTGTGTTTCTTTTCCTTTTTGCTTTGCTTCAAGTTCGGGAAGCACTTCAAGAATTCTTTTTCTTTTCTCATCAATTATTTCAATTAATCTTTTTGGCGCAACTGCTTGATAGTGTTTTATTTTTCCTTTTTTTACGTAAGTAAGAAGCCCCTTTTCTGAGAGGGAATTTAAACAATTGTGTACGGCTGAACTTGCAAGTCCAGATTTTTCTATTATTCTGCCAACTTTTGTTGTACCGGTTTCTAAAAGGGATATGTAAAGTTTAATCTCGCTTTTTGTTAAACCCAAACCTTCCAGAAAACTTGTGTCCATATCATACTTTATGCTTGGGAGTATAAAAACCTTATTCTAACTCTCCAAATATGGAGAGTTTATTCATAAATACTTCTATTGCGGCAACATAATTATTCTTTGAAGTGATTTTATGGGGGATGATCTTGGAACATGCAGTACTTGCGGGGTAAAGACCGCAGATTATGTCGGAAGGTTTTGCGCTTGGAAAGGGGAGGTATATTGCAAATCCTGTTATGCGCAGCGTGAAAAGCCTAGTGGCTTAAAAGAAAGTGGAAGTTATAATGGGTCGTTTATTTTTTTGCTTGTATTACTCTCTTTTTGCTTTTGGTTGGTGGTTATTTGAAATCCAACCGTATACTTTTGTATTTAGCTGGGCTCGTCGTATTTCTAAGTTTATTAGCGTTTTTTATATTTTTTAGGTCTTCGACAGGATTCTTTGTCGGTTCATCGGGCGATAATGTTTCTGTGAAGATTGGAGTTTTGGCGCCACTTACTGGGCCGCTTTCTGCCCAAGGTCAGTGGATGAAAGAGGGGCTAGAGTTAGCAAAACAAGAGTTGGAACAAAAAAATATTTTTGTAGAGTTGATTTATGAAGATGATAAATGTAATCCTCTTGAAGCGGTTAATGGTGCTAAAAAATTGCTTGACCTAGATAAAGTTGATGCAATTATTGGGCCTTATTGTTCTGGACCGACTCTTGCCGTGGCACCGTTAGTTGAAAAACAAAAGACAGTGTTGATTACTCCCACGGCATCTTCCCCAAACATAAGGGTTGCAGGTGATTTTGTTTTTAGAAATATTGTCACAACCGAACAGTATGCAAATGATTTGGCTAGTTTTGCAGCACTACGTTTGGGGCTGAAATCTGCTGCAATTGTAAGTGTTAATGATGAATATGGGGTTACTTTTGCAAAATATTTTAAAGATAATTTTGAAAAATATGGGGGAGTAATAGTTGAGAATCAAACGTTTGTACGTGGTGATATTGATTTTAGGGCACAACTATCCAAAGTAAGGAGTTCGTCCCCCCAAGCAATATTTTTCGCGGGTGGTTCAGCAAAAGAAAATGGCTGGCTTTTAAAACAATCAAAAGAACTTGGAATTAAAGCAATTTTTTTAACTGAGTGGACTAGTGAGAATCCTGAACTATTTGAAACAGCGACAAGTGCTGCTCAAGGGGTGTATTTGGTATCTCCCTTTAATCCTAATAGTAAAAATTGGTTAGTTGAAGAATTTCAAAAAACTTATTTTGGAAAGTATGGTCGCTTAGCTGAAGGGACTGCCGCACATTCTTTTGATGCTTTATTAATTCTTTCAAATGCGTTAGTCAAATGTGATAAAAATTCAGATTGTACAAAAAGTGGGATTTATGGTACTCAAAATTATTCCGGTGTGACCGGATTAACATCTTTTGATAAAGATGGGGAAGTGTTGAAATCAACAATCCTAAAAGTTTCTAATGAAAATCAATTCGTTCCAGTTGATGAGGACTAATTTTTTGTGATGATTATGTCTGCACGTTATCATAATCAATTAGGGAAAGAATATGCCTTGTCTGCTAGGTGCACACCTTATTTTTTTCTAGTTCAGCAAAGTGTGGGGCTGGCGATAAAAGAAAATTATGGTAATCAAAGTATTTTAGTTCTTGACATAGGGTGCGGGACAGGTTATACTTCGGAGCAAGTGCTTAAAATTAATAAAAACGCAAAAGTAATTGCAATAGATGATGAGCCTTTAATGATTTCTCAAGCAAAAAAAAGACTTAAAAAATTTGTTGCTTCAAAGAGAATTAATTTTGTTTGCGCTGATGCAGGGCGTTATCTTCTTTCGAAAAAAGATTCTTCATTTGATGTAGTTGTTTCTGGTCTAACTATTCATAATTTTGCGGATGAATTCAGGTTATTCATTTTGAGGGAAGTGTTTAGAGTTTTACAGAACAAAGGAATTTTTATTAATCTTGATAAATACTATTTTGGGGGCGAGGATACAAAGGCAAAGCTTTTTTGTGATCAAATCCAGAATTTTATTGGTTTGCTTTCTAAGTTGAAAAAATATTCTCTGTTGCAACAATGGATTATTCATAGTGTTGAAGACCAGGCACTAAGTAAAAACATGAATGAACGCGCCGCAAAGAAGCAACTATTTTCTTGTGGTTTTTCTGAAGCTAAATTTGTTTTTAGGCGAGGAATCATGGCGGTAGTAGTTGCAAAAAAGTAATTTCAAAGAATTTTTTCTGGCATTAAATTTGTAATAGAAGATTTTTGGCATGACTCCCAAAATTATATAAAAACTCGCAAAAGATAAGGTTAAACGCTGATTGTTTCATAAGATGATTCTTGATAATGAGTTTTTCCTCTAGGTGATTTGGTGTCTCTTGATGACGGTAAACAGATATGTGAAATTTGCGGAATTGAAACGGAAGACTATGTTGGCAAGTTTACTGCGGCAGGATTAAAATATTTTTGTAAATCTTGTTATGCAAAACATGAGCGTGGGGAGATATAAGTAGTTTTTGAATTTAGCTCTATTATTTTGTTGAATTGATTTTCTTAGCATTCTTCCACAATATTTCAAAGTTGTCTTTGTAATTTTTGCTCATTTCTTTACTTTGGATGCTTATTGCTAGTGGGCTTTCTGAGTCCCAAAAAGTTAACAGCACGGTTTCATTGTAAAGTATTGTCCCCATTAAAGAAAAATTGGTTATTGGAAATATTCTTACTTCGGATAGTTCGAGTTTTGGTCCTTTTTCAACTCTTTCGTATGAACTTGGAACATCATTGTAAATTACTTTTAGTAAAAGTTTTTGTTTTATTCTCTGTTTATGCCATTGTTCCATAAAGATTGGTAATAACCTATAACTTGATCCGCTTGAACCATAAGAAATCATTACTTTTGGATTGGCTCTTAGGATTTGGTTGAATGCGGTTTTCATTCCTTCTTTTCCTTCAAACACATCTACCTTTACTTTCTTCTCATCAGTGTTTGCAATTGTTTTGAGTTGAGAAACTAATATTTTTAATGTATTTTCCTGTGCATTTTTCTTTTCTTCAAATGTTTCAAGTAGTTTTTCCGGATTCGTTGCGGAAAAGTATTTTTTCCCGCCTTGTATTGTGTATGTTGCAAATCCTTTCTCAATTAACGCATCAAGGTAATCGTAAACTGTGGTGCGCAAAAGATTTGTTTTCTTTGCAAGCTTATTTGCTAAGCTTGGGCCTGATTTTAGTAGTGCTAGGTAAACCTCACTTTCTTTTTCTTTAAGCCCAAAGTTTGCAAGATTTGCTTCTTCCATAATTGATCCATATTCCAATAATTATATAAATGTTGTCGAATTATCCACGACACACACTTAACAGTGCCCGCTATCGCAGTGTCAATATCGGGGTGAGTTATTGATGGAGAATAAGGTAATTTTGGGCGTGGGAGTAATTGTAGTAATTGTTCTCGCGTTAGTAGTTATTTTTAGTCAGAGTACGCCAACTGGTGCTTTTGCACTCGGGACTAATAATCCTTTGGCGATTGGGGCAGTACTTTCTTTAACTGGTAAAGCTGCTTCTTATGGGCATGATATTCAAAATGGAATGGAACTTGCGTTTTATGATATTAACAAATCAGGCAAACCGTTGAATGTTAAACTCCTTTATGATGATACGACAAGTGTTCCAGAAAAAGCGGTAACAAGCGTACAAAAATTTATTGGATTTGATGGGGCTAAAGTAATTATTGGTGTCGGTGCGGATGAGGTTTTAGCAATGGTTCCAATAACTGAAGAATCAAAAGTAATTCTTGCTACTCCGATTGCAGGATCTGATAAAGTGGATGGTGCGGGAAAATATGTTTTTAGAAATAGGGAATCAAGTAAATTCACGGCGTATTCTCTTGCAGAATTATTAAATGCAAAAGGCTACAATCGAGTTGCTTTGTTTGTTGCATCTTCTTCCGCAAGTCCAATTTCTTACCAGAAATCATTCTTGGAAAAGTTTCAATCTTTCGGGGGTAGTGCAGAAAGTTTTTCTTATGCTGAATCTTCTCCTGATGTGCGTACAAGCATTGCAAAAGTAAAAGAATTAGATATTAATGCAGTGTATGTTATTGCAGGGAAAGATAGCGATGGTGCTGAAGTAATTAGACAGTTGAAGGAAATGGGGTTCGATGGATTAATTGTTGGGGGCCCTGCTCTTGAAACAACAAAGTTCTTTGAGAGTACAAAAGGTTCTGCAGAGGGAGTGGTTATTGCAGTTGCACCAGTTGATTCTTCTGCTCCAAATGCAACTCAAGTGTTAGAAGAATACAAATCAACATATGGGAAAGAAATGTCTTTCTCTGCAGCGAACGCATATGATTTAGTAATGCTTCTAAACTCTGCTTCCGGAAAATGTGATTCAAATACAGATTGCATACGTGAATATTTGCTAAGCGTAAAAGATTATCCTGGCCTTGGAGGGAAAACTTCTTTCAATCCAAATGGGGGAGTAAGTAAAGTAATGAGTTATAAGATAGCAAATGAAGGAAAGTTTGTTCCTTACAAAGCAAGCTGATTTATTTCAGCTTGTTTTATTTTTTTCTAATTCCACGAGTGGCATGAATATTGCTTTGTGTTCTTTTGCCCAGTCAAAATAATCATAGTATCTTATGGAGCTAGTAAACTTTTCCATTAGTTCCTCAAGGAATTCTCTTAGTTCCTCTCGACTTTTTGTTTCAATCTCTATTTCTAAATCTCCTCCCCCATTAAGCATTTCGTATGCGGAGGTAACTTTTGAGTGGCTTGAACAAAAATTAATTATTTTATCGATTTCTTTATATTCATCAAGAGTGAGCGTAATTTTGCTCCAAGTGCATCCTATTTTTTCCCAATCAGCCATAAGCAAAAATCCTTTAATCACAGGGCCATTTAGTTTTTTTAGTCTATAATTAATTATGTGGGGGTGTTCATTTAGTTTTTGGGCTATTTCAGGAATGCTTAGTCTGGCATCAGCGGAGATTGTGGTTAATATTCTTAGGTCAAGTTCATCAACTTCCACTTTTTCTGAAGCACAAAGAGTGGCATGTAGAGTTTCTTTTTTATTTCCGATCAAGTATTTTCTGTCAAAGAAGTGTATCTTGTGGTATATTCCAAGAGAGACTTCTTTTATGTAAGGTCTGAATCTATCAAGCATTTCTTTTTTCTCCCTATATAACTCTGAGATATTTTTTCCCCAGAACTGTGCACCAAAATCGTATTCTCCCCCCCTGCTTACAGTCCATCCGGTTTGGGGGTTTTTGGTATAATATTCAATCAGTTCTTTCTCAATCTTTGGGGTTGCGTGCTGGAATTTTATAAAAAATCTTGCAGACATTAAACCAAGTGCAGAAGGATCAATAAGGGCATAATAGCCTCTGATGATTTTTTTTTCAGTAAGTCTTTTCACTCGGTAATTAACTGCTTCTTTACTTAGTTTTACTTTTTTTGCGATTTTGGCAAAGCTTTGTCGGGAGTTTACTGTTAGGTTCCAGATGATTTGTCTGTCTTTAATGTCCAATTCTTCCATAGGGGGCATATTCATCATTATGATAAATAATCTATATTAATTTATCATTTTGATTAAAAATATGCTAAAAAGTATTATTACTCTGCCAAACGGCTTTTCTCTTTAAGGGGTTGAAAGCATGGGTAATATAATTTTGGGTAAGGTTAGCATAGTCCTTTTGGCTATTGTGATAATAAGTATAGTCGGAATAATTGGGTTTAATTCCACAGGGTTTTTTGCATTAAATAATCCGGACGAAATAGTTGTTGGGGGAATTGGAATTTTTAGCGGGGAAATGGCAGTATATGGTGATTATATGCGGCAGGGGGTTTTGATGGCTCTTGATGAAATTAATGCGAACGGGGGAGTTAAAGGAAAAAAAGTCAAGGTGATTTTTGAAGATGATGTTGGAGATCCAAAGAAAGCGGTTACTGTGGCTGAGAAGTTAATTAGTGTTGACAAAGTAAAATATTTAATCCATTTTAGTGGTTCGGGTTCTGCGTTAGCAGTTTCTCCACTTGCAGAAGCAAACAAAGTGCCAATGGTCATTGGGGTTGCGAGTAATTCAAAAATTAAGTATGCGGGAGATTATACTTTTAGAACCGCTGCTGCGGATTCCCAGCAAGCAAAACAATGGGTTAATCTAGCAAAAGAAAAATATTCTAAGCCTGCGGTTTTATTTGTTAATAACTCTTGGAGTGTTGGAGTAAAGGATGCATTTATTGAATATTATTCTAAAAATGTTTTTTCAGAATCTATGCCTGAAGGTGCGAGTGATGTTCGTGCGCAATTATATAAACTAAAAGAATATTCTCCTGATGTTTTATTTCTTTTGTGCTATATTGGGGATTGTATTTCTTCAATAAAACAAATGAATGAATTGGATTTGGATGTTCCTGTTGTTGCAGGGGATGTTTTTGTTAATAAACAAGTGTTGGAGGGAGTTGGAACTTCTGCTGAAGGATTCCTTGCCACAAAACCTGCTGACGGGTCTGGAAAAGAATGGGAATCGTTTAAACAAAAATTTAACGCGCGATATGGGAAAGATCCGGATATATTAGATGCAGAAGCATACGATATGATGTACACTTTGTATTATGCATTAAATTCATCAGATTTTTCAAGTGAGGGTGTAAAAAATGCACTTTATTCCGTAAACTTCCTTGGTCCTTCAGGCAGTAATTCATTTGATTCATTTGGGGAAGTGGATAAAGCATTTGAGTTCGTTCAAGTGAAGGGATCAAAGTTTGTCCCCTATGAAGCGAATTAGTTTCTAAAAGAGCAAGCTGATTTACTTCAGCTTGTTTTATTTTTTTATTTTACTTTCTTCGCATCTTTCCACATGATGTTAAAATAGCTTCGGTGGGAGTCTGCAATCATACTGTTTGTAATTCTTATTGCGGTGGGGAAGGGTTCCCAAAGGATAATTATTACTTTGTCTCCATAAACAAAGTTTGTTGCTGGGCTAAGGTAGTCAATGGTTCGTAGTTCCATTCCTTCTCTTACTGGAATTGCACTAACATCCTTCATTAGTACTTTTGTTTTCATTTTTTTTGCAATTATTTCTTGTCTATATTTTTGGTAAAATATTGGAAAGTTTTTCTCAAAGTGCATTCCGTGTCCGTATGCGATGAAATCTTTTCCTTCGCGCAAGAGATCTCTTATTGCGCTAATAATTCCGCTTTTCCCAGTAAATGTTTCAACAATTACTTGGTTTTCGAGGGTTTTTATTGGGGCTTTAAGATTTTTAACTAATTCTTCTGCGCGTTCTTTCTTATCCTCGAAATAATCCACTAAGTTTTCTGGTGCGGAAGGAGAATAGATCTTTTTGCCATTAACAAGGCTTTCCGAAACGAGTCCTTTTTCTTTTAATTTTTCAATAGTGTCATAGATGTGTGTTCGGTGTCTTCCTGTTTTTTGTGATAACTCAAAAGCCGAAGCACGTCCGAGTTTAACTAGTGTTGAGTATAGCTGTGCTTCTCCTTCTGAGAAACCCAGTTCGAGTAATTGTGTTTGGCTCATTACAGAACTACGAATTTCCTTAATATAAATGTTATGTCCCAAAAAGGACAGCAAAACAATATCTAGTTCGTCTAAAGCGTCCTCTTTATGGATAAAAAAATTGCCGCATTTGGCCTGGTGTTAGTGGTAATTGCGTTGGGCGCATTTTTGTTTTTTAGCCCAAACTTTACTGGTTTGTTTGGGCTTAGTCAAAGTGATTCTCAATTGAAAATTGGGGTTGTTGGAGTGTTGTCTGGATCTGTTGCTTCTAGTTGGGGAATTGATGCGAAGAATGGAATTGAGTTGGCTGTTATGGATGCGAAGCAATTGTATGATTTAAACATAGAGCTAATTCAAGGGGATAGTGCTGCTAAACCTGAAGAAGGCATTAGTGAATTTAAGCGAATTAACGCGATTAATAGTCCGGATGTTTTCATAGTTGAGGCGAGTGCAGTTGCAAGTGCGATTGCCCCTTTGGCAAAGGATTACAATAAACCAATTTTGTTTACTGCAACTGCTGCGGAGAATATTACTTCCGGAAGCGATTTACTTTTTAGGAATTTTTACTTGTGTGAGGACGAAGCACCATTCATGGCAAAGAAAGCAATTGATCTTAATATTCATTCAGTTGCAGTTTTATTCCAACGGGAACCTTTTGGGGAATCTTGTTCTAAATTATTTATTTCGACTTTTGAATCTTTAGGTGGGAAAATTGTTTCAGTGGATAGTTTTTTGCCTACTGAAACTGATTTCAAAACTCAATTATTAAAAATCAAAGATTTGCAAATGGATTCAATTTATGCAGTAGGGTATGAAAACCAAATGCTTGGGATTGTAAAACAAATGGATGAAATGGAAATTAATAAAACAATTCTTGCAGGAAGATTAATTTTTACTCCTGCAATTAGAGATAAAGTAATCAGATATACTAAGGGTAAGAAAGTTTATTTTGGGGGGAATGATTTTTACCTTGACTCAAAAAGTTCAGTAGACTTTACGAAGAGATATTTTGAAAAATATGGAAAAGTGCCTTCTCACGTGGCGGCATATGCGTATGATTCAGTTCTTTTGATAGCGGACGCATATAAAATTTCTCAATCAAAAGGAATTTCACTTGCCACGGCACTTAAAGAAGCAAAAGTTTTCGGAGTGAATGGGGAAATGGAGTTCAATTCAAAAAGAGAAGTTTCTCAACCCGCATATTTACTCACAATAAATGAAAAAGGAAAAGCAGAAATCGTAAACTAGTCTTTTTTTAGCGGGGGCATTTGTCGCCCTCCCGAATTAGTTTAGTTGGATTGTTTTTGAATGAAGCATTTTTGTAAACCTTAACGATTGTTTTTTTAATTGAATAATCCTATTTTGTGCATGCTTAAGATTGAAAACTTAAAGAAATCCTTTGGAGGAGTTTGCGCGGTAAACAATTGTTCCTTTTCAGTTAGTAAGGGAAAAATTACTGCATTAATTGGTCCGAATGGTTCTGGTAAAAGCACGGTTTTTAATTTAATTTGCGGTGTTCTTTCTTCTGATAATGGAAAAATATTCTTGGATGGAAAAGAAATAACAAATAAGTCGGTAAATGAAATTTCTAATTTGGGTGTCTCAAGAGTTTTTCAACAATCCAGGATGTTTTCTAACTTAACAGTAAAAGAAAATTTATTGCTTGCGTTAAGAGAAGGGGATCAAAGTTTTTGGAAGAATTTGTTAGGGTTGAATCGAGAAGATAACGAAACCAAGGTGCTTGAAATACTCAAACTTGTGGGCCTTGAGAGCAAAATTAGTGCTACTTCTAGAGAATTAAGTTTTGGTCAAAAAAGGCTTGTGGAAATATCTCGTGCAATACTAAAACCGCATAAACTTTTGATGCTTGATGAACCTGTTGCAGGGGTTACTCCCCCTATGCGAAAAAAGATTTCTGAACTAATTATTGAACTTAAAAAACAAGGGGAAACTGTTCTGTTAATTGAGCACGATATGCAATTTACTTTAACTCTTGCAGACGAAGTAATAGTTTTGGATGAAGGAAAGGTAATTGCAAAAGGCGTTCCTGCGCAAATAAAGCGTAACAAAAAAGTACTTGAAGCCTATTTGGGCGATTAAAATTAAATTATAATCCTTTTGATTTGTCCTTATTTCATGCGAGCTGGAAGAATTATATTAATTTCTCTTGGTATACTCCTTGTTATTCTTTTTTTTAGTACTTTTATTAATTCTACTCCTAAGGAAGAGATTTTGATTGGAGCAATTCTTCCTCTTACTGGTAATGGGGCTGATCAGGGGCAAGCTCAAGCAAAAGCAGTTCAACTTGTAATTAATGAAGTTAATTCTAAAGGGGGAATTAATGGGCAAAAGGTAGAATTATTGCTTGAGGATAGCAAGGGGGGTAGTGCTCAAGAAGCTCTTATAGCTTATGATAAAATTAAACTTTCTAAAAAACCTTTGGCGATTATTACTTGGGGTTCAGGAGTAGGAATAGCCCTTACAAAGTTAATGAATGATGATAAAATCATTCAAATGGGTGTTGCTACTTCAAGTCAAAAATATTCCACTGCTAATGATTTTACTTTTAGAGTATTTCCTGATGCGCGTTTTGAAGGAGCGTTTGATGCAAATTTTGTATTTAACAAATTGAATATTTCTACTGTTTGTATTATTTACACTCAAAATGATTATGGGGTTGGTTCAAAATCAGCTTTTGAATCCAGTTTTAGTGCGATAGGGGGGAAAGTTAGTTGTGTTGAATCAGTTGATTCTGGTGCAAAGGATGTTCGATCACAGTTAATTAAAATTAAGGAAAAGAATCCTCAATTAATTTTTATGGGAGTTTATCCTTCCGAAGGATCCTCTGTTCTTTCTCAGGCAAAAGAACTGGATTTGAATTCAAAATTCATTGCGACTTCTGCAAT